>Ga0209344_10003781_pt1 | contig 14522 bp, 10 predicted proteins | sample Cruoilmetagenom6_FD_187293 | JGI IMG/M metagenome (GOLD analysis project Ga0209344, IMG submission 187293) | Oil polluted marine microbial communities from Coal Oil Point, Santa Barbara, California, USA - Santa Barbara Oil Seep Sample 6 (SPAdes)... | ecosystem: Environmental > Aquatic > Marine...
TTGAAGGGCTACATCTTTCGATGAAATAGAAATTATTTTTGACGGAACATCATCACTGCTCTGCCGCCATCGAGATCCAGAGATAACTACCTCGTCAAGATTTAAGTTTGAAATTTCAAGCGAAAGGGAAAACCCCTCTGCCTCCAGCTCGCTATAACTCTTTACCACCGTTTTATAGCCAAGACTGCGTATTTCAATTTTTTCGGCATTCTTAAATGCTGAAACATCAGCCTTGCCTTTTGCATTTGTGGTAACATATAATTTTGAATTTGCGCTAAGGGTAACCAACTCCACCGGTTCGTTGTTCTGCGCATCTGTTATGGTGATGGTTTGTCCGTAGGAAGTTCCCACAATAGCCAACAATAACCATAGCATGTATAGTTTTTTCATTTTAAAAATTGATTTGTTTAATTGTTCACGTGTCAATAAATAACACAATAGAATGCAGTTTCAATGTGTATTGAAAGCGCTAATGATAAAGTATTGGGTACTAACTATACTTGGGGAGGTGGCGTGGGAGGACTTAAACGTATGGAACTAAAATTGCCCTTATATGCTATAGGCTGATAAATCTTTTGAAAGCTTTCCAAGGAAGTGGCCTGCCAATCAAAAAATTTTGAACAGAAAAAGGATTGAAAGTAGTTATTTAGTTGCTTTTGGGTTCTTTGCTTGTCCTTATCTTTATCAAAAGTCTGGGTAACCAGCTGTTGCAACTTTTTGTTAAGGGCAGTTTCCTCGTGATCCAACCAGCATCTATAGTAAATGGTATCTCCTTTTGTTTCCTTGGAAACAACATCATACATCTGTCCCTCGTACTCAAATTCCTTGGAATGTTCCCACCGCAGTTTGGTTTCGATTTCATTTTTTGAAAATTTCAGAAGTACCAATTCCTCTTTGTTCATTCCCGCTATCATTTTCCACTTAATTTCCCGTTTTAAACTAGCTTTCTCAAAATGAAGGTATAGAAACATGGTTGCCGCCGGAGCAAACAGTACTAACAGAAATGCTATGGCAAACAGTCTTTTTTTCAACCTTGAGATTTATCGGAATTCAAATGTCGTAAAATTGAAGGCATTTGCGTAAACTTTTTTTACATTTTATTGTTCAATAAAATCTATATAAAACAAAAAACCACCCGTAAGTAACGGATGGTTTTTCTATATTATTCGATATAATAGCTTACTGAACGCTCAACTGCTTAACCGCAGTGCCTTCGGCAGTGGTAATTTTCACTAAATAAATACCATTAGCTAATTCAGAAACATCAAAACTATTGCTGCTAGTTTCCATTAGCTTTTGTCCAGCTACATTATAAACAATTATGCTTTCAACAGTTGCATTAATACTAACTGTTGATTTTGCTGGGTTCGGATATAATACAATTTGAGAAAGTGCAATGTCATTCACACTCAAAAATGGTTCGACCACAACGTCAAAATTGCAGCCCGCAGTGTTTCCGGCATCGTCTGTGGCCTCAATGATTACATTGGTAGTACCTACGCCCACCATCGTTCCCGCAGCAGGAATTTGAAGTGTGGTGAAAGTAGTAGCACAGTTGTCAGTAATTGTAACCAAACCATCGCCCACGTAATCTGGAAGCTCATACATATCGTTGGAATCTGCCATTACAGTTTGTGTAGGAGGGCATACTATTTCTGGAATTTCTGCATCTATTACAGTAACTGTAAAGGTGCAAGTGCTGGAATTACCTGAAGCATCTGTAGCTGTAAATTCTATAGTGGTAACTCCCACTGGAAACTCCGATCCACTAGCAAGGCCTGAAGTCTGAACCACTACTGGATTAGGATCAGTATCATCAGTGGCAGTTGCAGGATCAAAAGTTACAATAGCGCCACAAATACCCGCATCGTTGTCCTGTTCAATAACTGCTGGACAAGTAATTACGGGAGGAGTAGTATCAGGGGCTGTTCCTGTAATCAAAAATGAGTCAACGGCAAAGTCTTCATCACCAGAATCCACAGAAACAGTTAAACGAAGGTCAAGTACTGCCCCTGTCCCTGTTATAGCTTTGGTAAAAACTTGTGCCGCATCTGTTAAAACATTTCCGTCACCCTCACCATCAAAATCGGTATCTTCTCTAAAGTTTCCGTTGGCAGTTCCCCCGCCACCGGTAAAATCGGCTCCTTCAAAAGCAATAAGGTTTTGGTAACCACCTCCGTCTATTTGATATTGCACCAAAATATAATCGGCATCATCAATATCTCCGGGAGAATCAAAAAATTCAGCAAATTCACCGCTGTAAGTAAGATCGGTAAATCCATCTATGTCAATTCCTGTCCAGTCAACTGTTATTGGCAAGGTAGCACCTTCCCCATCTAGATCCATGCCTGTTAAAAAACCACCTGTAAAACCTGTGTAGGCCTTAAGCTGGGTTGGTAGCGGTTCTCCGTTAAAATCCTCAACAACGGCAAGACCGAAGAAATCTCCAGCACCGTCAGAAAAGAAAGGGGTTGAAGTAACAAAACCACTATTATCATCAAAAGTTTCGTTCAAAACCTGCGCAGACGAAGTGGCAGCAATAAGTAATGTAAACAATAAAGTGTAAAATTTATTCATAATAATTTTTAAAGGTTAATACTTTTTCGGCGGCAAATATAGGATTGTATTTGTAGGAAATAAAATGATATTAATCAATTTATCGCTACCGAATAGCTAAGAAATTAATTGTTAAACAGATGCACTTTTCCCTTTTACCATGCGCCAGATTTTTTTGAAGACAACTACAACTCCAAAAGAGATAAACCCCACAATAAGCCCAACGGCAAATTCCAAAAGAAAGGAAGGCAATGAGGGTAATAAATGATGGAAGAAATCTACATTGTGGACAAAAATGCCTCCCGAAACTAAAATCAAGGCAATGGTACCAATAATACTTAGACCTTTAATAACTTTTGGAAGAGCTTGTACTAAAAAATTTCCCAGCTTACGTGAAAAACTAGTTTCTGTCTTACTACGTTTTATCAGTTTAAAACCCGCTTCATCCATACGTACAATAAGTGCAACAATACCGTAAACTCCAACCGTGGCAAGAATTGCAATAACGCTCACCACCATAATCTGGGTGCCAAGGGGTTCTTTTACAACAGTGCCCAAGGCTATAATCACAATTTCAAGTGATAGGATAAAGTCGGTTACAATAGCAGATTTGACGCGCTCCTTTTCTATGGCTAAAATTTCGCTCTCCGTTAGCCCCTCCTCCACAAAAGACTCCTTCACGTGGGTGTGGGGAGAAAAGAACTCATATATTTTCTCAGCCCCTTCATAAGCTAAATATAAACCTCCTAAAATTAAGATGATGGTCACTGCCCACGGTAGAAAGGCACTTAGCAAAAAAGCAATAGGCAGAATAATCAATTTATTTAAAAAAGAGCCTTTGGTAATTGCCCAGAGCACAGGAATTTCACGGGAAGAGGCAAAACCGGAGGCCTTTTCGGCATTGACCGCTAGGTCATCACCCAAAATGCCAGCCGTTTTTTTGGCTGCCACTTTGCTCATCATTGCCACATCGTCCAACAGTGCAGCTATATCATCCAGTATTGCAAAAATTCCTGATGCCATATGTTTTTATCAATTTTAGGTTCAGCAAAAATAAGTAAGTTGGTTTAAAACCATATTAATTTGTATGCTATTTTATAAGGATATATATTCAAGGATTTTAATTTTCTTTAAATTTCTACTTCTATCTTTACTATACAAATAATTAAAAATGAATTTCAAAGCGTATCTTATACTAGTACTTTCTTTAGCTTATATACCAGGTTCTTTTGCACAAAACAAAACCCAATATCCATCACTAACAGAAACTTGGCAGTTAGACTCCATAGCCCGTTCCAAAAAGGTAGATTTTAGGTTGTTGCCCTACAAGCCGGTTTATATTCTCTTCGCAAATTATAGTACTAATGTAAATAAAGCTCCCAGCAGTAGTAATCCAAACAATAGGGTCTCTGAGCCCATTAAATACAATGCTTCTGAATTGAAATTTCAAATAAGTTTTAAAACAAAAATGATACACAACATTCTAGGAAAAGAGATAGGTGGCGATGTTTGGGGTGCTTATACACAAAGTTCGCGCTGGCAATTATATAACAACGAACTTTCTAGACCTTTCCGTGAAACTAACTATCAGCCCGAGGCGTTTATACTGTTTGGTACGCGCTACAAAATTGGAATTTTTAAAGGAGTTTTTATGGGAGTTGGGTTAAACCACGAAAGCAATGGCCGCTCCAATCCGCTAAGCCGAAGCTGGAACAGAATAATTTTTCAGGCAGGATGGGAAATCGACCAGCTCCAGATAGTTTTAAAACCTTGGATTCGTCTGCCAGAAGATGAAGAAAATGACGATAATCCAGATATTGAGGAATATATGGGCCGTGCAGAATTAAGTTTTAGTTACGCCCAAGGAAGACACGATTTTCAATTCGCAACACGCCATTCGCTAAGAGATGGTTCAAACAATCATGGGAGTGCAAGATTGGATTATTCTTACAGAGTGATTAAAAATCTAAAAATACACGCGCAAGTATTTACAGGCTATGGTGAAAGTATGATAGATTACAACCACAATCAAACTACTTTTGGCCTTGGCCTTTCTTTGTATTAATTTTTTAAAGCCAATTTATATGGGTCACTTAGCATTATTAGTACTTTCTAAAAAATCCAATATTTTTTTATTAACGGCTGTTGCTTGATCGATAGATAAAAAATGCCCAGCATTTGAGACAATTTCCCCCTTGCCATTAGGCAAAACTTCATTAGTCAACTTAATTGTTTTTTCATTATTTATCATATCGTTGTCACCTATTAAAACCAACACGGGCATTCGCAAAGTCTGTAGTTCCTTATTGGCAAATGGCATCATATCTATCATAAAAGTATTTATAGAGTCTTTTTTAGTATTCATATAATACTGCTCCAAATAGTTCTTATGTATATTTCCAGGTTTGGTGGAAAGTGTTTCCAAGTAACTCGCTACTTGTTTTTCAGGAGAAGAAAATAGATTTACTATATTTTTTAGCAACCCTACACTGGGCCTAATCCAAATAAAAGTCTGCGCAGGACTTAACAGTACCATGCTTTTTATCTTTTCTTGATTGTGCAATGCCAAATTTACCGCTATCCAACCTCCACGGGATGCCCCTATTAAATGATAGGATTCTAGTTTCAACTCCTTAAATATTTCTTCATACCAGGCAGTAATATCACCCAAATCATCAAAAATGGCTGTTTTAAATGATTTCCCTGGCTCTATAATTAAATCAATCGCAAAAATACGGTAGTTCTTAGAAAACGCTTTTGCATTCGGATACCACATGGTAGAGCTCGCATTCATCCCGTGTAGCAGAACCAAAGGCTCACCATTTCTTGGGCCACTTACTACCACGTGAGCAGTTCCGTATGAGGTAGGAATATAGAGTTCGTCATAATCAATATCCCACAGCGCAAGCGCCTTATCATAAGCTTCAAAATAGGTTTTGTACCCCGGCTTTGGATTTGTAATATATTCTGGCTTTTTAGTGTATTTCATATATTCTTTCTCACAACTTGTGAAAAAGATCAAAACTGCCAAAAGCCCTATTGTTTGTAGATACTTCATTTATAAAAAGTTTCGTTTCTAATGTATGTGATAAATAGAATTTTTATCTCGAAAATTAAAAATCCTTAAAACTAAAAACCCACAGTTCACATAGCGTTGAACTGCGGGTTTTTGAAAGTAGCCATATTCGCTACATTAAATTTATTTCACTATCGTCAATTCATCAATAATGTGGCTCGCTCCTGCAAACTTGTCTATTAAAAACAGTACATAGCGTATATCTACATTGATGGTGCGTTGCAGTTGATCGTCAAAAATAACGTCGCCCGCCATCGCTTCAATGTTTCCATCAAAAGCCAAACCAATTAATTCTCCTTTGCCGTTCAATACAGGCGAACCTGAGTTTCCGCCGGTAATATCGTTATCTGTTAAAAAGTTTACTGGCAAATAGCCGTCATCATCAGCATATTGACCAAAATCTTTTTTCTCATATAAGTCTATCAATTTTTGCGGCATATCAAATTCATCATCGCCCGGTTGGTATTTTGCAATGGTTCCCTTTAAAGTTGTGTAATAATTTTTTACTGCATCATTTCGCTTGTCTGCTGGTAACGCAATCACCTTTCCGTACGTTAAACGCAGGGTGCTGTTTGCATCGGGATAGTATTTGGCATCTGGATTCATCTCTCGCATACCTTGTACCATCAGGCGGTAGGAACGCTCAAAATCATTGTTCAATTGCTTTTCTTCTTCAGACTCATAGCGGTAGCGCTTCAGTAAATCTGTAGAAAGTTGGAACAAAGGATCATTCCGTAAAACTTCAGCGTCGGGATTTGCCATAAAGGCTTCTACCTTTTCCTTTGATTGGAAAATACTGTTCTCAAAGGCGGTGTTTAAATAGTTGTTCCAACCCGCTTCACTTTTATTATTGGCAGTTGCAATGCGCGCTACCATAGGTGCAATATTTTCAGCTTTGGTGGAATAAAGCTTCAACTGGGCGGCAAGCACATCTTTTTCTAAAGGCATATAGATACCCTCATAAAGGTCATTAATCTCCGCCTCTAGCTGTGGCTTAACCTCAGCTTGTTTTGCTTCGTTTTGTTGTAAATAATAATCCAGTGCATTGCCCAATCGGTATGGAATGGTTGCCATACGAGTACGCAACAACAAGCCCAAGTAATTGTCGTGTGCACTAGCCTTATTGGTATTTTTATAGTAGTTATTGATAACGGGTATCACATCCGCATACTTTTCATTACCTTTTTTGGCAGCCCATTTCTGGAAAGCTTTTTCGTCCTTTCGTTTGCTTTCCGCAGTTTTATGTTGCGTAAGCGCATCTATCATTCCCTGGCGATTTTTCCAATAATTGGCAATAGAGGCATAACTTGAGGCATAGTCAAGTTTTACTTGCTGATCCTTGTCCATATATTTCTTCATAACATCCATGGACGTTTTTGAAGCTTCCACCCAAGCAGGATAAGCGTATTCCACATTTTGCTGAATTCCGCCTGCAGGCATCCAACGGTTTGTTCTTCCCGGATAGCCCATAATCATTGCAAAATCATTTTCCTCAAATCCTTTAAGACTTGTGGTTAAGTGGTATTTTGGTTTCAACGGTACATTATTGGGCGAATATTCCGCAGGATTTCCATCTTTATCGGCATAAACCCTGAAAAGTGAAAAATCGCCCGTGTGGCGTGGCCATTCCCAATTGTCGGTGTCGCCACCGAATTTTCCGATGTTTGCCGGTGGTGTTCCTACCAAACGCACATCATTATAATCTTGGTAAACGAAGTAGTAAAACTCATTACCCTGATAAAAAGATTTTACCGAAACTGTATATTTACCGCCCTCGTTGTTTTCCTGCTCAATCTTGGCAATTTCCTTGTTTATGGTTGCTTCGCGCTCTGCCTCTGTCATCTTCCCGTTAAGCAAAGTCAAAATACGTTTTGAAACATCGTCCATACGTACAAAAAAGCGAACGGAAAGTTTTTTTGGCTTTAATTCCTCGATATAGTTCCCTGCCCAAAACCCATTGGTTAAGTAATCATTTTCAGCTGTGGAAAGTTCTGCAATTTGGCTATAGCCGCAGTGATGGTTGGTAAGTACCAAACCACTTCCTGAAATAATTTCAGCAGTACAACCACGATTAAATTGGACTATTGCATCCTTAAGGCTGGAATTGTTGATACTGTAAATTTCTTCGGGCGTAAGCTGTAGCCCCATTTTTTGCATATCGCGATAATTCAAACGTTCAATATGCATTAAAAACCACATACCCTCATTGGCCTGAAGAGGCAATACAAAGGCAGCAAGTAAAAAGGAAAGAATAAGTTTTTTCATTAGTAAAAGAAATTTTTTTATTAGTAATATCTCGATAAATATGTGGCAGTATGCACTAAAATTTATCGGCAGGTAAATATAGACTGATTCGTCTTTTAAACTGCGTCAACGTTACCGAAAAGAGCAATTTTAACTTTTTGTTAAGAATGATATAAGCACCCCCCCTTCACTTCAAAAGGAAAGAATGATTGTGAAGCACCTGGGGAGGGTGATCCCCGCCCTAGCCAAAAGGGATGTCAACTTTAGTTAACGGGTAGGTGGTTTATTTTTTTATTATCCGCAAAACCTGACGCTCACCCCCAGCAATAACTTGCACAAAATAATTTCCCGCAGCAAGTCTAGAAATATCAATTTGTTCACGATTACTGTTCCCTTTGGAAGTAAGTAAGGTCTGTCCAAGTAAGCTCACAATCTCAATGGAGGAAATAGAACTCCCGGCCTGAATTTTCAAAATAGTATGGGCGGGATTTGGATAAAGATGAATGGAAGTTTGTTTGAAATTATTTACTCCCAGAGCGCAGTCTTCAATAAATGTAGCGGTAGGGGAAACATTTGTAAAATTGGCTTCAGCAAAATTTACATTATCCACGCATACATACAATAGGTTTTGATTGTTGGCCAGATTGAGCCCAGAATCTATTTGTTCGCCATTATAACAGTTTGGGTTGGTCAATTCAATATTATTGCCATTTTTTATATTTACATGGTGCAGTCTATGTATATCGTTGCCTTCAACAGCACAAAGCTGTGGGTTTTGGCTCAAATCCATAGCATAAAGATTGGTGTTAGAGAAATCAATACCCTCTAAATTTGGATTTTCTGTTACATCAAGTAAATTCAAAGGATTCTGATTGACCGCTAAACGACGCAAGTCTTCTTTTTGTGAAAGATCGATAGCAGTAATATTGTTGTTCCTTAGATAAAGTTGCTCAATCAACGGATTATTATTTATGTCCAACTCAGTTAAATGGTTATTATCCAAAACTATAAAATAAATTAATGGGTTCTGGGATAAGTCTAAGCTTGTTAAGTTCATATTATCACAGCGTATAACTAACAAGTCTGGATTATTGGTAAAATCTATTGACGAAACAGGATTATTTGAGCCCATAAATTGTCTCAGTTTAATATTATTGGTCACATCTATCTCAGATATTTGGTTATTAGAGAAATGGAAAAGTTCCATATTTAAGTTTTGCGAAACGTCCAAGGATGTTAGTAGGTTATCTTCGCATAATAAAAATTTTATTTCAGGATTTTGCGTTACGTCCAAGGAACTTATTGCATTTCCTTCACATGTCAAATAACCTAAATTCGGATTATTTGTAACATCTAGAGATGATAATAAATTATTACTGCACTTAATATCAAACAAGATAGGATTGGATGAAAAATCTAGATTGGAAATATTATTATCACTGCAATCAAACCACAATAAATTAGGACTTTGGGAAAGGTCAATAGTAGTAAATTGATTATTATCAATACCTAATTGCCTTAAGTCAGGTTGATTAGAAATATCAAGTTCGGCAATCATATTATTATAAACTTGAATTGATGTTAACGCATTGTTATTTGTAACATCCAATGTTGTCAGCTCATTATAAGCACAAGCTATATGATCCAATTCAGTCAGGAAAGAAATATCGAGCGTAGTAAATTCATTGTCGGTCAACGACAAATCAAGCAAAAAAAGATTGTTGGAAAGATCTATGTTTGTCAAACGATTGGAGCTTAAATCTAAATTCCGCAATAATATATTATTTGAAAGATCTACCGCAGTTATTTGATTAAAATAACAAACAAGGGTATGCAAATTTACAAAAGCTTCAATACCTGATATGCTTTGAACTCCCCTTGCTGTTACATCTATCTCAAATGTTGCCATAGCCTCATTTACCTGTATCTCCCCATCCCCATTAGTATCAATAACCGGGTTATGGTTTAGCAATGCATTTTTAAAATTGGCATCTGGTATATTAACTATTTGCGCACTTGCAAAAAAAGAAGTAAGTAAAGTTAGGGTGAGTAGTAGGTGTTTCATATAAAAATTTGGTTAAGACTTAGCTATAAAAAACAAGAACCCCCGACCCTTGTTTCACTGGCACAATATATTAATATATATAAAACAAAAAAATCTTTTTTAGAGAATACAATCCAGTTTCCGACCCTTCTTAGTTGTGCCTATGTCTACTTAGCTCACAGCCCCAACCAAACTTTTCCGTGAAAACCAATATTTTTATATAATTTTATTGAAGAGAACTACTAAAAAAACATTCAGATGAAAAGAACAACTACCCTCCTATCCAGCCTATTGCTTGGCATGGCTATTACGGCAACCGCCCAGCAACAAGGCAAAAAAGCATCTTTAAATGAAGACGGCACCATTTCCGTAGAAACGGTTACACTACCCCAGGATTATAACAATACAGAACAAACTCAAATTTTTGACCAACTCTGGCGCTTTGGCGAACCTGCGCATCCCAATTTCAAAAACAGTCGCGGAACCACCTTGGCAGATATTGATAATGATGGTATAGACGAAATACTCTACGGTATCTGGAACACCCTTTATGCCCTTGAAGGGAACGGCACTATACTTTTTCAAAAAACTGTAAGCGGTACCATCCTACTTCCGCCTTCGGTTGCAGATTTAAACAACGATGGCACCCCAGAAATTGTCCTAAACACAGGGGGTGTTCCCAACGCGGGTCGCGTTTATCTTCTCGATCCCACGGGAGCAGACCTCCCCGGCTGGCCATTAAACTTTGACGATCATTGGATGATTAACGCTCCAGCATTAGCAGATTTGGATGGCGATGGAATGTTGGATATTATTACCGGCGAACGCGTAGGGAGCGCCCAAGGCTTTGTTCACGCCATTAAAATGGACGGCACCCCAATCAACGCCAACTGGCCAGTTGAATTAGCCGCCACTCCGGCCTTTACCCCTTCAATTGCAGATGTTGACAATGACGGCAACAATGATGTGGTAATAGCAGCCTCTTCCGCAGGCATGTATATCTTTGACAACCAAGGGCAGCTATTCCCCAACTTCCCTGTTGTTGACCCCAATGTGAAATATTCCTATCAATCTCCTATGCTTGCAGACCTAGATAATGATGGCGACCTTGAAATAATAGGAAGCAACCACGGCGACGCCCCCGGCTTCTACGTTATGGAACACGATGGTTCTTATAAAGCAGGCTGGCCTATTGCAACTAGCGAGTGGACCTACTCTCCTGCTACCGTGTGGGATGTAAATAGTGACGGAGATTTCGAAATCTTTATGTCAGACCGCAACACAAGTGGAACCCAAGGTGAAGAACTTCCCGTTATTTATGGCCTCGATCCAGATGGATCAAATCTGCCCAACTTCCCAATAGAAAAATACGGCGGTACCGAAGGGGTTATCTCCCTTGCAGATGTTAATGATGATGGAGCTTTGGATGTTGTATTTCCAAGCGTTATTACTGATGCTGCCGGTTATGGTTATATTCACGCCTACAATATGGATGGAAGCGGTGAAATAGATGGCTTCCCACTACGCCCTCGCGGTTTTACCTTTTTAAACGGAGCAGTATTGGGTGATGTGGATAACGACGGTATGCTAGACCTTACAGCCAATAGCTACACCCTAACTTTTGGTGCCGGTGTTGACTCCACATTTGTAAGTGTATATAACCTTAATGTTCCCTACAACCCAGATCGTATTAAACGTAACGGCTACAAAGGCAATAACACCCGAGAAGGTTTTGTTGAAATAGAAGAAATTGTAGGTGTTACAGATTTTAGTGCCAGCTCCGTAATAAGTATTTTCCCAAATCCTTCGGAAGGTGTATTAAGTTTTAAGCTACCGCAGGCTATTGTAAATGCTAACCTGAAAGTTTACAGTATGGACGGAAAAGTGGTCTTTTCTGAAGAAGGCAATTTAGAAACTTCAAGCAGCTATAACCTGAAACATTTGAGCGATGGGTTGTACTTTGTAAGCATTTCAAACGGAAAAGATACAGCAACAGCGAAGTGGATAAAAAATTGATAAAAACTGATTTTTGTTAATAGGTGTATGAAAAAAGGTAATGGATACTTATAATTTCTATTACCTTTCTCAAAAAAAATTGCTCCAGTTAAATTTCAATTCCATTTCGGAAAATCTGCCAAGTGAAAAGTGGCAACAGCTATTCAATACTCATTGGCCTGCCTATAAAGCTTGGTTTGTTTCAAAAGGTGCGGTAAACGCTCCCTCCCTTAAAGTTGCTCAGCAACAACTAAAGGAATATATGCCCAAGTTTATTCCTACTTATAAAAAGCTTTGCGAACTTGCGGGTGATGATAAAACCGCACACAGATTTCTTACTGGCTACCAACCCCCAGCTTATATTTCAGGCTGTTCGCAGGCGGTACTCGCAAGCCCATCGCAATTGGTTCGTAATTACGATTATCATCCAAGCTTGTGTGAAGGCACTCTACTCAATAGTGCTTGGAACGGAAAGCATGTTATTGCTGTGGGTGATTGCCTTTGGGGCGTTGTTGATGGAATGAATTCTGACGGTTTGGTTGCTTCCTTAACTTTTGGTGGCAGAAAAGTGGTTGGCAAAGGTTTTGGCATTCCGTTTATTCTTCGTTACGTGTTGGAGTTCTGTTCAACCATTAAAGAAGCGATGGAAGAATTGCAACGCATCCCTTCGCATATGGCTTATAATATTATGTTATTGGATAAGCACGGTAATAGCAGAATGCTTCAATTGGCACCGGACCATAAACCAAAAATTACAGATTTAAAAATTTCAACCAATCATCAAGGGACTGTTGACTGGCCGGAACATGCCGCTTTCTCCAAAACGGTGGAACGGGAAAAGTTTTTACAAAATACTTTAGGCTGCGTAAATACCAATGCGGAAAATTTAGCGAATAAATTTTTGCAAAAACCGCTTTTCAACAGACAATATAAAGATGGTTTTGGAACTGTTTACACTTCTATTTACCGTCCTGCAGAAGGTTATATGGAGGTGCGTTGGGAAGATAAAACTTTAAGACAATCCTTTGCAGATTTTGAGGAAGGGAATACGTTAATTACCTACCGTGAAAAAATAAAACATCCCCTAAAAGTTCATTTCACAAAAACAAGTGAAGAAGTAGAAGCACCACATTATGCCACCGCAGATTATTGGGTAAAATACGGAAAAGCTTGGGCAAATGGCAACCCTACGGCTTTCCAAAAACAGATAGTTCAAGAAATCGGGAATGCTATGGGAATGGGAGGATCGCCACAAATGGAAAAAATGCTAACGAAATTTGCCTCTGAAACCAAAAAGCGTGGACAAATCCCTTGGGAAATGCTTGCAGATTTATGGGCTGAGTTTGGACGTTAAGTTTTGAGGATTCTGTTTTGATATTTAGTCGGTACTTGGAATTTGCAATTTGGACCTTCATTCAATCACATGTTGCGAATAGTTTCTCCACTTATCCAAACACCCCTCCATATCTTCGGGAATTGCGCATTCAAAACGCATAAATTCTCCGGTAGTTGGATGCACAAACCCTAAAGTTCGGGCGTGCAATGCCTGACGCGGCAGCACTTTAAAGCAATTTTCAACAAACTGCTTGTATTTAGTGAAAGTAGTTCCTTTTAATATTTTTTCGCCACCGTAACGTTCATCGTTAAAAAGGGTGTGGCCTATATATTTCATATGCACCCTGATTTGGTGCGTACGTCCAGTTTCCAACTTACAAGAAACAAGAGTCACATAACCCAAACGCTCCAATACTTTATAATGGGTAACAGCTGGCTTTCCCTTTTCTTCTTCATCGTTTTCGTAAACGGTATTTTGCAAACGGTTTTTGGGATGGCGGCCGATATTTCCTTCAATGGTACCTTCCTCTTCTTCCACATTTCCCCAAACAAGGGCCACATATTCCCGCTCCGTGCTTTTATCAAAAAACTGTTTGGCAAGATGCGCCATTGCTTCCTCCGTTTTTGCAACTACCAATAATCCGCTGGTGTCTTTATCTATTCTATGTACCAATCCTGGCCTGTTACTCGAATTATTTGGAAGATTTTCAAAATGATACGTTAAAGCGTTTATAAGTGTTCCACTGTAATTGCCATGCCCAGGATGTACAACCATTCCCGCGGGTTTGTTCACTACAAGTACTGCGTCATCTTCATAGACAATATCCAATGGAATATTTTCGGGTACCAATAGAAATTCATATGGCGGATGCTCAAAAAGCACCGTGACCACATCATTGCCTTTCACTTTGTAATTGCTTTTAACAGGAAGCCCGTTAACGTGAATATTTCCAGCGGTGGCGGCTTTCTGTATTTTGTTTCGCGTGGCCTTTTCAATGAGGTTCATCAGGTATTTATCTACCCTAAGCGCACCCTGTCCTTTGTCTGCCTTAAAACGGTAATGTTCATAAAGATCATCACTGCCATCAGTATCCTCTATTTCTTCTTCGTTAAAATTCGCCATTGTTCTCTTCTTCATTTTCAGTGGGAGCCTCTGGGTTTTCTTCGGAAGGATCGTCTTCAGTTTGAATTCTATTGAGCGATTCATCCCCAACGATTAAATCTATCACTGAAGTTTTCTGCAGCGGTGTGCCCACCTCAAGCTTTTCGCCT
>Ga0209344_10003783_pt1 | contig 14512 bp, 12 predicted proteins | sample Cruoilmetagenom6_FD_187293 | JGI IMG/M metagenome (GOLD analysis project Ga0209344, IMG submission 187293) | Oil polluted marine microbial communities from Coal Oil Point, Santa Barbara, California, USA - Santa Barbara Oil Seep Sample 6 (SPAdes)... | ecosystem: Environmental > Aquatic > Marine...
ATTCCCCATCGACGCCCCCTCACCGGGTTCGGATCTGTTGGTCCGGGTCACCGCCCACAATCATCTGCCCACTGACGCCACGACAATGGTCGCCGCGGGCTCGGATGGAGTGGTCGTTCTCGACGGGACCATCTACCGCTGTGATTCCGTCGTCACGATCGATGTTTTCGATGAAGATCTGGATGGATTGCCTCCGTTCAACGTCAATCTCTCGTCACCTTCCGGGGGCAGTGTTCCGGTCGAGGTGTCGAGCGTTGGCGTCGGAGTTGTTCAGTTTCGCGGGACCGCCCTCCTGGGTTCGGATCTCGTGGGCGTGCATGGTGAAACACTGACCGTGACCTACAACGACGCCGACACGGGTGCCGGATCGCCGGGTGTCAAGATCGATAGCGCGGTCCTTGACTGCGCGGGTCCCATCATCACCGGGGTCGGGGTCTTCGAGATCGGCGCCAACTCCGCGGTCGTTCGTTGGAACACCGATGAACCCGCAAGTTCCTGGGCGCAGATCAACCCGGGCGACGTGATCATCAGCGAAGCCGGTCTCGTCATGGAACACGAACTGGTCTTCGATGGTCTGCAGCCCTGCACCGAATACACGATCGTGGTGGCGTCCACCGATGCTCTCGGCAATTTGGCCTCCGGTATCGAAACCGCGCCGTTCGAGACCTGGATGCAGAGCATCGCCATGGAAGACGATGTTGAGTCGGGCCAGGGCGCCTGGGTTGTCGACACGGCCATTGACCCGCCCGGCGGGACCAACTGGAGCATCGTGACCGACACCGGTACGAGTTCGCCCGATCACGCGTGGTTCACCTCCGACGATCCCGCCGAAAAGGACGATCGTCTCGCGACCGGACCCGTCACTCTTGGTGGAGGATCGCCGGTGTTGTCGTTCTGGCACCACTTCGCCACTGAATCAAATTATGACGGCGGCGTTCTTGAGGTTTCCACCGATGGGACGACCTGGACCGATGTCGTGTCGGCGGGCGGGACCTTCCTTTCCGGCGGCTACAACGGGTCCATCTCGACATATGCCGGTTCACCGTTGGCGGGTCGCGACGCGTGGGCGGGTTCGGGAAGCCTCCAGCAGGTCCAGATCGATCTGTCTGCTCTTGCCGGCGGTGACCTCTGGTTCCGTTTCCGCTTTGCCTGCGACGGCTCGATTTCGGGCACCGGCTGGTGGGTCGACGACATCAAGATCGAGACCACCGCACCGTGCGACATGCTCTTTGGTGACAATTTCGAAACCGGAGATTGCACCAGCTGGACGATGGTTTTCGGCGAGTAACAACGTGCATTTCCGGGGGCCGGGGCGGGTTCACGCCCCGGTCCCCTCTTCATTTGATATACTGCGGTTTCAGTACGGCCGGGTGTTCGGTCGGCTGCGAAAACAAACGTCCAACAAAGGAGGCAACTCATCCGCAAGTTCGCGTTTCGAGACGACCCAGAAGCACCCCAGGTGCGAATCAATGAACGAATCCGGCTCTCGCCGGTCCGCCTCATCGGCGCTGACGGTGAACAGGTAGGCGTCGTACCCGTCGAAGAGGCCCTCAGAATGGCCAAGGACGACGGGCTCGATCTGGTCGAGGTTGCCGCAACCTCCCGGCCCATCGTCTGCAAGATCATGGACTACGGGCGCTTCCGCTTCGAGCAGGAGAAGAAGGCCCGTGAGGCCAAGAAACAGCAGCATCAGGTCGAGATCAAAGAGGTCAAGTACCGACCCAACATCAACATCCATGACTTCGAAACCAAGACACGGCGCGCCCGCAAGTTCCTCGACCAGGGCAAGCACGTCAAGGTGACCATCATGTTCCGGATGCGCGAGATGCGCCGGCCGGAGAACGGCTTTGACCTTCTGCGCAGGGTCGCTGAAGACCTCAAGGACATCGCCAAGCTCGAACGGATGCCCGATCGTCTCGAAGGCCGCGATCTGACCATGGTGATGAGGCCTCTGCCGAAGAAAAGTTAGAGACCGACGACAAACAGCATCAAAAACCCGCGCATCGCGCGGGTTTTTTGTGGCGTCAGTCCTGTTGTCGGTCCGAATTCGCCCTCGCCACCGCCAGGCTTCGCTTGAGCTGCATGAATGGGATCCGTCCGAGTGGGCTGGCCTGGCGCCAGAGTTTCCAGCCCTCCTCGTCGAGGGTCTCGAGATCGGTGAGGAGGGGGCGGTAGCGATGCTCCGCCGGGGCGAACTCGGGGTGGAGATCGGCCGGGGCCTTTTTGGTCCACGGGCAGACCTCGTTGCAGCGGTCGCAGCCGGCGACCATGTCGCCCATGGCCGGCGAGAGATCCGCCGGGATCTCGTCGCGGTGCTCGATGGTGAGGTAGCCGACGCAGCGGCGGGCATCGAGGAGGTAGGGTTTGGTGAAGGCGTCGGTGGGGCAGGCGTCGAGACAGGCCGTGCACTTCCCACAGTGATCGGTGGTCGGAGCATCGGGCTGGAGTTCGATATCGGTGAGCAGGGCGCCGAGGAAGAGTTCGGAACCAAGCTTGCGGTTGAGAAGCATGGTGTTCTTGCCGATCCAGCCGAGTCCGGCACGGGCGGCCCACTCACGCTCGAGGAGCGGGGCGGTGTCGACGACGGCGCGCCAGGCGCACCCGGGGTGGGTTTTCTCGAGCCACCGGCCGAGCCTGACGAGACGTTTCTTGAAGATCCGGTGGTAGTCGCGGCCCCAGGCGTAACGCGAGATCCAGACACGATCGTCGGGTGGGTGGGCGTCGGATGCCGGGTGGGAACTGCGATAGCTCATGCCGACCATGACCACCGAACGGCAGCCTTCGAGGAGGTGCCTCGGGTCTGATCTCTGGGTCGCGGTCTCGGCCATGTAACCCATACCACCGTGCATCCCGTCGGCAAGCCATCGCTCGAGATGATCAGCAGTCGAAGCCGGTTCGGCGGAGGCGATGCCGACGAGGTCGAAGTCCTCCTCGGTGGCCCGTTTCCTCAGCTCGGAGGTTTCTTCCACACCGGCTCCTCGAGACCGCTCGTCGTGTCGTTCTTGACCTTGGGAATAAACTCCCCGAAGTCAGTGGGGGGCTCACCGTCGGACCAGTCGGCGATCATTGGGCCTTCTCGGGTGGGGTCGCACCAGCGCAGATCTCGTGCAGTACCCGGGAGGGTGGCGGTGGCGATGATCTCTCGTTTGTCGACGTCGATGATGACCACGTCACCACCCTCGAGAGCCACCGCCACCTGGCTCTCGTCTGGAGAGACGGCAACCCGGACCGGTGGTGCGGCGAGGGGAATGGGGAACTCCTTGTCCAGCCGGAGACCCTTTTTCTTGCTGGTCTTGAACAGGGCGAGTTCGAGGATTCCGGTTCCGTCGCCGGGATCGACGGCGGTGGCGAGAATCTTGCCCTCGTGGGTGAAAGCGAGATCGATGGGGTGACCGTCGGTTGCGTGGGCCGCGACGGGTGTCAGGGTGGCAGGCTCACCCAGGTGGACCACATCGGCCTTCGCATCAGCCAAGGCGATGAGGCCGAGTTGCGGCGAAAGGGCCATGTGGCGGATATCGCCGCTCAGGGGTCGGCGGTAGACGACCTGGCTTGTGATGAGGTTCACGGTGGTCATATGGACGCCGCTCGAACCGTCGGGGAGCCTTTCAAGGATGATCATTGCGGCTCCGTCAGGCGCCATGATGACCTGCCAGGGGTGGGCAATCGTGGCCGAAATCTGTTTAATGACCGCCCGGTCGGGATAGCTCAGCATGACGATTTCGTCGGTGATCGCGGTGTAACGATCGGGGTTGGTGGCAAAGTGGGGCATGGTGAGACCCTCGAGCCGATCCACCACGGCCAGGGACATGAGATTGATGACGCTGGTTTTGTTGTTGATGACGTCGGGGGCGAAGAGGATGCCGCCGGGTGCGGGGTAAAGCCATCCCACCGGTCCGGTCTCGAACCGGATGATCGTGCCGCTGTTGGGTTCGATCAGCACCACCTCGTTGCCCACCGAGGCGGCGAGGATTCCCGATGAGGTGATGTCCTTGGCGAAGCAGGGCGCGACGGAGAGGATCACCAGCACGACGACGGCGACGGATCTGAGTGCTTGCATCCGTTCCACTGTAGCCGAGTCCGGCTCCTGTAGCGGCTCCGGCTCCGGCGTCCCGGAGCTCCGGCCTTCTGATCCGCCTCCGGTTCGGAGGCGGATCAGCGTCGCCTCATCGGCGCGGTCGCGAGAGGGTCGATTGAGGGATTGCGACCCCACCGATGGCGCGCCGGCGGCCTGCTTCGTTACCGGAACAGGTGCATTGGAAGGCGGTTGGCCGAGGTTGCCCCCCTAGACATTGTTCGAAGCGCCTATGGATGCGTGAGGTCGCTCGAGGAACAATGTCAAGGACGGCACGCCCGGTGGAGGTCATACTCCCTCAGGCTCAGAGGCAAGCCCGGCACGTGGTCCGCTCATGGTGAAACGCGATGGGAGGGGAAGCCAGGCACCCATTCGCGCGGAATCGAGGTGCAACCGACCGGAATGGGGTATCCGCTGCCGCTACCCTTCCGAGTTGGTCGTCGGTTTCTTCGGCCGGCGGCGGCGCCTTTTCTTCGGTGGCTCACCGTCGCCGGTTGCCGACGCATCCGAGCGCGGTGCCGTAGCCTCCCGCCGCGGCGGTCGCCGGTCGTCACGTTGCCCGCCCCGTGGCGGCCTCCCCTGGGGTCGGGTTCTCGGCTTCGGTTTGTGCCTGAAGGGGATGACCTCGGCAAAGAGTTCCTCGGGTGCGAAACACACTGGGATCTCATAGCCGATGTACTTATGGACCGCATCCAGCGAGTAGACATAGTCGTTGCACGCCAGGGTGTAGGCCTTGCCCTCGGCGCCGACCCTCGCCGTCCGGCCGATCCGGTGAACATAGTCCTCGGCATCCTGCGGGAGATCGAAGTTGATGACGTGGGTCACCCCGTCGATATGCAGACCTCGGCTTGCCACATCGGTGGCGACGAGGATCGGCAGGTTGCCGTCGCGGAAGTCGTCCAGGACCTTGAGTCGCTTGGTCTGCATGACATCGCCGGTCAGACCGCGTGCGATATAGCCGTGCCGACGGAGGTCCTCGACCAGCCGACGGGCGGCGTGTTTGGTGTTGAGGAAGATCATGATCCGTTCGCCGCCCTCCCGCCCGAGCAGACCGAGCAGGAGCGAGAGTTTCTCGTGCGACGCGACGTGGTAGAGCTCCTGGTGGACGGTTTCGGGGGTGAGCTGATCGGCGTTGATGACGATCTCGGCCGGGTCGGTCATCTCGCGCCATCCGAGTTGCATGACGCGTCTCGAAAGAGTGGCGGTGAACATCATCGACTGCCGCTTGTCGGTGTAGGGGAGGCGGTGAAGCAGCCAGCGGAGGTCCTCGGCAAAACCCATATCGAAGAGGCGATCGCACTCGTCGACCACGACCATCTCGGTTTCGTGCAGCGAGTAGGCCCCCTGACGGTGATAGTCGATGAGGCGGCCCGGAGTGCCGATGAGCAGGTCGACCCCTGAGGCGAATCGTTCGCGCTGCTTCTTGTAGTCGATCCCGCCAAAGACCACGTGGGTGCTGAACGGGGTGTGCGTTGTGAGTTTCTCGGCGTCCGACGCGATCTGGACGGCGAGCTCCCGGGTCGGGGCGATGATGAGGGCGCGGGGATTCTGGATCTCGGACACCCGCTCATGGCGGAGCATCCGGCTGAAGATGGTCAGCAGATAGGCCGCGGTCTTGCCCGAACCGGTCTGCGCCTGGGCGACGACGTCCCGGCCCTCGAGCGAGAGGGGCAGCACCTCCTCCTGAACTCTGGTGAGGCGTTCGAAACCGAGATCGTTCACCGCAGCAAGGAGCTCATCGGGGAGGTTGACATCGTTGAAATGGAGATCCGAGAAAAGTCGATCGGTAGACGTAGATTCACTCATGGCGGGTGAGTGTAGCATCTGGGGTTTGTCGGGGTCGGAGCCTCCTGCGAAAACCCACTCGCTTGCCATTCCGAGAGAGCTGAGCGAGTGAAACTTAAACTGAGCGATTCTGCCGGATGAGATGTGCCAAGTCCTTGATGCTCTGGTGTTTGCAGAAAATTTAAGGATACTGGTGGTATGTCGAGGCTTTTTGCAAACGCCCAGAGCGCAAGGAGTTGGTGCAGACGCCTGAGAGAATCGCTCAATTTAGGTGAAAGAATCTCCTCTGGAGAAGGTGGCTCTCGGGCCGCCGCGCTTGCCGCCTCTTGGGTTCGGAGTAAACTCGTCGGCGCCTTGGGGAAGATCCGGCCGATGAAATCGTTTGAATATTCTAGGAATGACGATTGATGGGAGTTGAAACGAGTTTGATGAGAAGGATTTTTTTAACGACGGCGGTGGTCCTGGCGGGTGTGCTCAGCCTTGCGTCCGGTTGGGTCTCGGCCCAGGGAGCAGCGGGCTCCGCGGACGAAACAGATGTCCCCGCAGGTCTGGAGGCCTTTCTCGAAGCTCGCCTGTTACAGAGCGAGGATCGATTCCGGGAGGCGCTGGCCGCTTACGAGCGGGCGCTGCGCGAGGATCCAACGGTGCTGGAGGTCCGAATCGGTTTTGCAGATCTCCTCTTCCGTCTAGGAATGCCGGACCGGTCGGTCTCGCTCCTCGAAGGTTACGATGATCTCGATTGGCACGGTCGTCGGGTTTTCGCGCTTGCCCTCGCTCAATACTCGATGCAAAAACCGGAGCGCATGGAAGAAGCGAGACAGGCTCTGGATGAGGTGCTCGACGAGCGGGATGACGATCCCAATCTCCTGCTCGCCCTTGGCCAGCTGCTCCATCGGTTGAATCGCATCGAAGAAGCGGAAAGCGTCATCGCCGAACTCAGGGCCAACCGCTCGGGTTCTCCTCAGTTGATCTCGTATCACGCGACACTGCTGCTCCAACTCGATCGAAAAGAGGAAGCAGCCGATCTCTTCGTCCTCTGTGCCGGGGGGCCCGGGATCGGGCAGAGCTGTCGCGACAGCGCAGTCGAACTGTTGATCGAGCAGGACCGCCCCGGCGAAGCGGCGGATCTTCTCTTGGACTCGCTCAGCGACGATGATCTCGATCAGCTCATGCGGACCGCCTATCTGCTCTGGGACGCCAATCGGCCGAGCCAGGCGCTTCAGGTGGTTCAGCGGGTTCTGCGTCAGGTGCCCGACTCCGAGCGGGGCCGGACCCTCAAGGCCCATCTTCTTTCGGCGACTGGACGATTTGACGAGTCGGCCGCTCTCTTTCGGTCCCTGGCCAAGAAGAACCCCGACGACACCGACCTCAAGTTGTCCCTGGCCTGGTCGCTCTCTCGATCGGGAGATCTCGACGAGGCCCGGCGCTGGCTCGGTCGCGCATGGGAGACGGTCGCTGCCGACGCCGCGTCCGAAGATGCCGCTCGGTGCGCCGTGACCGGGGCGCGAATCGAACTCGTGGCGGGGAACCCGTTGGTGGCAAGGGAGTGGCTGGCGCATCTGGCTGACCCGAGCGCCGCCGGTGAGGAGTATGTGCGGCTGCTCGGTGAGTCCTATCGTCAGGAAGAGGATTGGCGCAACGGCACCAGCGCGTTGATGCGGCTGCAGCCGGATCTGAAAGGTGATGCTCTGCTGGCGGCGCAGGCCATCGAAGCGGAATTCAGGATCCGATCCTCGGATCGGCGGGCGTGGGGCCGTTTGCGTCCATTGCTCGATGATTCCGATCCCGAAACGGTCCTCATCGGGCTTCAGGTCCTTCAGACTGTGGAACGATGGTCCGATGCCGAACGGGAGGCCGCAGCCGCCCTGGAGCGATTCCCCGATCATCGTGAGATCCTCTTTGCCCGGGCCGCTTCGCTCGAACGGTTGGATCGATTTGAAGAGGCCGAAGAGGCGTTTCTGATACTTCTGGAGATCGATCCGGCCGATGCGACGGCCGCCAACTATCTCGGCTACCTTTGGGCGGATCGGGAGGTTCGTCTCGAAGAAGCCCTCGAACTGGTCAATCGGGCCGTGGAGGTGGACCCGGAGAATCCCGCCTATTTGGATTCCCTCGGATGGGTGCACTACCGGCTCGGATCCATGGATGAGGCCGAGTTCTGGCTTCGCCGGGCCATCGAGCTCAACGATGGCGACGGAACGTTGCTCGCTCACCTCGGGGAAGTTCTTCTGGTCCGAGGGGATACCGACGAAGGGAGCCGGTATCTCCGGCTTGCGCTGGATCTCGGGTGCGAAGACCCGGAGCGTGTGCGTTCCCTTCTCGACAGTCTGCGCGATGGTTCATCTCACCTAAGGTGAGCGATTCTGGTGGATGAGATGCGCCAAGATCTTGATGCTCTGACGTTTGCGAAAAACAAAGGCATACCCGTTGGTATGTTGAGTATTTTCGCAAAGGCCAGATCGCAAGAGATATGTGCAGATCGTCGCCGAGAATCGCCCATCTTGGGTCTCAGTAACCTCGGTCGCTGGGCGGTCCTTCTGTCGATGATCGCTGGGGCGGCAGTCGGTTGCTCCTCGACCGGCGGCCCTTCTCTCGATGATGAGCGGATGGCAGATGGAGTTTCGGTCCTTTCCCGGCCGTTGCCGGGCGATCTGGCGGCGTTGTATCGGATGAGGGTGCCCAAGACCGGTGGTCTTCGACTGGCAGTGGTCACGGCCGGTGGCGAAGGACGGATGACCATCTCGGAACCGTTTGGCTCTGCGGTCTCGTTGACCGCATGGTCCGGGGATGGCTCGTCGGTACACTTTGATATGGAGCAGGGATGTCGCCGCGATGTCGCCGATCTTCGACAGGTCCTGGGTCTTCGCGCCCTTCCTCTCGCCCAGGCCGTGCTGCTGCTCGGGGGCCGCCTCCCGGTGGGTCCCGGTGACGACGTCACCCTGGTGGAAGGGTCCGGGATCGAGGTTCGCGGCGATGGATGGGGTGCGCGGGTTCGGCTTGCCGTCGATCCATGGCGAGTCCTCGAGGTTGCTGAAATCGGCGCTCGGGATGACGATGGCTGGCTCATTGAACTCGCCGATCACACGAGTTCGGTGCCTGGACGGATCAGGGTCACCAATGCGGACGGCCGCTGGGCCGAGCTCGATCTGTCGAGGATGGAGTGGCCGGAAGGGGCGGTCCTTCCGCATCTTCCGAACTTCCCGCACTGCGGCGGATGAGATGATCCGGCGGTTCTCGGTTTCTCCCTCCGCCAAGATCAACCTCCACCTCGAGATCCTCGGTCGTCGCCGGGATGGCTACCACGAGCTTCGAACATTGTTCCAGAGCATCGATCTTCGGGATCGTCTGACCGTGGAGGAGACGTCGGATGGCGTGCTCGACCTCGAGGTCGAGCCCGACGGGGCGGTGACCGATGGCGACGAAAATCTCGTTCTGAGAGCGGCGCGCTTGGTGAAACGAGAGACGGGTTGCGGATTCGGGGCGCGGTTTCTCCTGCACAAGCGGATCCCGGCGGAAGGAGGACTCGGCGGTGGGTCTTCGAATGCCGCCGCCGCGTTGGTTCTCCTGAATCGATTGTGGGGTTGTGATCTCGACCTGGTCGCGTTGCATGATCTCGCCCGGCGGCTGGGAAGTGATGTGCCGTTTTTTCTCCATGGCGGTCTCGCCCTGGGATCCGGACGCGGGGACGAGATCCTGGAACTCCCCGATTTGGAGGCTTTTCCGGTGGTTGTCACCGTGCCCGACGTCAAGGTTCCGACCTCCGAGGCGTTCGCTCGCTCGGACCAGCGGTTGACCTCTCACCGGCAGGAAGGTACCTTAGACGCCCTCGCGGCTGGCCTGCGGGGGCGATTTGATTGGCGGGAGATGACCAACGAGTTCGAGGCGACCGTCCTCGACGGTTGGCCGGAGGTTGGCAACGGGTTGCGGAAGCTGCGGTCTCATGACCCGGTCTACGCCTCCTTGTCGGGCTCCGGTGCGGCGAGCTTTGCGGTCTTTGAGAAGTCGGAGGCCGCGCGGCAGGCAGCCGCCGGACTCCCTGCGAACTGGTTTGTTCACGTGGGAACCACCGTGCCGCGATCATCGGCGCGGCTCGAGGTTGAGACGTTGAGTGATGGAGGTGGGCGATGAAGGTGACCGAAGTGCGCATCAGTCCGGCCAAGGGCGGCAAGATACGGGCGTTCGCGAGCATCGTGGTCGACGACTGTTTCATCATCAACGATCTGCGCGTGATCGAAGGACGCGAAGGGCAGCTCTTTGTGACCATGCCGGCGCGGAAAGCGCGGAATGGCCAGATGCGTGACATCGCTCATCCCCTCAACCGTGAGACCCGGGAAGAGATCGAAGGGCGGGTTCTAGAGGAGTACGACCTTGCGGTTCGCCACATGGCGGTTCCGACCCCGAAGGGCAAGGGCAAGGGCAAAGGTAACCAATCGGCTGGTTCGAACGTGATCGATCGACTCGCGGCCAAGCTCTTCAGCGAGGACTACTGGACGACGGATATGAACAGGAGGAGTCTCGACTCTGAGTGATCGAGGGTTGCGAAACCGGGCGTTGGGTCCGGTTTCCGTCGATTCTCGTGTAGCTCGGCTATAATTCGCGACGCTTGGGGCGTCGGCAAGTGGTAAGCCACCGGGTTTTGGTCCCGGCATTCGCAGGTTCGAATCCTGCCGCCCCAGCCACGAGGCAGGAACGAAGATGCTCAAAGACTACCCATTGCAAGTATTTTCCGGACGCGCCAACCCCGCGCTGACGGAGGCGATCTGCGGCTATCTCCAGATCGAGATGGGACACATGCGTCTCGGTAGTTTCTCCGACGGAGAGATCCACTGCCAAATCCAGGACAACGTCCGGGGCGCCGATGTCTTCATCGTTCAGCCCACCGGACAGCCTGCAAACGAAAGCCTGATGGAACTGCTCATTATCCTCGATGCGTTCCGTCGAGCCTCACCGTCGCGGGTCTGCGTCGTCATGCCCTACATGGGCTATGCACGGCAGGATCGAAAAGATGCCCCGAGGGTTCCCATCACCGCGAAGCTGGTGGCGAATCTGATCACATCAGCCGGTGCGACCCGCGTATTGACCATCGATCTGCACGCCGCCCAGATTCAGGGCTTTTTCGACATCCCTGTGGACCACCTGTACGCGGCGCCGATTCTCATCGAGGCCATCCGACGCAAGAACCTCGAGAAACCCGTCATCGTCTCGCCGGATGCCGGCGGTGTCGAACGGGCGAGGGCGTTCGCAAAACGCCTCAAATGCGATCTGGCCATCATGGACAAACGACGTCCCGAGGCCAATAAAGCCGTCATCATGAACGTCATCGGAGAAGTGGACGGTCGGGATTGCGTCATCATCGACGACATCATCGACACCGCAGGAACCCTGGTCGGTTCGGCCGACGCCCTCACCGAGCGTGGGGCGAGGTCGGTCTATGCGGCCGGCGTCCACCCTGTCCTGTCCGGTCCCGCGGTCGACCGCATCAATTCCAGCACCCTCGAGAAGGTGCTGGTGACCGACACGCTGTCCCTCAGCGAGGATGCTGCTAAGAGTTCGAAGATCGAGCAGCTGTCGCTCGCGGTTCTTCTCGGCGAAGCGATTCGCCGAATTCATGAGGGAGCGTCCGTATCAAGTCTGTTTGTTTGACCCCGACCCCACCAGAATCGAAGCCGGGTTGGGGCTGTGTGTAAGGAGACATCGAGAATGGCAACGACAATCGAAACCGCTGATATCACTCTGATCGTCGACAAGCGCGAGGACAAGGGCACCAACCCCTCCGGTCGCCTGCGGGCCAAAGGCCGAGTCCCTGCCGTGATCTACGGTGGCGACAATCCCTCGGTTCCCATATCGGTCGACGACCTGGCCGTCAGGGAGATCCTCAAACAGGATGCCGGCGAAAACACCATCTTCCTGCTCAAGCTCAAGGGCACCAAGGAAGAGCGGCAGGCGATGATCAAAGAACTCCAGGTCGATCCGATCTCAGGGAAGTTCATCCACATCGACTTCATCCGCGTCACAGCCGGTCACAAGCTCAATGTGTCGATCCGCATTGATCTCATCGGTGACTGCGTCGGCGTCCGTAACGGAGGTCGCATCGACTTCGCGTCCCGCGACCTTGCCGTCGAGGTGCTGCCGCGCCACATGTTCGACCACATCGACATTGATGTTGAGGACATGGAGATCGGCGATGTCGTCACTGTGGCCGACCTCGAGGATAGGCTTCCCGAAAGCGGCAAGTTCCTCGAAGATCCGACTCGAGTGGTGATGGTGGTCGAGCTGCCTCGCCTCGTCGAAGAGGAAGAGGAAGAGGACGAGCTCGGACTCGAAGCCCTGGAGAGCGAAGAGGGTGCGGAGCCCGAGGTCATCGGCAAGGGCAAGGACGAAGAGGAAACGGACGAATAGTCCTCTCCGGCCGCGCAGCACATGCCGACAGAACTCGTACTCGGCCTCGGCAATCCGGGGGCGCGCTACGCCGAAACCCGACACAATGTCGGGTTTCGGGTCGTGGACGAGCTGGCGCGTCGGCACGGACTCGGCTCATGGGAACGCTATCTCCTGGGGGATCTGAGATCCCTGAACCTCTGCCGTGGGGTGATCGTCGTCAAGCCGATGACCTACATGAATCTCTCGGGAGGCACCTTTCGGTGGGTGCTTGATCGATTCTCCCTCGAGCCGGAGCAGGCGCTGGTGGTGGTCGATGATATCGATCTTCCCCTGGGCCGGCTGCGGTTGCGCAAGCACGGTGGGCCCGGAACCCACAACGGACTCAAGGATCTGTGTGATGCGGCGGGGAGGGGCTACCCGAGACTCCGGGTCGGAGTTGGTGGCGAGGAGCCGTGGGATGATCTCGCGGCGTGGGTCACCGCGCCCTTCGAGCGCGGAGAGCTCGAGGTTGTGGAGAGGGCCGTCGTCCGCGCCGCTGACGCCGTTGAGGTTGTTATCACAAAGGGCCTCGATGCGGCGATGAATGAGTTCAATCGGGTTGATATTGAATCCTAGGTCGTGAGTCGTGAGTCGTGAGTCGTGAGTCGTGAGTCGTGAATCGTAAGGCGTGAGTCGTGAGTCGCATCCGGTGGTTGCGATGATTGTGGGAGCGGGCGTCTCGCCCGCTCGTAGGGTGGGGCTGGCCCCACCTTCAGTCGTTCTACCGCAATGAAATCAGCGACACGGAGTCAGACGCCCATGGAGTATCGCGGCACCCACTCTCAAATGCGATGCTATCTGCGGTTTCTCCGTGCGATATCCCTGCGATGTCGATGTCTGCGATGGAGCTAAAAGCTAACAGCTAAGAGCTTATGAAGACCTGCGATGTCTTGGCCTTCTTGGCGCCTTTGCGGTTCAGTTCTTCGTGCTCACCGTCAGCAAAGGCACCGGGCAGCGTCGGAGCACCGCTTCGGCCACCGACCCGAGGACGAGTTGCTCGAGACCCGAGAGCCCCCTCGTGCCCATGACCACGAGATCAATATCGGGAGACTCGGCCTCGGCGATGATTGTGTCGGCCGCTCGCCCGATGAGAGCCGTGGTGTTGACCGGCCGGTCGCCGAGGATCTCTTCGGCGGCACGATCAAGAGCCTCAGTGGCGCGATCACGCAAACCGGTCATCATGTCGCTCGACGGGATATTGATGGCGTAGAATTCGGGATAGACCACCGGTTCGACCACGTGCAGGAGGGTGATCTCGGCATCCAGAGCGTCGGCCCACGCCCCGGTGACCCGCACCGCCTCCGCGGATCGATCCGAGAAATCATGGGTGACGAGGATGTGGATGCGCTCGAGGGCCGGGGAAGCGATCTTCGGCCGCACCGTCAGCACCGGGATGTCGACGCAGCGAACCACGTTCTCGGCGACGGATCCCAGCAACAGGTGTTTGATTCCGCGGCGTCCGTGGGTGCCCATGACGATCAGATCGCAGCCGAGATCGGCGGCGGTTTCGGTAATCGCCTCGGCTGCCGAGGTGCTCCGTACGAGGTGGGTTTGGATGGCGACATCGGTCCCGCCCACGTGGTTCGTGTCGAAGGCCTCCTGAGTCGCGTCATCCGCCGATGCCATCAATTTCTCAATCTGCAGGTGTTTCTCTTCCGCCATGAGCGGGTCTTCGAGGATGACCCGCACATGGAGTAGGTGAAGCTCAGCCGAGAGCCGCCTTGCGAGCTTCAGACCGAGATTCTCCGCACTGTCGGCAGTGGTGGAAAAGTCCGTCGCGACCAGGATTTTCGTCGGGGTTGACGCCATGGTGTCCTCCGGGGTTTTCGACCTCATCATACTGGACTCCATTTCGAGGATCGGTTACCCTCGGCATGTTCCGATAACAACCGACCGGACGTCGCGGCTCATAGCCGTGCCTGGGGGGAACGACCGGCTGAGAACGGACCAGAAAGGGGCGTCCATGGAAGAGCGCCGTCGTTCTCGTCGAGCAGCACCTGCGGATGAGATCAGCATCATGATCGGGGGGAATCGCCCGGCCAAGGTGGTTGATGTTTCGCCAAGCGGAGCGCATCTGGAGTTGGCGTCGGCCCTCAATCCCAGAGGCGAGTGCCGAGTGTCACTGCCCCTCCCCAACGGCATCCTTCGTCTCAAGGCGAGGGTGGTCCACTGCAAACTCACCGGTTTTTCGTCGACAGGCGGAAAGAACCAGCTGGTCTACCATGCGGGGGTCGA
>Ga0209344_10003784_pt1 | contig 14512 bp, 16 predicted proteins | sample Cruoilmetagenom6_FD_187293 | JGI IMG/M metagenome (GOLD analysis project Ga0209344, IMG submission 187293) | Oil polluted marine microbial communities from Coal Oil Point, Santa Barbara, California, USA - Santa Barbara Oil Seep Sample 6 (SPAdes)... | ecosystem: Environmental > Aquatic > Marine...
ATGGATGCAGCAATTTTATTTAGCGACATTTTAGTCATTCCTCAGGCAATGAACATCGAAGTTCAAATGAAACCAAATTTTGGACCTTATTTACCAAATCCAATTCGTACACAAAAAGATGTAGATAATGTAATTGTTCCAGATGTTACTGTAGCATTAGATTATGTATATCAAGCCATAAAAGCAACAAAAGAAAAACTAAATAACGAGATCCCTCTTATTGGTTTTGCAGGTTCACCATGGACAATTCTATGCTATTGTGTACAAGGTCAAGGCTCTAAAAATTTCGATAAAGCCAAGGAGTTTTGTTTTACAAACCCTATAGCTGCTCACCAATTATTGCAAAAAATAACAGATACAACCATCGCTTATTTAAAAGAAAAAGTGAAAGCTGGTTGTAATGCTGTTCAAGTATTCGATTCTTGGGGAGGCATGTTGTCTCCTGTCGATTATCAAGAATTTTCTTGGCAATATATCCAACAAATCATCGATGCTTTAAAAGATGATACTCCGGTTATTGCATTTGGAAAAGGATGTTGGTTTGCTTTAGGTGAAATGGCAACATCTGGTGCTTCAGCTTTAGGAATTGATTGGACCTGTTCGGCACAAAACGCTCGCTATTTAACTGGTGGAAACATCACGTTACAAGGAAATTTTGATCCTACTAGATTATTCTCTCCTCCTTCTGAAATTAAAAAAATGGTGCATCAAATGATTAACGATTTTGGAAAAGATAAATATATTGTAAATTTAGGTCATGGTATTTTACCAAACATCCCATTAGATAACGCCAAAGCATTTATAGATGCTGTGAAAGAATACAAAGTATAAAATGACTTTTTCAACCGAAACATTTAAACTTGAAGCACTTAAACCTGAAGATGCTTCAAGTTTAAGTGCTTTGATGATAAATAATGGGAAAAGTTTTCAAGAGTATTTACCTAAAATCTTAGCGCAAAACCTGTCTGAAATAGATTCTGAAAATTATATTTTAAAAAAAAATAAAGCCTTAAAGAATCAAACAGAATTCACTTTTGCTATAAAGGATATTGAAACAAATAAAATTGCTGGATTAATTATATTAAAAAATATTGATTACCAGATAATGCAAGGAGAGTTTGCTTATTGTATTGGTAAAAAATTTTCAGGTAAGGGTTGGGTAACTCAAAGTATTCAAGCTTTTACAAAATTTGCTATTCAAGAATTAAATTTAAAAAGCCTGCAAATTATTATTCATAAAACAAATACTAGTAGCATAAATGTCGCTGAACGTTGTGGTTTTAAATGGTCTAAAACACTTGTAAATGCTTTTACGCCATCTGGAAAAGATTCTGTTGATATGGAACTTTACGAATTACATGATGAAGGATAAAGACTCTCATCCTGCAAGGTCTCAAAGACCTTGTAGGTTTAGACAACAAAACCATTAAATATAAAATGGAAACAATAGAAACAGAACATTATTATCACATTTTTAATAGAGGCATTGACAGTCAGTTGATTTTTAAAACTGATGCTAACAAAGAATATTTCTTAAAATTAGCTGAAAAATATTTTGAAAATAAAATTGAAATTCTCGCTTACTGCTTAATGGACAATCATTTTCATTTTTTAATTAAAATATTGTCAGAATCGAAAGAAGCAACTCAAGCTTTATCAAATTTATTTAACGCTTACGCGAAAGCATTCAACAAAGAGAATTTTAGAACTGGGAGTTTATTTGAAAAGCACTTTAAAAGAGTTCAAATTACAGACGAAAACCAACTAAAAAACACATTACTTTATATCCATAAAAATCCAGAATACCATAAAATTATAAAGAATTTTAGAGCATTCACTTATTCTAGTTTTAGACTATATTTTATAGAAGAAAAGACATTAATAACACCTCAGAAATCTTATGTTATTTCACTTTTTGACGATTTAAAAAACTTTTCTGTTGTTCATAATAAAGACCTACAAGGTTTTGAAAACCTCGCAGGTCAGGAAGCTCATCAAAACAAAACATCTAAAAAAAGTTTAGTATATAATACAGAAATGAAAAATAAATTCTACCAATACATACAAGATTTACAAGATGCTATTACCTCAAAACTTGAAGCTGTTGATGGAAAGGCAAAATTTCAAGAAGACATCTGGATTAGACCAGAAGGTGGTGGAGGAAGAACTCGTGTGATAGAAAATGGCGAGGTTTTTGAAAAAGGAGGCGTTAATATTTCTGCTGTTTATGGAGAACTCCCTGAAACTATGCGTAATCATTTTGGTGTTAAAGATGCTCAGTTTTTTGCTTGTGGTTTGAGTTTGGTTTTACATCCTAAAAACCCAATGGTTCCAACAGTTCATGCTAATTGGCGTTATTTTGAAATGTATAATCAAGAAGGCGAAATAGTAGATCAATGGTTTGGTGGAGGACAAGATTTAACACCTTATTATTTGTTTGAAGAAGATGCCAAACATTTTCATCAAACTTGTAAAACAGCTTGCGATAAGCACAATCCTGAATTCTACACCAAATATAAAGAGCGTTGCGACGAATATTTTTATAATTCACACAGAAATGAAGCTCGTGGAATTGGAGGTTTATTCTTTGATTACTGCAAGGTAACAGAAGATATGTCGATGGAAAATTGGTTCCATTTTGTAACAGAAGTTGGAAATAGTTTTCTGGAAGCTTATGCTCCAGTAGTCCAAAAAAGGAAAGATTTACCTTATACGAAAGAACAACGTACTTGGCAGGAAATCCGTCGTGGACGTTATGTAGAATTTAATTTAGTACATGATAAAGGAACTCTTTTCGGACTCAAAACGAATGGAAGAATTGAAAGTATTTTAATGAGTCTACCTCCTCATGTACAATGGGTTTATAATCATCACCCAGACGCTGGAAGTGAGGAAGAAAAACTTTTAGAGGTATTAAAACAACCGAAATCTTGGGTTTAAAATTTTTTAAATATTACGCTTTTTTCGCATTCTATTGTTCGTCCTTTTCGCAAAACGATAGCATCATTAAAAGTACTTATATAAAAACCTTTCAAGATAAAATTTCTACTAGAGTTTCAGTAATTAATACGTCTAATAGCTTTTATGTATACGATAGAGACAATGGTGATTATTTCAAATTAGAGCCTAATAAAACAAATTATTTAGGTTTTTCAATTCTTTTTCGTTCTTTAGAAATTGATTATGGGTTTTCACCCAATTTTCTATCTGAAAATAAAGACAATAAAGATTCCAGATTATTCACATTAAACTTTAGAATGTTTTATAATCAATGGATGCAAACCATAGATTTTTACAATCAAAAAGGATTTTATTTTAAAGATGGAAGCAACAAAGTTGAACTTCCAGGAGTTAGCTCTTTAAAGGTAGGTGGCTCAACCTCTTATATTTTCAATAAAAACTTTTCTTTTAGAGCTATAGGCTTTCAAAATGAATGGCAATTAAAAAGTGCTGGAAGTTTTATACCAAGACTTTATTATTACTACACAAAATATAAGTTAGAAGAAGACAATATTAATGAAAAAGCATATACTTTTAATATTGCCATTGCGCCATCTTATTATTACAATTTAGCAATCACAAAAAACATGCTTTTTTCTCTTGGAGGCTCAGCTGGTATTGGTGTTAATCATAGTAATAATTTAGGTTCCGAAAACTTAACATCTGCTCTATATGAATTCACTGGAAGAGCCGTATTAAGTTATAATTCTGATTCTTTTTTTGGTGGAATTAACTCCAACATGGTTATTCTAAAACATAATGTAGATAGAACAACAAGGCAAGATGATGAAATTACATATCTAGAGTTTTATATTGGATATCGTTTTAAAGCTCCAAAGAAATGGGTTAATTTTGCTGATAATTTTAATGAAAAATACGGATTTTAATAAAACAATATATGTATCCAATAAGAAGAAATAGACGCTTAAGAACCAACGATGCCATTCGCTCTTTAGTTCGTGAAACCATTATCTCTCCAAACGATTTTTTAGTGCCTCTTTTTGTAGTTGAAGGGAAAGGTGTTAAAGAAGAAATTGCTTCTATGCCTAATTACTATCGCTATAGTTTAGACTTGCTTGAAAAAGAAGTCAAAGAACTTTGGAAGCTTGAATTAAAATCTGTGTTGTTATTTGTAAAAGTGTCCGATAAACTAAAAGACAACACTGGAAAAGAAGCATTAAATTCAAAAGGGTTGATGCAACAGGCTATTAAAACGGTAAAAAACGCCTGTCCCGATATGTTGGTTATGACAGATGTTGCATTAGATCCTTATTCAATATATGGACACGATGGCATTATTGAAAATGGCATCATTCTTAATGATGAAACAGTAGATGTTTTAGCGGAAATGAGTGTTTCTCATGCAAAAGCTGGAGCCAATTTTGTAGCTCCAAGCGATATGATGGATGGCAGAATTTTAAGCATTCGAGAAGCATTAGAAGACGAAGGATTTATTAATACTGGAATAATGAGTTATTCAGCTAAATATGCATCAGCCTTTTATGGGCCTTTTCGTGATGCGCTAGATTCTGCTCCTGTAGATTTAAAAAATATCCCTAAAAACAAAAAATCCTATCAAATGGATTATGCCAACCGATTTGAAGCCATACGAGAAACCGAAATGGATATCGATGAAGGTGCAGATATCGTGATGGTAAAACCTGGCTTGTGTTATTTAGATATTGTTCGTGAAATTAAAAATGAAGTCGATGTGCCAGTTGCTGTCTATCAAGTTTCTGGAGAATATGCCATGCTAAAAGCTGCTGCTGAAAAAGGATGGCTAGATCACGATGCCGTGATGATGGAACAAATTACTGCCATTAAAAGAGCAGGAGCAGATATAATAGCTTCTTACTTTGCAAAGGATATTGTAAAATTGATTTCGTAATTTAGCAGGAAACAAAAAACACGCTAATGAGCACACTCATTTTTTGGGCCACTATTTCTATTTTCTTTTCGTTTCTATGCTCTATTCTAGAAGCAGTTTTATTAAGTGTCACTCCAACTTTTATTAATGTAAAAAAACAAGATGGCAAAGCTTATGCTTTTAAGTTGGAAGCTCTTAAAGCAGATGTTGACCAACCCTTAATTGCCATTCTTACGCTAAACACCATTGCTCATACTTTAGGTGCTATGATGGTTGGAATTGAAGCCGAAAAATTGCCTTTTAAGTTTGAAGTTCTCGGAATAAATACTGTTGGGATTGTATCTGCCGTAATGACTTTGCTTATTTTAGTAATTTCAGAAATTATTCCAAAAACTATTGGAGCCTCTTATTGGAAATCCTTAGTAGGCTTTACAGCAACTACTCTTAATATTCTCATTTTCCCATTAAAATACACAGGCATTTTATGGCTTTTAAGGCTTACAACCAAGCTAATTGGAGGCAATGCACACGGAAGTGTATTGAGTCGTGAAGACTTTCAGGCTATGACAGATTTAGCTGAAGAAGAAGGTATTTTTCATGAATCTGAAAGTAAGGTAATAAAAAACATGTTAACCTTTAAAGAAGTGTTAGCGAAAGACGTCATGACACCACGAACAGTTATGTCTATAGAAGATGAAAATCAAACCATTGAATCTTTTTTTAAAAATAATGCCAATATAAAATTCTCTAGAATTCCTGTTTTTACCGAAAATCCTGATAATATTACAGGGCTGGTTTTAAAAGACGAAGTCTTTAAAGAAATGGCTTTCGGGAATGGAAAAAAATTACTTACTGATATTAAAAGAAACATCATAATTATTAATAGAAGTATGCCAATTCCTCGCTTGTTCGAACAATTGATTAAAAGCAAAAATCACATGGCCTTGGTTGTAGATGAATACGGTTCTGTAAGTGGTTTAGTAACTATGGAAGATGTTATAGAAACTCTTTTAGGTTTAGAGATTATGGATGAGCATGACGATGTTCCTGATTTACAGCTATTAGCACGAAAAAGTTGGGAGGCCAGAGCTAAACGACTTGGTTTAATAGACGATATAAAACCAGAAGAATAATGGATACTTGCATTATTAAATCACCTTTAGGATTCACCAAAATAACTGGAGATGATGATGGTATTTCTTCTATAATTGTTTTAAATTCTGACCTGACTGCCGACAAGGTAGTAGAAAAAGAAACAGATATTATTCCAGACTGTCTTCAGGATTGTGTCTATCAGCTTAATGAATATTTTGAAGGAAATAGACAACAATTCGATTTAATATTAAACCCAGAAGGAACCACATTTCAAAAAAACGTTTGGAACACTCTCTTGACAATTCCTTATGGAAAAACCCTTTCTTATTTAGATCTTTCAAAAAAACTTGGAGATGTAAAAGCTATAAGAGCAGTTGCTAATGCTAATGGTAAAAACCCCTTATGGATTGTTATTCCTTGTCATCGTGTTATCGGTAGCGATGGAAGTCTCACTGGTTATGCTGGTGGCTTACATAGAAAAAAATGGTTGTTGGATCACGAAAATCCTTATAAGCAACAAAGTTTGTTTTAAAAGAAGTTTGAATTAAGATATGATAATTTCTTATCTTTATTTCGAACAAAACTTTATAAATGAAATTTCTAAAAAAGCTTTTAAAATGGCTCTTATATATTATTGGGTCTATTATTATTTTACTCTATATTTTTGACTATGACTATATCCTAAAAGGAATACGTGTTGTTTATTTTACTGGACACACTACTGCTTTTATAGATGACTATCCTTATTTTGAAAATGATGTTATAGAAAAAGGAAATAACCCTAGTCCTTGGCCAAATCATAAAGATTATAACACCAATAAAGAAACTGAAAAACTTGCTTCAGCAAATGAAAGTTTAGGGACTATAGCTTATGTAATTATAAAAAATGATAGTATTTGGTTTGAGAAATACTTTAATGGATTTAATGCAACCTCTAAAACCAATTCCTTTTCTATGGCAAAAAGTATCACGTCTGCTTTATTAGGAAAAGCAATAATGGAAGGACATATTAAGAGCCTAGATCAACCACTTAGTGATTTTTATCCAGAATATGATTATGCAAAAACAACTGTTGGTGATTTATCGTCAATGGCTTCTGGTTTAGATTGGATTGAATCTTACACAAGTCCTTTTTCTGTAACTGCTAGAGCTAATTATGATGACGATTTAGCCGAAACTATTTTAAATCAAAAAGTAGTTAAAACGCCTGGAAAAGAATTTGAATATTTAAGTGGTAGTACAGCCTTACTAGGTATGGTTATTCAAAAAGCAACTGGAAAACCATTGGCTCAATATCTCTCTGAAAGTTTCTGGAAACCACTAGGTGCTACAGAAGATGCTTTATGGCAATTAGATGATGCTGAGAATAGATTACCTAAAGCTTTTACAAGTATTTCAAGTAACGCTAAAGATTTTGCTCGCTTTGGCAAACTCTATAAAGACCATGGTAAATGGAATGGAAAACAACTTTTAGATTCTGCTTTTGTTACAAAGTCTATAACACCTCGTTTTGCTGAAAACCCTATCTATGGTTATGGCTTTTGGATAAAAAAAATTAATGGTAAAAGTTTTTTCATGATGCGTGGTCACCTTGGTCAATATGTAATTGTTCAGCCTGAAGATAATATTATTGTTGTCAGATTAGGACATTCAAAAGGTCCTGGTGACGCCATAGCATCATTTACACCAGATATTATGACATATATAGAAGAAGCATATAAAATGTTAAACTATGATCTCTAAACTTCATTTAGAAAATATTCTCTTTCTGGACATTGAAACCGTTCCAGAAACTCAGCTTTTCTCTGATTTAGATGAAACCAAACAAGCCCTTTGGGAACACAAAACTCAGTATCAAAGAAAAGAAGAATTTACAGCAGAAGAATTCTATGACAGAGCAGGAATTTGGGCTGAATTTGGAAAAATAGTTTGTATTTCGGTAGGATATTTTACCTTCCAAGGAGATGTTAGGACCTTTAGAGTCACTTCGTTTTATGGTGAAGAAACAAAAATTTTAAAAGATTTTAAAAACTTGCTCATTTCTCATTTTAGCCAGACTAAGCATCTTTTATGCGCTCATAATGGTAAGGAATTCGATTTTCCTTACATAGCCAGACGCATGATAATACACAATATCGAATTGCCTTATAAACTAAATCTCTTCGGCAAAAAACCATGGGAAGTACCTCACTTGGACACTTTAGAATTATGGAAGTTTGGCGACTATAAACATTACACTTCATTAAAATTACTCACTAATATTTTAGGGATTCCTTCTCCTAAGGACGATATCGATGGTAGCGAAGTCTATCGAGTGTATTACGAAGAAAATCAAATAGATAGAATAATCACTTATTGCGAAAAAGATACCATTGCAGTCGCACAAATCTTTTTAAGACTTCGTGGTGACGAGCTGCTTCACGATAATGAGATTATTCATATTTAAAGTAAATTCCAAACACTTAATTGTTTTAAGATAGTAAAGGTTTTAATTCAACTTGATTATTGCAAGACTCTTTAAATATTCTATTTTAGTAGTATATATACAATAGGAATAAACACACTAGCCTATTTATTCCTATTTTGTGCTTCATTATGACCAACCAATAACCAATGATAAAATTCTTTCGAAAAATTCGTCAAAACCTCCTTATGGAAAACAAAACAGGTAAATATTTCAAGTATGCTATTGGTGAAATTGTTCTTGTTGTAATAGGAATTCTGATTGCATTGCAGATAAACAATGCTAATGAAAACCGTAAAATGAATGGAACAAAAAAAGAATATTTTCGTCAAATACTTGTTGATCTTGATAAAGAAATTGACAATATCAATTTTAGAATAGTTAGATTAGATAGTTCTATTGCCTCTTCAGATAACTATTTTAGTAATTATAAAAAAGAAGGCTTACAACCAATTCAACTGATTAATGAATTGAGTAAAACTGAATTAAAATTTCAATATATATCTTTTAACACCAATACCATTCAAACATTAGAATCTACTGGTGATATAAAATTAATCCCAGAAAATATACGTAATTCTTTAATAGAACTAAAAAGACACCAAGATCGTATTAGTCAAGCTGCAGGAAGTAATTATGAAATTTATTTAAATGCCCAAGAGAAAGCACTTCAATTAGGAGTTCCAAGATTATTCTTTAAGGCAGTTACAGTTAAAGAACTTAAAATTGAAAACAATTTTGCTGAAATAGTTTTGACTCTTGAAGGAGCTTTAGTACTTAAAAGTTATACAGATAAGATGGTAAAAGAATCTCAAACTGAAATGTTAATTGACATAAATAAGATTAAAGAAATGATAACTGTTGAGCTTAAAGAAAAATAACTAAAACATGGAAAAAACAGTTTCAGAAGCTATTGTTTACAGACGATCAACAAGAGTATATACAGACGAATCCATTGATTCTGAAAAAATAAAACAATGCTTAGTTAACGCTTCATTAGCACCAACGAGTAGTAATCTTCAACTTTGGGAATTCTATCACATTACTAATAAAGAAACTTTAGGAAGAATAGCAGAGGCTTGTTTTAACCAGAGTGCTGCAAAAACAGCGCAACAAATGGTTGTTGTAGTCTCTCGTAAAGATCTATGGCGAAAACGTGCTAAAGCCAATATAGAATTTTTGGAGGAAATTTATAATAAAGAAGATCTTAGTGAACGTGATTTGAAACGAAAAAAAATGGCTATTAATTATTATAACAAAGTGATTCCAACGATTTACATAGATTTTTTGGGAATACTGGGTTTCATAAAACACCTTGTCTTTCAAATCATTGGATTGTTTAGACCTATTTACAGACAAACCCGATTAAGCGATATGCGCATAGTAGCTCATAAAAGTGCTGGATTAGCAGCTGAAAATTTTATGATTAGTATGGCTGCCATTGGCTATGATACATGTCCTATGGAAGGCAGTGACACATTAAGAGTAAAAAGAATTTTAAAGCTTCCTTCAAGAGCTGAAATTACTATGGTGATTGGATGTGGCATAAGAGATAATAAAGGAATCTATGGACCAAGGTTCAGAGTTCCATTTGATGAAGTATATTCTGAAATTTAATAATTATAAACTGAAGTAGAACTGAGTTAAAAACGAACCATTAACCAATGATAAAATTCTTTTAATTATTGAAACAAAACTTTGCAAAGCAAAATCGAATATCTAGCAGAAAAGCTAAAAAAGAATATGGTACAAAAATGTGGAAACATTGGCCAACAAGATTATTATTTATAAATAAAAACACGCATCAATTAAAATAAATTCAAAAATTAATTTCAAAGTGTAACAAATACTGTTTTTTTAATCAAAGGAGTGTAAACCTTTAAAAACAATAGTATTATGAAAAATTTATTCAGAGTCACCATCCTATTAATTATTACATTAAGTACCACACTTAGTTTCGGTTTAAATATTAAAACTAACCAACTCCAAACAACAGAACCTAAACCTATTCATATTGAAACTATTGGACAAGGGAAACCTATTTTGTTTCTTCCTGGCTTTGCAACACCTGGTTCTGTATGGGAAGAAACAGTTGAAAATTTAAAATTAGAAAGAAAATATTACTTAATCTCTTATGCTGGTTTTAATGGTAATGACCCCATAGAAATGCCTTGGTATTCCACTATAAAAAATGCCATTACAAATTATATAATAGACAATAACATGTTGGAAATTATTATAGTTGGTCATAGTATGGGAGGAAATTTGGCTGTTGATATAGCGGCTGAGCTTCCAGATAACATATCAAAAATTATATTAGTAGATGCCTTACCTTGTATGCGCGAAGTAATGATGCCTCATATTCCAGCAGAAAGTTTTCAATATAACAGTCCATACAACCAACAAATGCTTGACATGGAAGAAATGCCTTTTAAAACCATGGCTAAAATGATGGCTTCTAATATGACATTAAATGAGGATAAAAAAGATGCTATTGAAAATTGGATGATAGAAGCAGATCGAAAAACCTGGGTATATGGATATACCGATTTATTAAAACTTGATTTAAGAAACAGCTTACATAAAGTAACATGCGAAACCCTAATTTTAGGCGCCTCTTTTCCGGATATAAACGTTTCTAAGGCGAACTATGAAAGTCAATATTCAAACTTGTCAAACAAAACAATACTCATGGCCACTAATAGCAAGCATTTTATAATGTTTGATCAACCAGAATGGTTTTATGAAACTTTAAATGATTTTTTTGTTGATGAAAAAAAATAAAAACGACTCTTTTGAAAATATTTATCGCCAACACCACTCCATGGTTTTACAAATATGTATAGGGTTTGTTAAAGGAGATAAAGATATAGCAAACGATTTATCTCAAGAGATATTTATTAGTGTCTGGAATAGCTTAGATAAATTTAGAGGAGCATCTTCATACAAAACCTGGATTTACCGAATAACCGTAAATACCTGTTTACAATATGTGACAAAAGATAAAAAAGTAAGAACCCTTTCGGTATCAGAAATTGAAAATCAAACAACCTATGAAGATGCAGAAAGCACAACTCAGGACGAAATTCCAAAGCTATACCAAGCCATTGGTGAATTAAAATAAATAGACCGTTTAATTATTATGATGGTTCTTGAAAACCAGGATTATGATAGCATCTCAGAAATTATTGGGATTAATCCAGTAAATGTTAGAGTAAAAATTCATAGAATAAAGAAACGTCTTGAAAAACTAATGAAAAACAATAAAAATGAATAAGGAATTTAAGAATCTACAAAGCACGTGGGATAACAGTAAACAGCATCTGGAACATGCCACTCCTAATTTGGACAACCTATATAAGAGAATAAAAAAGAAAGAAACAGAGAATTACTTTTTCTACTATGGTACTATTTCCATTTTATTTATAACCATTATTACCATTTTTTTGTTTTTTTATTTTATAGCTCCAGTTAATGAGCTTTTAAGCAAAATTGGTGTGGGATTAATGATTTTTGGTTTAGTATTTAGAATTTTTATTGAACTAATAAGTATTTATAAAGCAAAGCAAATAAACAACCTTGATACCACATTAAAAACAACAGAAAACTCGATAATATTTCATCGATTTAGAAAAACAATTCATCAAGTTGTTGCGCCAATAATTATTGCTTTATATACCATTGGGTTTTTCATGATTACACCTGAATTTAGCGAACATATGGAATTATGGAATATGGTGTTAATTGATATATCGTATATAGTTATTGGTATCATTCTTTTTCTGGTCATTAAAAAAGGGGTTAACAAAGAGATGAAAAAATTAACTGAAATTATAAAGTTGAAAAATGAAATAATCGCTTAAAATTTAGGCTTCATTTTTAATCCTAATAAACAAAAAAAGTCCAGAGTTAAACTCTGGACTTAAAATTTTATAAATTATTATTTTACCTAATTATTATTTTTTGCGTTTTACCTTGAGTAGCACTTTCCAATTTAATTATATAACCGCCAACACTAAAATCTTCTACATCTATTTCATTTATATTTGTTCCCTCTTTTAAGGTCGTTGCAAACACTAATCTTCCTTGAATATCATAAAGTTTTACGCCTGTGTTTTCATTTATCTGTCCTTTTATAATAATTGATTTTGTGCTTTTTGGTGTAAATATTGACACTCATAATAATAACACTCACTAAAAATAAAGGAATAAAATTAATGAAAGTTTTAAAGAGTCCTTTTTCGATTAAATACTGTAAAAACTAAATTTATTTAAGAGGAAACTAAAATTAAAAAACAGAAAATTGCTACATTTACCTATGCTGACAAAAAAATTGTTAACCATAGAAAATCTCTCTATTTCTTTTTTTTCTAATCAATTAGAAAAAGAAATTATCAAGGATATTTCTTTTCAATTAAACACTACCGAAATTCTTGGAGTTGTTGGTGAATCTGGTTCAGGAAAATCTGTATCTTCACTTGCTATACTTGGTTTATTGCCAAAAAATATATCTAAAATCACCAATGGTAGTATTTTGTTTAAAGACTTAGATTTAACACAAATTGATTCTAAAGAGTTTCAAAAAATAAGAGGCAACGACATTGCTATGATTTTTCAAGAACCTATGAGTTCTCTAAATCCATCCATGACTTGTGGAAAACAGGTTGAAGAAATATTATTACAACACACTAAACTATCTAAAAAAGAAGCCAAAGCTGAAAGCTTGTTACTATTTGATAAAGTAAGGCTACCAGATCCAAAGCGTGTTTTTAATGCCTATCCTCATGAAATTTCTGGTGGACAAAAACAACGTGTCATGATTGCTATGGCAATTGCTTGTAAACCGAAAATTTTAATTGCAGATGAGCCAACTACTGCCTTAGATGTAACTGTTCAAAAAGAAATTATTTTGCTTTTAAAACAATTACAAACAAATGAAGGCATGAGCATTATTTTTATTTCTCATGATTTGTCTTTAGTTTCTGAAATTTCAGATCGGATTTTAGTCATGTATCAAGGGCAAATGGTAGAGCAAGGCTCTGTTAATAAGGTATTTAAAACTCCAGAACATTTATATACAAAGGCATTAATTAATTCTAAACCTTCATTAGATGTTAGATTAAAAAAGCTACCTACTATTAAGGATTTCATGAATAAAACGATTGATAGTAGCATTGTTACTAATGAAGATAGAAAAGTGTTTCATGATGCCATTTATTCAAAAGTACCTTTGTTAGAAGTTATCAATTTAGAAAAAACTTACATCTCTAAATCAGGTTGGTTTTCAAAACCTGAAGCTTTTGTTGCAGTTAATCAGGTGAGTTTTAAATTATTTGAAGGTGAAACTTTAGGGTTAGTTGGTGAATCTGGTTGTGGAAAATCGACTTTAGCCAATGCTATTTTACAACTGGATAAAGCGACTTCTGGAGTCATACTATATAACGGAATAGATATTACAAAACTCTCAAAAACTGAGACTAGAAAACTAAGAAAAGATATTCAAATAATCTTTCAAGATCCTTATGCATCTTTAAATCCTAGAATTCCCGTAGGGAATGCCATTATGGAACCCATGAAAGTTCATGGGATTGGACATTCGGATAAAGAAAGAAAAGATTTAGTGTTAGATTTATTGCTGAAGGTTGGTTTGGATGAAACATATTTTAATAGATATCCACATGAGTTTTCTGGTGGACAAAGACAGCGTATTGGTATTGCCAGAGCTATTTCTTTAGAGCCTAAATTAATTATCTGTGATGAATCTGTGTCTGCTTTAGACATTTCTGTACAAGCACAAGTGCTTAATTTATTGAATGAATTAAAAGAAAATTTTGGGTTTACTTATATATTTATTTCACACGATTTAGCCGTTGTAAAATACATGTCTGATCAATTAATAGTGATGAATCAAGGGTATATTGAAGAAATGGATGATGCTGATGTAATTTATGCTAATCCGAAAAAAGACTACACCAAAAAATTAATTCATGCTATCCCAAAAGGGTTATAGCATGAATATCTTTTTAGTTAAATACAAAAGACTTTTAATAAAACGTTTTGTACTCAGCAAACTAGAATAAAGTTTG
>Ga0209344_10003787_pt1 | contig 14504 bp, 16 predicted proteins | sample Cruoilmetagenom6_FD_187293 | JGI IMG/M metagenome (GOLD analysis project Ga0209344, IMG submission 187293) | Oil polluted marine microbial communities from Coal Oil Point, Santa Barbara, California, USA - Santa Barbara Oil Seep Sample 6 (SPAdes)... | ecosystem: Environmental > Aquatic > Marine...
ATCTATTTAAAAGGGAAAAAGGAAACAGTGGTTTTATCAACTAACTAATTCGAATATTATTTAATAGTCTAAATCAAAGTAATCCATAACTTCTTCATAAGACATTTTTGTAAAATCTATGCCTGCACTTTTTGTTGAATTGTTTGATGGGATAATTACATATCTAACCTTATTTACACTAGACATATTAATATTCGACTCAGAATTATAATATATTCTAATAGACCCAACTTCAGCAAAACTACCTATGGCAGCAGTTGCAGTCCAAATGGCAGGCGTTAAATAAGTATTACCAAACGCTTGTATTTATATCAAAATTACGGCAGAATCAAAAACATCCTGCGTAATTTCAGTCGCAGCCTGATCATATGAACCAAAGGTACTATTATCATTACTCCAATTAACATCAAACCAATCAGAAGCAATAACATTGGCATTACCATCTTGTCCGTCACTACCATTAGCACCATCGGTACCATCGATACCATTTTGTCCAGCTGGCCCCATAGCACCATCTTCTCCATCGCAAGAAATAAACAATACGATTAATAATGAGGTCACTACAAACTTTGTTTTTAAGATTAAATTTTTCATAATAATTTATTTTAAATGTTAATATTAGTTTTCTTTTTCTAAAATTTTAAAGGTTTGTAGGGAACAACATTTAGAATGCAAAGATGAATTGTAAAACTGTCGAAAACAAGCGGGAAAACCCTGTATTTAAAGGGTTTTTTCCCGCTAGAAAAAAGGGTACTTTTCCCTTTTTATAAAAAGTTTAGGATTAATAGCAATAACAAAACCTTGTTTCAATGCCAGATCTTTGTTGGGAGAAACAAGGTTGTTTTAGGTTGACGTATATCAACTGGGTTATTGGCAAAGATGCTATAATTTATGGATAAAGCCAAGGGGAAAAACCCCGAATTTAATGGATTTCCCCCCTTTTTTTTCATGTATAAAACAGCATTATTTATAATTACTTCCGAATTAAAAAAGAAGAAATATTTTGGATATTTAATGTTAAATTATGCTTGATTTAAATAATTTATCAGAATAAAAAACAATAAAAAACGTTTGTAATTAATGCTGGTTTTTTATTTTAGCGATCATATGGCATAAAAATTGTCTTTTGATATGGGACAAACAATTAAATATCAATAATTTAGATATCTAATTTATAGAAAACATGAAAAAACAATTACTTATCGTAGCGCTTTCATTAAGTCTTTGCGGATTTATCGGAATAAATATACAATCCGATAGATGGACAGCACCTGATGAAGCAAAAACAATAAAAAACCCCATCAAGAAAGTTAATAGGGGAGTGTCTGCAGTACGAGGAAAAAGAATATTCAAAACTCGCTGTATGATTTGTCACGGTCCTAAGGGTATTGGTGACGGCCCGGGTGGTAAAGCGCTTGAACCTAAGCCACAAAACTTAACATTACCCATGGTGAAATCGCAAACGGATGGTGAGTTATTCTGGAAAGTTTCTAATGGTAGAAATGCTATGATCAAATGGGGGCCAATTTTATCTGAAAGTGAACGCTGGGATGTGATTAACTACGTTAGAACACTTCAATACACTAACTAGTTATATTTTATTTTTCTTAAAACACGTTCGGTTTCCTTAATTTTTATATAAGGAGATTTATTCGCTAACTCTCTTAAAACGGGTTTAGCTTCAAGCAATTTGTCTTTTGCTTCAGAAAAACCATTTAATGAACAAACTAAATAGCTTGTTGGTAGATTTTCTAAGTCAAATAACTCATTTTTGTTAAGCTTTATCCCCTTTTTAATTTTATCGATTATTGCATTATTACTGTTATATATGTGCTTTAATACTATAGGGTCAAATTCTGGAGGAATAAATAACAACTCAGTTGCAATGTCATGTATTCCATTATCTTTAAAATTAATAATAGTTTTTTCTAAAGGATAATAGAGATAATCTTGCTCTATACCCAACTGGATAAATTCTGTTATGATAAACGATTGTTTGTTATACTGAATTTGAACATCATCTAAAGCCGAATAAAATAAGCGTACTTGTTCGTTGATCAATTCAATATCCACACGAGAATAATAAACTTCATTATCAATTTCTTTACTAAGCCCAGCCCAGCATAACACAAACTGATCTTTAAATACCTTATAAGTTGGATTTAGTTCTTTATTATGACCATTTATAAAATCAAAAACACCATTTAAAGTAAGCTCAATATTATTAGTTGCATTTTTTTCAATAGATTCAACAATAGTTTTGTTGGTATTTTTTAGGACAAGATTTTTGGTAGACATTGAATTACTACCTCTTCTGAAGAAAATAGTATTCTTTAAATATTTCCAGATTCCTTTCTTCAATGAAGTAACGCTATTAATAGGGTTAATGGTTACCAAACCCACAACTTTATGTCTGGAGAGCCTAGGAAACGCTACATTTTCGTATTGAACCTTAGGTGGATTTGTTAGGTAAGCATTAATTAAATTCTGAATTTTACTATCATCAAAAAAATCTACACCAACAATTTTATTGGTCTCATCTTCAATACCTATTACTATATAAGAATTATTGTCTGGATTTGAGTTAGAAAGTGCGCATACGTGCTTTAAAAATTTAGCTTTACCTTCTCTGTTAGAAATATTTAACTGGAGTTTTTTATCATAAAAACTATTTTCATCATTAAAGGCTAATAGGTTTTTAATTAAAAGACGTTTATTAATCATAATTGATACAAGAAGTAATTTTTTATAAAAATACAAAAAAACCGCCTCAGAAACCTGAGGCGGCGTTGGTTGAAATTAATCAACCAAAATCAACTAACCAAACCTTATCTTTATACTTTTGTAATTCTTTTTTTCATTTTACGATTCGTTTTAAATCGCTTTTTATTTCTTGGTTCCAATTCTTTAGTAGAACCGTTTTTGAATTGAATATTTCCTAGTCCAGCGAACTCATAAGTGGTTCCTGAAGCCTGATGAAATAAACTTATCTTCTCATCGTTAATAACGCTCAATTCAAACTCTTCATTGTCAAAGAAATCATAATCTAATGTTAAAATTTTTAAATCATCATAACCTTGAACATCAAACACTTCATAGTCTCCTATAAAATCCCAATTTATAAAATCAATATCCGTGCCAAACTCATCTTGTGAAGATCTAAAAACACTTGAACTACTTCCAGGAGTGAACTCTAAGAAATTTTCATTATCAAACTCTGTTAATGCCCCAAGTTCACTGGTGAATGTTTTTTCCCATGCTACATATTCTTGTAGAAAATATTCTATATTATCATAGAAAACTAGATCATAATCAAATGTACTTTTGTAATAACCAGTTAAATAATATGAGGTATTGCTAAAAGTATCTCTTATTTTAATTTCATCATTAGAAATTTGTGATACCTCTAAATCAATAAAACCATCTTCATTGTGATCTATTTCCAGAACACCATTTATAGTGTTATAAAAACCTATTTGAAACCCTAAGCCATTTCCATTCCCGTTCGAAGCAAAACCTACTAAATTGTTATTAGCGTATAAGCGCCCATTTTGAAAAGAAATTGTAAAAGCTTTTGATAAAAAAGCAACATCTCCGTTACCAGTAGTTCTATTATAATCTACATACCATAAGTCATATGAAGTAACTAGTTGTTCTAATGAAATGGAATTATCATAGTCACTATATTCATCAACAGCTATAATACACGAACTAAATAAGGTAATAGTTAGAATTAAACCTGTAAGTAATTTTAAAGCTTTCATAAACACAATTTTTAATGTTTGTTTTAAGTATAAACCAAACTCTGTGCCAAAAAAAATTATTTGTAAACGCTAGTCTTCTCTTTTTTTATATTTGAAAGCTTATAGTATCTTTTTTTTGAATCGATAAAATAACTGATAACAGCTTCATTATCTGCAAGTTCAAAAGGAATTTCATTCGAAACATTCGAAGGTTTATTTCCAAATTCTTCTTTAGGATCAGCATGCATAATTATGTGATCTGTTTTTGAGGAAATAGTATAATTACCAGTTAATATCAACTCATTTTTTTGAATTTGAGAGTCTAATTTAATCAATTTATTATCAAAATAAATGGAGTCAAAAATAATATTAGTCTCTGGAGCCTTTGCTTTAATTGTTATTCTAATACCTTTTACTCCTGGTAAGCCTCCAACCCAATCATTGTAATAAGAATCAGTTATAGCAACAGGGGCCTTTTTATCAAATTGGGCACTACCACATTGCGAAAAACTCATTAATATAATTGCTGAGACCGGTATTAAAAATAATTGTTTTATGTTCTTCATGATTTCCTTTTTCAAAAAATAAGCAATAAGAATGCCAAATAAATATTAATACGCTCTTTTACTTTTTCCTTCATAAAAGTTAATGAAAGCCCTATTAACCACTTTGGTACCACCAACAGTAGGATATTTACCGGTAAAATACCAATCTCCTTCATTTTTAGAACAAGCTTTATGTAAACTTTCAATCGATTGGAAAATAACTTTTACATCGGCTTTAATATCTTTTGTTTTTAGCAATTGAGCAATTTTATCTGAAATTTGCTCAGCTGAAAAAGGATTATACATTTCTCGCACGTAGTTTTCTAATTGATCTTCTGCTATTTTATCCTGAGCTTTACATTTATTGTATATTTCATCAAGAATATGAGTTTGATTATTTTCCTTTAATAATTCTAGCGTAGCTTTAAAAGCGATAAAATCCTCTAATTTTGCCATATCAATTCCATAACAATCAGGGTAGCGGATTTGCGGGGCAGACGAAACCACCACTATCTTTTTAGGACTCAATCTGTCTAAAATCTTGATGATACTCTTTTTTAAAGTAGTTCCTCGAACAATACTATCGTCAATAATAACCAAATTATCTGATGGTTTCACAACACCATAAGTTACATCGTATACATGAGCAACTAGATCATCACGGCTATTATCATCAGCAATAAAGGTTCGTAGCTTAGCATCTTTAATTGCTATTTTTTCAATACGTGCCCTTTCAGATAATACTTTAGTCACCTTATCCGCAGAAATTGAACGTTTTCCGCTAAGGATTGTTTCTAATTTATTTTTAATTAAGTAGTCATCTGCAGCTTGTGCCATACCATAAAAGGATGTTTCTGCAGTGTTTGGTATATATGAAAATACGGTACTATTAATATCATTGTCAATTGCCTCCAATACTTTAGGAAATACCAATTTCCCTAAATTTTTACGTTCTTCATAAATTTCAGCATCACTTCCTCTTGAAAAGTAAATCCGTTCAAACGAACATGCCTTTTTAGGTAATTGTTCCTGAATTTGTTCGACATTAACGGTTCCGCTCTTTTTTATTATTAGTGCGTGTGCGTGATTAAGTTCTTTGACATTTTCATAAGCAACATTAAAAACAGTTTGAATTACCGGGCGCTCAGAAGCAACTACAACTACCTCCTCGTCTTGATAATAATATGCGGGACGAATACCAGCGGGGTCTCTGTATACAAAAGCATCACCATGACCGAACAAACCGACCATAGCATAACCTCCGTCCCAATTTTTAGAAGCACGTTGTAATATTTTTTTAATATCTAATTCTTTTTCAATAATTAAAGAAGCGTCTCTTTTGCTAATTCCTTTTTCTTTACAGCTTTGATAAATATTTGACACTTCATCATCTAGAAAGTGACCAATTTTTTCCATTACAGTAACAGTATCAGTATTTTCTTTTGGATGTTGCCCTAACTCGATTAGTTCCTCTAAGAGTTCATTAGAATTGGTCATATTAAAATTACCGGCAACAATTAGGTTTTTATGCTTCCAGTTATTTTGGCGCAAAAACGGATGTACACTTTCAATACTGTTTTTACCAAAAGTTCCATAGCGAACATGTCCTAAAAATAAATTACCAACATATGGCATGTTTTCTAGTTGCCACCGGACATCATTTTTTTTATCAGGATTTTTCTCAATGACACTATTTAAACGTTCATTGATTTGAGCAAAAATATCTTGAATTGGTGCTTGTTGATTTGAACGAACCCTGCTCATAAATCGCGTACCAGGACTTACATCTAACTTAATACTTGCAAAACCTGCACCATCTTGACCACGATTGTGCTGCTTTTCCATCATCAAGTACATTTTATTAATACCATAAAACGATGTGCCGTATTTTTTTTGATAGTATTCTAGAGGTTTTAATAGTCTAACCAATGCAATTCCGCATTCGTGTTTAATAGCATCGCTCATTGTTAATCTTTAATTTACCATTTTTATGTAAAAAAAAATCCGCGCCTCATGGCGTGGATTTTATACTAGTTTAATTCTATTTCAAATTGCGTAAGTTCTTTAAATGCTTTAAGTCGTTTATGAACCTCTTCCTGTGTTAAATTTAGCATGCGTTCTGTTCCAAATTTTTCAACACAGAAGGAAGCCAAATTCGAGCCATAAATAACAGCATTTTTCATATTGTCAAATGAAATATCTTCTGTTTTGGCTAAATATCCTGCAAAACCTCCTGCGAAAGTATCACCAGCTCCTGTAGGATCAAAAACTGAAGCTAATGGTAATGCCGGGGCAAAGAACATTTTACCATTATTAAATAGTAAAGCACCATGCTCACCTTTCTTAATAACGACATTTTGTGGACCCATATCATGAATTTTTTTAGCAGCATTTACTAAAGAATATTCACCACTTAACTGACGAGCCTCTTCGTCATTAATTGTAATAACATCAATTCTTTCAATTACGTTTTTTAGATCATCAAGTGCTGAATTCATCCAAAAATTCATTGTATCTAAAATAACCAACTTTGGTTTTACACTCATTTGATCGATAACAGAATTTTGTGTAAGTGGATGTAAATTACCTAACATGACCACTGGTGAATCTTTAAAACTTTCAGGAACAATTGGTTTAAAATCGGCCAATGTATTTAACTCAGTAACCAATGTGTCACGTGAGTTCATATCATTATGATATTTACCACTCCAAAAAAAAGTTTTGCCGCCCACTACAATTTCTACTCCCTCAGTATCAATATTACGTTCATTTAACATCTGTAGATATGACATTGGCATATCATCACCCACAACCGAAACGATACCAGTTTTAATCCCAAAATATGAAGCAGCCAATCCCACGAAAGTGGCAGATCCGCCTAAAATTCTATCAGTTTTACCAAAAGGCGTTTCAATAGCATCAAACGCAACTGTACCAACAGCCAATAATTTACTCATTCTTGTTTTTTTACCGTAATTTTGTGTTCGATTTATAAAATCAGTCCTTGACTGTGCAAAAATAAGTTTAAAAAATGATTATCAAAGAAATACAGGAAGAAATTGTAGATGAGTTTTCAATGTTTGAAGATTGGATGGAGCGTTACGAACATATTATTGAATTGGGGAAGTCATTACCAATTATAGATCCTCAATATAAAACTGAAGATAATATCATAAAAGGATGCCAATCTAAAGTATGGCTTCATGGTGAATTGAAAGGGGATAAGGTTGTTTTTACAGCAGATAGTGACGCTATTTTAACAAAAGGGATCATAGCTTTATTATTACGTGTATTTTCAAATTTTTCACCTCAAGAAATTTTGGACGCTAATACTGATTTTATAGATAAAATTGGTTTAAAAGAACATTTATCGGCTACAAGAGCAAATGGATTGGTTTCAATGATTAAGCAATTGAAGATGTATGCCTTTGCATTTCAATCGAAATTAGCACAATAATTGTACCTTTGTAAACATTAAAAAAGAGATATGACTGACATAAACATAAGAGAAGTTGGAGATAAAATAGTTGAAGTATTAAAGTCTATTTATGATCCTGAAATCCCTGTCGATATATATGAATTAGGACTGATCTATGATGTTTTTGTTAATGAAAATAAAGAAGCAAAAATATTAATGACTTTAACTTCTCCTAATTGTCCGGTTGCAGAGTCTTTGCCGGTTGAAGTTGAGCAAAAAGTCCAAACCTTAGACGAAATTGACAATGCCGAAGTTGAAATTACCTTTGATCCTCCTTGGAGTCAAGATTTAATGAGTGAAGAAGCTAAATTAGAATTAGGTTTTTTATAAAAGGTTACATCATTGCGATCCCTCCCGAGTACTCGGGATCGGGAGAAGCAATCTGTAAAAAGATTATTATGTTATTCGATTACAATCGAAACTCCTTGTAACGACTATTAAAGATATTATGGCTGAAGAAATTATCAATAGAGTAGCAAAAAGCCCTTTGGTGACTATAGATCTTGAGGATTTTTACCCTGAAGGGAAGCGTGTTGTATTTGATATTTCCGATTGGCTTTATGAAGGCTTAATTTTAAAGGAAAAAGACTTCCGCGAAAGCGTAGAGCAACATGATTTTAGTCAATATAAAGACAATTATATCGCTTTAACCTGTAAAACAGATGCAATTATTCCTTCCTGGGCGTATTTGCTCCTTACAACAAAATTAGCCATATTTGCCAAAAAAATAGTAGTTGGTAACTTAGAATTACTTGAAACCGTTATTTTTCAGGAGATAATTTTAAACCTTGACATAACTAATTATAAAGATAAACCAATTATTATTAAAGGCTGCTCAAGCAAGCCAATACCTGAAACTGCCTCAACTTTATTAGTTGAAAAATTAACCCCTACTGCAAAATCGATATTATTCGGTGAAGCATGCTCCACTGTACCATTATACAAAAGAAAAAAATAAACTCTTTTGTGTCTCTTATAGATCGCATGCGTCTGTATTAGAAAAATAGCGTAATTTTGCGCGCTTAAACTAAAAATCAATTAAAGAATGAAAAAATTAGTATTTGTATTAGTACTGATGCTGGGGATAACATCAACTTATGCACAAACAGAAGAAGAATTTAAAGCTCAACAAGCTCCTAAAAAAGATTCTATTGCTAAATTACAGGGTGAAGTTGATGCTATTCAAGCAAAAATTGACGCCTTACCTGGATGGAAAAAAGGCGCATTTGGTACTATAGGAGGTAACTTATCAGGTTTTAATAACTGGTATTCTAAAGGTGCTGCTAATTCTTCGGCAGGAAACATTGGCTTTACTGTTAATGCATTTGCAAATTTACTACAAGAGAAATTTTTCTGGAGAAATTCAGCTAATGTAAATTTATCTTGGGTTAAAAATGATAATAAAGACGATAATATCGATTCGGACTTCGATTCTGCTACAGACGTATTTAGCATTACTTCTTTATACGGTCAAAAACTGAGTGAAAAATGGGCTGTTTCTACTTTAGGAGAATACAGAACTACCATCATAGATAATTTTAATGATCCTGGCTACTTAGATTTAGGTCTTGGCCTAACTTGGACACCAATTACTGATCTGGTAGTAGTAATTCACCCATTGAATTATAACTTTGTGTTTAGTTCTGGTGATGCTGTATTTGAATCATCTTTAGGTGCTAAAATTGTTGCTGACTATACAAAACAATTAGGCACTGTAAATTTTAAAACTAATCTTTCTATGTTTCAGAGTTATAAGAGTTCAGACTTTTCTAACTGGCAATGGACAAACTCATTTGGATATACTCTTTGGAAAAAAATCGGTGTAGGTTTTGACTTTGGTTTAAGAGACAATAAGCAAGAAGCTTTAAATTATGCTCAGAACAATGCTCCAGTTCCAAATCCGGCAGAAACATTTGATACGGTTGATAATAAACTTCAGACATATTGGATGTTTGGATTAAACTATGCATTCTAAAATTTTAGCAACATTAATAAAAAGCACTCATTTGAGTGCTTTTTTTATGCTATAAATTCATTTATCTTAGCCATTAAATAAAACCTGGATGTCACTATTATTTATTTACGGAATTGTTTCTATTTTCTTTTCTTTTTTATGTTCAATACTAGAAGCAGTATTATTGAGCGTTACCCCAACATTTATCAATGTTAAGAAAAATGAAGGAAAAGCTTTTGCGGAAACTTTAGAAGAACTAAAAAAAGATGTCGATAAACCTTTAATCGCTATTTTAACGCTAAACACGATCGCACATACAGTTGGTGCTATTTTAGTTGGGGTACAAGCAAAAGTAGCTTACGCAGAACTGTATGGAACCACAAAAAGAACTATTCTTGGTATAAATTTGACAGAAGATGTTATGGTTGGACTTGTCTCAACTATTATGACAATTTTAATATTAGTTGCTTCAGAAATTATTCCCAAAACAATTGGAGCAACTTATTGGAAAGAGTTAGCAAATTTTACTACAAAAGCATTAAAAGTGTTGATCTTTCCATTAAAATGGACAGGTATTATTTGGTTATTGCAACTAACAACAAAATTAATTGGGGGTAGAGGTCATGGTAGTATTTTAAGCCGTGAAGACTTTCATGCGATGACAGAAATTGCTCATGAAGAAGGTGTTTTTGAAGAATCAGAATCTAAAGTAATTAAAAACTTACTAAATTTTAAAACCATCTTGGCTAAAGATATTATGACGCCAAGAACAGTATTAAAAATTGCTTCTGAAGATCAAAATATCAAAGATTTTTTTGATGAGAATAAAGAACTGCGATTTTCCAGAATCCCTATTTATAAGGAAACTAGCGATGATATTACGGGATATGTCTTAAAGGATGATGTTTATAGGGAAGTAGCTGAAGGTAATATTGAAAAATCCCTTGTTGATCTAAAAAGACCCATACTAGCTTTAGAAAGAAATGTAGCCATTCCTAGTCTTTTTGAAAAGTTAGTTCAAGAAAAAGAGCATATAGCATTAGTTGTTGATGAATATGGATCAATAAGCGGTTTAGTAACTATGGAAGATGTAATAGAAACTTTACTTGGTTTGGAAATTATGGATGAAAGTGATACCGATTCTGACATGCAACAACTGGCTAGAAAGAACTGGGAAAAACGTGCAAAACGATTAGGGATTATTGACGAACCTCCGGCAGAATAATTATTTCTCTACTTCGTAATCTTGATATAGAAAATCATTATAGGGAAAACGAGTGATATGAATCTTTTTTACAGCATCAAAAACCTTGGCTTTAAAAACATCAATATTTTCTTTGTTTAATGCTGAGATAAAAATGCAATTATCATCCAATTTTGCCATCCATGTTTTCTTCCAATCGTCTAAGGTATAGTGTGCTTCGGTTTTTTCAGTAACTAAATCATCATCATCAATAGTCTCATTCGTATAGGCATCAATTTTATTAAAAACCATTAAAGAAGGTTTATCTAAACTTTTAATTTCTTCTAAAATTTTATTTACGGATTCAATATGGTCTTCAAAGTTTGGATGAGAGATATCAACTATATGTAAGAGTAGATCGGCTTCACGAACTTCATCTAATGTTGATTTAAAAGATTCTACTAATTGTGTAGGAAGTTTTCTTATAAAACCAACAGTATCCGTCATTAAAAAAGGAATATTTTTAATGACTACTTTTCTAACGGTAGTATCAAGTGTAGCAAACAATTTATTTTCCGCAAAGACATCACTCTTGCTGATGACATTCATTAATGTTGATTTTCCTACGTTGGTATAACCTACTAATGCAACTCGAACCATTTTGCCACGATTCTTTCGTTGTACGGCCATTTGCTTATCAATGGCAACCAATTTCTTTTTTAGCAAAGAAATTTTATCTCGGATAATACGTCTATCAGTTTCAATTTCTGTTTCTCCTGGACCACGCATTCCAATGCCACCTTTTTGTCTTTCAAGGTGTGTCCACATCCGTGTTAAGCGAGGTAGCAAATATTGACATTGAGCCAACTCAACTTGTGTTCGGGCATAACTGGTTTGGGCTCTTTGCGCAAAAATATCCAAAATCAAATTGGTACGATCTAAAACTTTACAATCTAGAATTTTTTCAATATTTCGTAACTGGGCAGGATTTAATTCATCATCAAAGATAGCCGTTTGAATATGATGGGTATGAATATACTCTTTTACTTCATCGAGCTTACCTGTACCGATAAACGTTTTGGGGTTTGGAACATCTAGTTTTTGGGTAAATCTTTTTACCGCCTCTCCACCTGCAGTAAAGGTTAAAAACTCAAGTTCATCTAAATACTCTTGAGATTTTTCTACATCTTGGTGTTGACTAATAACGCCAATCAATACAGCCTTTTCGTAATCTACTTTCTTCTTTTCAATCATATATGCGCAAAGGTATGAAGTTTGATGATTTTTTGTACTTTTCAAGCTCATATATATTAATACTTTGAAAAACGACCTAAATTCTATTTATTCCATAGCTTTTTACAACTTAGAGAACTTGTTTGATACTAGTGACGATCCGAATACAGCTGACGACGATTTTACACCGGAAGGGAAAAATCGATGGAATAAAAAGCGGTATGAGAGAAAGCTTAAAAAATTGGGTTCAGTTATTTCCCAAATTGGCACGAAAGAATCGGGTATTCCCCCTATAGTCATTGGTTTGGCAGAAATTGAGAATTTAAAGGTTTTGACCGATTTAGTGAACACGAAAGAGCTAACGGAACATCATTACGGAATTGTACATTATGACTCTCAAGATGAGCGAGGCATTGACGTGGCTCTTTTGTACCAAAAAGAACACTTTGAATTATTGGAGTCTGAAACTTTTCCGTTAATTTTTATTGATGAGGATGGTGAAAAAGACTGTTCAAGAGATGTTTTATTGGTTAAAGGAATTTTAAAGGGAGAACTGACCTATTTTGTAGTAAACCATTGGTCATCGAGAAGAGAAGGTAAAGAAGAAACTGAACCTAAAAGAATTAAAGCGGCAATGTTGGCTCGTCAAGCAATTGCCAAGGCATATGCTGAAACTGCTGAAGCCAGCATATTTATTCTAGGAGATTTCAATGATAACCCATCGGATATTAGTGTTAAGAAATACTTAGTCCAAGATGATTTCTATAATCCTTTTGAATCTATTTATGACAAAGGAAAAGGAACTTCTACACATAACGACGATTGGTATTTATTTGACCAAATTATTTTAAGCAAGAATTTCTTTAATAAAGATAATAAATTAGTTTACCGCCAAGCGGAAATTTTTGAAGAGCACTTTCTAAAAACGTGGAAAGGGAAAAGAAAAGGTAGCCCATTTAGAACTTATATTGGCAAATGGCATCAAGGAGGATTTAGTGATCATTTTCCAGTATATGTAACTTTAAAAAAAGAATAATAGCACACTATTCTCAAATTTAAAAGCTTTAACTTATTGAACATTGTAATATCTTTAATAAAATTTATCCAATATGAACAAGAGAAACTTTCTTAAGAAAACGGCATTAGCAACTTTAGGTATTCCGTTATATTCCAACGCAATACCCCAATGGCTTAGTGATATTGAAAGAATTCCAACCATTGATATTACCAAGAATGAAGACTTCTGGTTAAAAGTTAGGCAAGACTACAAATTGAAACCTGATTATATAAATTTAGAGAGTGGCTATTATAATATTATTCCAACACCTACATTAAATCACCTTATTGATCACACTAAAAAAGTGAATTATGAAGGCTCCTATTATATGAGAACCGTTCAGTGGGATAATAAAAAAAGGATGGCTGATAAATTAGGAAAATTATTGGGTTGTACATCCAAGAATTTAGTCATCACCCGCAATACTACCGAGTCACTTGATTTAGTAATTAAAGGAATGCAATGGCAGGAAGGTGATGAAGCCATCTTTGCAAAACAAGACTATGGAGCGATGAAAGATATGTTTGCCCAAGTTTCTAAGAGATATGGAGTTATAAATAAAATTGTATCGGTTCCAAACCACCCGGAGTCTGACGACGAGATTGTAAAATTATACGCTGATGCGATTAGCCCTAGAACAAAACTTTTAATGGTCTGTCATATGATTAATATAACAGGTCAGATACTTCCGATAAAGAAAATTTGTGATATGGCACATGAAAAAGGTGTTCATGTAATGGTAGATGGCGCACATTGTGTTGGACATTTTGAATTCAATATTGAAGAGTTAAATTGTGATTATTATGGTTCTAGTTTGCATAAATGGCTGGCCGTTCCATTGGGTACAGGGATGTTGTATGTAAAAGATGAACATATTGACAATTTATGGCCAATATTTGCTGAAGCTAAACGAGAACCAGGGGATATTTCAAGATTGAATCATACAGGTACGCATCCTGTGCAACATGATTTAAGCATTGAAAATGCAATAGATTACTATAATATGTTGGGAGGAGCGCGAAAGGAGTCAAGGCTGCGCTTTCTACAGGAATATTGGACATCTAAAGTACGTAATCACCCGAATATCATAATAAATACCCCAGAAGATTCTTACCGAGCTTGTGGTATAGCCAATGTAGGAATCAAAGGAATGAAACCTGCCGTACTAGCTGAAAGATTACTTAAAGAGTATAAAATTTTTACAGTGGCAATTGATTATGCTAACGTTCAAGGATGTAGAATCACTCCTAATGTTTTTACTTTAGTGAAAGAATTAGATGTTTTCATCCAAGCACTTAAAGAACTAACGTG
>Ga0209344_10003788_pt1 | contig 14504 bp, 13 predicted proteins | sample Cruoilmetagenom6_FD_187293 | JGI IMG/M metagenome (GOLD analysis project Ga0209344, IMG submission 187293) | Oil polluted marine microbial communities from Coal Oil Point, Santa Barbara, California, USA - Santa Barbara Oil Seep Sample 6 (SPAdes)... | ecosystem: Environmental > Aquatic > Marine...
CGGCGCCAAACTCGAAGAACGCGCTCATCAGACCGCGCTCGATGACCAGGCTCGGGGTCTTCCCCAATGCGACGGCCAGGATCGCATCGTCGCCCGCGGCGCTGAGCAAGCCGACGGGGGCATCGCCCATTGCGTGTGGGATCTGTATGTCAGACGCCAGAGAGATCACGGCTTGAGGGCCGTCGAGTGTGAGCACCCCCACTGTCGCCGATGAATGCTCGGGGTGGAGGGTTGGCTTGGTCTGCGTTTGCGTTTGGGCAGGCGATTGTTTGCTCATCCCCCCGAGCACTCGGTCGTTGTGGATCAGCCAAGCCGCGAGCCATTGGGGGTGCTCGCGCCCGAGGGTATCAATGAGGGGTTGGTGTCGATCGACGAAGGATTGCTTGGCTTGATTCTGAGCGGCGTGGAGCTGGCGCGAGAGGGTTTGGTCGAGCAGTGCCGAGCCTTTGTTGGGGGCGAGCAGGATCATTGGGGCACGCTGGGGTGCCCCTTCGAGCAGGATTAGCTCGTATCGCCCCTTCTCGATGGCGTACACGACCTGTCCGTGCGCCAGGCGACGCTTGATTGGCTTGAGCTGGGTGCGGAGCTTGGCGAGGTAGGCGCTGTCGATCTCGCTGAGCACCACCCAGTTGGTGTCCATTGTGTTGGCGAAGTTGAAGAGCGAATCGGCGCCCTGATCGATCTCGTCCCAGATGATCACCGTCCGCTGGGAGAGGAGCCCCTTGATCGTCGATTCGGCGTCCGCGTTGAAGGCGCCGGCGAGGGCATCGAACGCGCCCATCGTCTGCCCGAAGAGCCCGGTGACGCCCATTGCTTTGCGGACCGATCGCCCGGTGTCGTTGAGCAGAAACTGCTCGGCGGGGTTGTTGAAGACCACGGCGGCATCGACATGATCCGGGATGGATGCGAGCATCGCGAACGGGGCGTTGAGTTCTTTGCTCGCATTGGGTTCATGGGGCTCAACGAATCTGGCGTGTGATTGACCTGAGAGCACCACGCCCATCGCCAGCAGCAATGCAGCAGAGAACAGCAGACGCACCGACTGGTTTCGTTGGGGTGCATTGCGGCTGGGAGTGCGGGATTGAAAGAAGGAAAACACAGCGGCGATCCAGAGCGTGCTCAGGGCAAGGCCGAGACATCGACCTCGTCAGAAGAACGGTTCGAGTCTTGATTGTTCGTATCAGCGTGCTCACGCAAGGCATTGGATGCCGTCGCCCAGCTGCCCAGCGTGTCGGCCGCGAGGAATCGACGCTGCGGGAATCGGGCCCGATCAGGATCGAATCGGCTCCCGGCGTGGAAGGCATCGTACCCGTGCTCAACCACGAAGACCGTCGCCACACCGTGTGTGAACCCGACGAAGCGGACATCGTACGCCTGCTCGCGGGCCGCGTTGGCGATCTGTGTGGTGGTTGTCGTATGCGTGGTCGTGTGCGTCGTTGTGGTGCTGGTGGTGTGCATGCTCCCGCGCACGGAATCGTCGAGCCGGACGGTGAAGTTCTGATTTGATCTTCCTGGAAGGCTCGGCATGTTCGGCATGGGCAGCAACGAGGCCACCGACTGGCGGATCTCGTCCACTTCTTCGGTGACGCAATCAACGAATGTGTTGGCGTCGTGCTCCATCGCCTGCTCTACATCAAGCACGGGTGTCTGGTGGGCCGCGATCGTGGTCAGGCGTGGGTACATCTTCTGGAGCCCGGCGACGGTCATGAGCGTCACCAGCAGACCGGCCGCGATGCCCAGACGCCCCACGCGCACATGCGTGCGCCAGGCCGCGGGGATGAATCGGCGGTGGCGATCGGCGCGGGTCAGGATGGCATCGGAAAAGTCGGGTGTGGAGATCGGCATCTGCAACGCGTTGATGGCGTCGGAGGTGTCGAGGAGTTCTTGTTTGCGGATGGGATCGTAGTTGAGGGCGTGTGCGATCTCGCGCTGCATGTCTTCGCAGAGCTCGCCGTCGATGGCGGCGTCGATGAGGGACTCGGGGATCCGCCCGGGCGCGTCGTTGCGCATATCTGGGTGTGTCGGGCGATCAGGTGTGGTTTGATCTGGCTGATCTGACTTGCCTGACTTATCCGGGTCGGCGATCGGCTTTGAACGCTTCCAGCCTTTCATAACGCCACCCCGGCGAGCTGCTCGCCTAGGCGTGTCTTGTCCTTGAACATGAATCGCAGGCGCTTGCGCCCGCGGTGCAGGTGGCTTTTGACTGTGCCCTCGGGCATCTCGAGGTGCGAGCTGATCAGGGCGATGGGCCAATCGAGCTGGTGGAACAGGATGATGATCTCGCGTTGCTCTTCGGTCAGTGACAAGAGCGCTTCTTGGAGCGCGTCGTGCTGGACCTGCTGGCGTTCTTCGCTGAAGACGGTTGATTCCGTCGAGCTGTTGGATCGGCCCTGCGAGCGGCCCATCGAGCCGACGAAGTCTGTGTCGTAGACGGGCTTGTTCTTGGCGACGGCGTTCATATAGAGGCGTCGGGCGATGGTGAAGAGCCAGGTCGAGAATCGGAAGCGGAAATCGAAGCGGTGCAGGTTGCCCAGCACGCGGACGAAGGCTTCTTGGACGATGTCCTCGGCGACTTCTGGGCGGCCCGACATGCGGAGGATGTAGCCGTAGACGGAGCGTTGGTGAGCGCGGATGAGATCCCCGGCGGCTTGTCGCTCGCCGGCGATCGCGCGTTCGATCAGATCTCGTTCTTCGCTCCGGTCCATAGAGGCTCCTGCTGTGCGTTGTACGGCTGAGCACGCTCAGCCATACAAACAACGAACGACCAAACGGGCGTTCTACTAGACTATACCACGCCCAACGCGGGCAGTTGCATGCTCTTTCTTCGGTATTGGGGCAGAAAGTGGCCAATTTTCACCCGATCCCGGCTTGAGGCCCCTGCAAAGGCAGGTGAGGCATTCAAAAACGGCAACCCCGACGCGGTGGTGTGCGTCGGGGCTGCGGGTTCGAGCGAGAGATGATGGCCGCTCGGGGTAAGAAAATCGTTTGCGAGCGGGTGTGACAGGCACCGGCTCGCTCGGTGGTTGAGGCCGGCGGTTTTATGCTGCCTTGGCGACTGGCTTGGTGGCGGTCTTGGCTGCTGCCTTGGACTTGGACTTGGTTTTGGTTTCGGTCTTGGCTGCGGGCTTGCGGGTGCGGCCGACGGTGCGTTGGTCTTCGGTGGCACGGACGGAGGCTTCGTCGATCATGCGATCGACGAGCTCGAGCGGGTGTGATGCCCAGAGGTCCGCGCCGATTTCCTCGGCCAAACCTTCTGCACGGTTGAAGACGCCCCCGCCGACGACGATCTGTGTGTTGGGGCACGCGCCGATCTCGTGGAGTGTGTCGATGAGCACGCGGATGTCTGGGAGGTCGGCGGGTTCTGAGCAGAACATGAGCAGTGCGCTGGGCTGGGTGCGCTGGACGGTTTCGCGGATCTCGTCGATGGGGACGGCCCCGCCGGCGAAGCGGACTTCGAACCCGGCGGCTTCGAGGAGGTCGACGCCCATCTGGGCACCGAGCTCTGAGCTTTCGGATGGGCCGCAGCATGCGAAGACGGTGCGGTTGACGGGCTGGGCGTCGGACGAGGCGAGGAGTTCTCGTGAGCACTGGTCAACGAGCACACGCAGGAGGCGGGTCGAGAGGTTGTACGCGAGGCTCGAGACCTGATCGTCGCGGTGGAGCTTCTCGATCATTTCAAAGGTTGGCCAGAAGAGATCGGTGAGCAGGATTTCCTGGGAGACCCCGGCTTGGGTTTGTTGCTCGACGAGTGAGCGGGCTGCGTTGCGGTTGCCGGTGATCAGTGCTTCGAACAGACGCTCTGTGAGGATCTCTGCGTTCATTTTTCAACTCCAGTTTCTTCGTTACCTCGCACGAGTGGGCGGGCGTTTGATGTGTGGTGCACACGCCTTGTGTGCCATGGCCAAGCTATCGAGTAAACGACAAGGCTGACAAAAGGGCAGGCGAGTGCAATGCGCACGAACTGCCCGCAATGGGCTTAATGGTGTTTAAACGGGGTTATTCTCGGACATAGGGCGCACAAAGGACAAAGTGGGTCCGAGAAGTCAGCTCGGGGCCTGGGCGTATTCACTGCTTGTTCGGGGGGAGTTGACCCTGCTTTGAAAGCGCATCGCTGGGATCGAGCCGGAACCTGCGATGAAATTTACTCGCCGGCGGCCTTCACGGCGCGGTAGAGATTGCAGATCCCGAGGGTCATGGGTTTGGAGGAGATGTCGGTGAAGCCGGCATCGGCGACCATCGTGTGCATCTGCTCGCGGGTCTTAAAGGAGGCGACGGATTTGGGGAGGTATTTGTAGGCCCCGGAGGTGTCGCGGGAGATCCAGGTGGCGGTGCGGGGCATGATCGAGCCGCAGTAGAAGTCGTTGAACCAGCGCATGGGCCCGAAGCTCGGCTGCCCGAACTCGAGGATCATCAGTCGGCCGGCGGGACGCAGGACGCGGAAGAACTCGGCGATGGCTTTTTCTGGGGCTTGCACATTGCGGATGCCGAAGGCGATCGAGACCACATCGAAGGACTCGGACTCGAAGGGCAGGTCCTGGGCGTCGGCCTGCGTGTACTCGATACGCTCGGTGATGGCTTCGTGCAGCTTGGCCCGCTTGTGCTCGGCGATCTCGAGCATGCCGGGGGTGAAGTCTGAGCCGATGACTTTGGATGCTTGTGTGCGTTTGGCGAAGGCCTGGGTCAGATCGCCGGTGCCGCAGGCGCAGTCGAGGACGGTTTCGCCGGGTTGGACCTGGGCATCGAGGACTGCCCGCTTGCGCCATGCTTCATCGCGCCACAGCGAGTGGACCCGGTTGTTGAGGTCGTACGAGCGGGCGATCGCGTTGAACATCGCCTGCACCTTGTCGTGCTTGTCGGCGTTGGCGTGCAGGGAATCGAGCTCTGAATCGTTCCAGGCGGGCTCTTGGTCAACATTGATGGTCGGCTGGGTTTCGGTCATGGGATAATCATGGTAGACTTGCACCCAGCGAAAGGAACCCCCACCATGCCAGCAGCCCGCGCCCGTACCTTTTATACACGACTCTTCAATCTCGCTCTTTGCTCGATCCTTGGATTGTTCATGCTCTCGCCGATCGGGTGCTCGACGAACCCGGCGACGGGTAAGCGATCGTTCACGATGTACTCTTGGGACTGGGAGAAGCGGGTCGGGGCCGAGGCGGCCAACGGGCTCGCCGAGCAGTTTGGGGGTGAGGTCGAGGATGTCATCCCGTCTCAGTATGTGCGCGATGTGGGCATGAAGCTTGTGCAAGGCATCGAGCCCGGCGTGCCTGAGCTTGAATGGGAGTTCACGCTGCTCAACTCGGGTGTGATCAACGCTTTCGCTTTGCCTGGGGGCAAGATCTTTTTTACGCGTGGATTGGCCGAGCAGCTTGAGTCGGAAGCGGCGATGGCCGGGGTGCTCGGGCACGAGATCGGGCATGTGACGGCTCGGCATGGCAACCAGAAGATGAGCCAGCAGTTTGGGTTCAATCTTGGGCTCGCGGCGAGCAATGTGATCATTGGGGCGTCCGACAGTGACTCTGATCTTCGCAAGTACGGGCAGGTCGTTATTCCCGGCGTTGCCATCGGGGGCAATGTGTTGATGCTCAGTTATGGGCGGGGCAGCGAGAACGAGGCCGATATGCTCGGGATGCGCTATATGGAACGCGCCGGGTATAACCCGGTCGGGCAGCTGGATGTGATGGAAGTGCTCTTGGCGAGTTCTAGCGGTGCACGCCAGCCCGAGTTTCTTTCGACGCATCCGTATCCGGAATCACGCATCGAGGACATCCGCGGATTGCTCTCGAGCACCTATGCCCACACGCAGGGCAACAGTGCTTATGTGCTCAACCGTGAGCAGTACCGGCGGAAGATGCTTGAGCCGCTGGGTGATCTGCCGCCTGCGCCTGACACCCAGACGACGACCACCATGCTGCACAACGCGGCCTTGTGGTGTGCCCATTGCTCGGAGCAGGTCAGTCTCGCGGATTGATACCGTTTAGCTCCCGCTCCAGAATCGTTCCCAGTTGGCGTGGGCGAAGCCGGCGAGGTCGGCATCGCTCCAGCCTTGGGCCCGCAGCGCGTCGGTGAGCAGCGTCAGGTTCGTCGGGGTGTTGATTCCCTCGGGTAAGCCGTCGGCTCCGAATCCGCCGTCCATGTCTGAGCCGAGCCCGATGTGCGCCCGCGAGTTGGTCAGCTCGCAGACATGCTCGATGTGGCGAACGCAGTCGGCGATCGGGGCGCGCTGCTTTTTGCCCTTTGTTTTTCCGCCCTTGTTCCCGCCCTTGGGGTTCATGCCCGGCGTGATGAAGTCCCCGAGCAGGTTGAGCCCGATGACCCCGCCCCGGCGGGCGATCTCGACGATGGTCTCATCGTTGAGATGACGCTGGTTTTCTTTGCTCGTCGGGTCCCCCATCAGTGCCCGACTGTTGGAGTGCGATGCGATCACCGCCCGGTCGGTCAGCGACAGCAGCTCGTCGCTGGCCCGCTGCGAGAGGTGCGAGAGATCGTGCACAACATTGAGCTCGTCCATGCGTTTGGCGAGTGCCCGCCCCAGATCGGTCAGGCCGTTGCCCGGTTTTGTGTGATCGGTCCCGTTGCCCCCGGCGTAGCGGGACTGGTGCCACCAGGCCATGCCGATGGCCACCACGCCCAGATCGACCCAGGCTTCGAGTTCGTCGGGGTTCGTGATCGGATCGGCGCACTCGACGAGCACCCCGAGCTGCAACGGTGCTTGTGATCCTGAGCCTGGTTCAGCCGCCTCTTCGCCGCGACGGGGCATCCGCGAGATCAGCCCCGCATCGAACCATGTGCGGTAGAGCAGCAGCTGGCGCATGCCCGCGCGGTAGGCCGCGTCGGCGTCGTCGAACGGGTAGGTGTACGCCCCGGATTCTGACTCTGTGTTTGTCGGGTCGATGGCTTCGGTGAATACTGTTCCGAGGCACTTGGTGATCTTCCCCTCGCGCATCGTGTCGAGCGTGATCGACGCGGGCTGGTACCGCCCCCGGCAGTCATCAAGCGTCGCGTGCATATCTCGCCCGTTCTCGGCCAGGTACGCAAGATCAAGGTGGGCGTCGAACCAGTGCATGGTGAATCCAATCAGTAAGCTCATCGATCAAAGAAAAAACCGGATCAGCACAAGGCTGACCCGGGATTGTACCGGCTTCAAATGCTTTGAATCAGATTTAGTATTCGAGCATGCGTGGGAGTGTCTTCGCTTCGGCGACCCACTTCTCGACATCAGCACCAGAAGGCACCCGGCGGGTCAGGCTCTTGGCGTCGTTGACCTCGACCATTTTGGCGGCCAGGTTCTCGGCGTTGCGTTGGGCCAGCTCGGGCACGGTGTCGACGCCCGAGGCTTCGAGGAGCTCGGAGAACTCGGAGCCCACGCCCGAGATGCGGTACAGGTCCACCATGTTGGCCCAATTGAGGATGTGCGTCTCGGAGATGTCTGCTTTGTCGGCCAGCGCTGTGCGCTGTGCTTTGGTTTTGCAGGCCGCGAGCAATGCGTCGGTGTCGTCGATGCCGGCGTTGCGGAGTTTCTCGCCGTAGGTTGGGCCGATGCCTTCGACATCTTCGATCTTGTAGTTTGCCATGTGTGTTTCCTCTCGAAAAGTAGTGAATGCGTCCCTGCACTATTCTAGTAGATCCGTCAAACCAAACAGATCGAAACCAGCCGGCAAAATGGGACAGCGCACGCTTTTGAGCGTTGATTCGGGCTCCACGCGTGATCTGCGTCTGAAATTCTTGGTATGATTTCCCCAATGAGCACTTGCCGAGCGTCGATCGACGCAACGGCGTGCCCATCTCAGGACGCACACACACGATCACACACAGCCAAGGACTCGCGAGCATGAACCATATCTATAGACGCCATCGAACCAACTCCCGCCCCGCTAATGTGCTCGTTGGGTGCCTTGTAGCCATCGCGATTGTGGTGATCCTCGCGATCATCGCGGCGATCTATGTCGGGATGACCTGGCGTGGGCATCTGTCGAATATCGCCAAGCAGGGCGTCGTCGCGACCCTCGATAGTGCCCAGATCGAACAGGCCGAGCACGACGAGATTATGGTGCATGTCGAAACCCTGATGACCCGCTTCGAGAATAAGGAAGTGACCATCGAGCAGATGACCAATGTCATTGACAAGGTTGTGCACTCTGCTGTGCCGGCGGCGGCCATGGTCATCGCGATCGACCGGATCTACATCGCCGAGTCGGATCTCGAAGATGCAGAGAAGGACCAGGGGCGCATCGAGCTGGCCCGCTTTGGGCAGGGGCTCTTCGATAAGACCATCCCGGAAGATGCACTGCACGATGTGCTCGCCTCGGTCACCACGACCACGCCGGACAACGATGACATCCGCTTGAATCTCACCCTCGGGACCAATGGGCAGGAGGTGACCGCGCTGCGGTCGGCCGACGAGGTTTCGGGCGATGAACTGCGCACGCTGATCGCGACGGCCAAGGCCAAGGCCGACGAGGCGGGGATCACCGAGACGCCGTCGCCGATTGATCTCTCTGACGAGATCGGCACCGCGATCGCCAACGCCCTCGAAGAAGACCCGAGTGCATGGATCGGGGCGGGCCGTGATGAGGATTCGGCTGACGATACGATCGAGCCAGCCACCGATCCCGCAGTCGATCCCGCAGACACTCCAGCTGACCCAGACGGGCCGTAATCCCGCGCTCGCCTGCGAGCTACAATCTGGGCATGCCCGGACCATCTGGAATCTCAACCAAAGCCCTCGGCCTGATCGCCGCGGGCTTGTTAACGCTTGTATTTATTGTCATCATCATTGTGTCGATGAAGCAGACACCTGCGCCGACCAAGGGCACACGGGATTTCTTCCCCGATGATGACACCGAGATCCCCAACATCGAAGACACCCAGACGGGCGGGGCGATGCTCGTCACCATGGTGGACAAGAACGACCCGACCCGCGTGGCGGGCACGCTCAAGGCTGAGCGGTTCGAGCCTATTGGCGAGGGGCGGCGTCGGCTCGATCGCCCGGTGTCGTGGATCTACATGAAGGACGGGCGTGCGATCAAGGTGACGGCCGACTACGCGACGATGCTGATGCCCGATCCGAACCAGCCGCCGGATTCGGGGACGCTTGAGGGCAATATTCTTATCCAGGCGTTTGAGAGCGACGACGATACGCAGGCGCCGATTCTGGTTGCACGCTTCGACGAGCCTGTGGAGTTCGAACGGCGGTACCTGCGGCTGCGCTCGCCCGGGCGCTTTGAGATTAACTCGGATCAGTTTGACTTCTCGGGCGCTCAGCTCACGGTGATTCTCAATGAGCTCCGTGATCGTGTGGAGCTGATTGATGTTGGGCGGGGCGATCAGATCGTGATCCACACGGCGGCGGCCAACAAAGCGGGTGCACCGTCATCGACCAACACGGCAGATACAACCCAAGAATCAACGCAGACTTCCGGGCCTCAAGTCATTGCGGCCAACTCGCCGAGCCCGGACACCGAGCCCGCCCCCACGCTTGCTCCAGCCGTCGCCCAAGCGACTGATGAGCAGACGACCGAGCCGATCCGTGCTGAGGAGACACCAGTCGAAGAAGCCGCGGTCGCCAGCAACGAATCAACGACGACAACGCCGGGCACGAGTCCGAGTGAAGTTATGGCTGACCTCTTCACACGCTACCACATCACGCTTGATGACCAGGTTGTCACGCGGATCAATCAGAGCGGCTCGGGCGCTGGGCACGCTGCTTCGGATCGGCTTGAGCTTTGGCTCGCGCTCGAGGACGGGGCGCTGCCCAGCGATGCCATCCGCGATATTACCTTTGCGAAGAACGCTGAGTCGGAACAAGCGGCACGCTTGGAGCGGCCACGGCTTGAGCGATTTGTGCCGAGCGCCCTTTCGCTGACCAGCTTGCTTATCCAAGACACGGGGCTGGCGACGACCACGCCCGATCCGATCGTGATCCAAGATGAAGACGACGACGCCAGCGATGACATTGTCATTACTTGGGCCGGCAAAATGAGTGTCCGCCCGATCGATGGCGAGCTGCCGCCGCAGCTTGTCAACGATCACCTCACGCTCGAACTGCTGGCCGACGAGGGCTCGCGTGTGCGCTTTGAGGTGCCCGAGCAGGGCTTTGTGGGCGAATCGTTCGCGGCCAGCTACCACGCGACCCGTGGGGTGGTTTCGCTGGTCGGAACAGATGATGACGACGGCGAGATCAATCTCGCGGCCGAGGGCTCGGGCTCGTTGTTTGCTCGCTCGCTGGGGGCGGATCTGGCGACGGGGCGGATCACGCTCGATGGCCCGGGGCGGATCATGTCTACACCTGATGGCGATACCGATCCAGATGCGATTGCCAGCATCAACTGGACCAAGAACGCGGGCTTTGATCTCGCCGTCACCGAAGCGGGGCTCAGCGATCGGCTCTCGGCGGCTCGCTTCAATGGACAGGTCGAAGGCAGTCAGGGCGAGAGCAGATTCGCTGGCGATGCTGTCGATGCCAAGTTTGATCCGCAACTCGAATCTTCACGCTCGCTGACCCACCTGCACATGGTCAATGGGCGGCTCGCCAGCGCGGGCGATGAGAACATGCTCGCGGGCGATTCGCTCGATATTGACTTCGCGCCCAGCACGGGCAGTGGGCAAGGCTCGATCGAGCCGACGAGGCTGGTCGCCGAGGGGAAGGTCAATGCCAAGATGATCGATTCCACACTCGAAACTGAGCACCTGATCGCGTACATGCATCGCGATCTTGAGGATCAGCTCAGCGTCCGGACTGCACAGGCCCGCGACGATATCCGATACACCGGGCCCAACCGCTCGTCGGCTCGGGGCGACAAACTCGATCTCGATGGCGCCAGCGAGACCATGACCCTGCTGGGCGCACCGGCTCGCCTTGCGCAGGGCGGGTCGAAGGTCACTGGGAACCACATTGATCTCGACGCCAAACGGCGGAGCATCGATGTGCTCGGGCCCGGTTCGTTCGATCACGACATCATCATCGAGGCCACCCCCACCAGCGTCGCATCGACGGGGCATATCCGCGCGACTTGGAAGGGCTCGATGCGGTTCGACGACGCCATCGGCTCGATTGTCTGCGAAGAGCAGGTCCATGTGATCTCGACGCCTGATGCGTACACGCTCGACACCCTCGATGCGCACCGGGCGACGATCAAGCTCACGGCCAGGCCCGCCGAGGATCGGATCACGGCTCCGAATGAGAACCCAGTGGCAATCGACCAAGGTGATTCTAACCGCGAGTTGATCTCTGCGCGGATCTTCGGGCACGCCCCTGCTGGGAAGGCGCCGGTGCCGGCCAAGATCGAATCGCGCAGCTTCGCGGCCGATGATCCGGAGCTGGTTGTTGGGCTGATCTTCTTGGAAGGGCCTCAGATTTTGGTGGACAATCAGGCCCAGACGCTCGATGTGCCCGCACCGGGCACGCTTTTGGTCATGGACCGCGAGCAAAAAGACGAACAACCAAACCAAGATCAGAACCAGAATCAGGACCGGGCCAACACCGGCGAGATCACCGGGTTTACTTGGCAGGGCGACATGCACCTGAACCGCGCGTTGGGCACCGCCCGCATCCGCAAGCAGGTGCAGGTCCGCCAGGAGAACATCGCGACGGGCAACGAGGTCGCGCTGAACACCGATCAGCTTGATGCACGCTTTGACATTGGTCAATCCGGGGCGATCACCGAGGGTATCCAGTCTCAGGGCACCCGATTGCTCGGGGCCGATGCGATCGGATCGGTGCGTTTCCGCTACGAGGGGCGCGAGCTGTTGGCCGATACCACCAGCTATGACGCGATCACCAACTCGCTGTTTGCCTCAGCGGTGGGCAGCAAGCTGGTGACGCTCTATGACGATACACAACCCGGCCCGATGTCGGCCAAGACCATGCGCTGGGACCTGGAGAAGGACCGCATCGAGATCAACGCACCGACCCCATCGCGGACCATCGGCCAGCCTTCAGATTAAACAAAGCAATCGGGTTTTATCAGTAGCCGCTCGACTTACGAGCTGGTCCGGTCGACCACGCGGTAGGACTCGCGCTCGCCGCGGCCACGCAGGGGGTAGTCTTTGCGGAGCGGATGGGCGGGGTAGTCTTCCCACATCAGGATGCGGCGGAGGTCCGGGTGATCCGTAAAGCGGATGCCGAACATATCGAAGACTTCGCGCTCGGCCCATTCGGCGCTGCTCCACAGGTCGCAGACCGAATCGAGGACGAGTGCGGGGTCGTTCTCGATGCCGTCGGTTGGGATGGAGGGGTCGAGGTAGACCTTGACATAGAACCGATCGTCGCGGCTGTAGGCGCACAGGTTGTAGACCACGGCAAAGCGGGCGGGTGTCTTGGATGGGTACCCGAGGTAATCGATCCCGATCACATCGGCGAGGAAGTTGTAGGTGCAGGCTTCGTCATCGCGGAGGAAGGCGAGTATCTTGTGCAGATCGCCGGGCGTGACGACGAGGGTCGCCTGCCCGCGGAACTCGATCGCTTGGAGCTTGGCCGAGGGGAACGCGGCTTTGACGCGTTGGAAGGTTGGGTGTTCGAGTGCTTTGCTGGCCATCGGGATCCTCGTTTGTGCATGCCTAGGTGCTGGCGGATCTTAGGTGGGCTGAGCCCGCAATCAAAGCCCGGCGCGGATTGATTCGTCCGATGAGTTCGGTTTCAGAGCCGCTCCAGATCCGCCGGATCGAGCACGACGAGGGTCTCTATCCAGTCGATCAGTGGTCGGAGCCGATCGACGATCACCTTGGCGTCCAAACTCCCCTCGGAGAGCGATGCTTGAAGCGGGTTCCCGGCTTGGTCTGTAATGAGCGATCGGATCAGCAGGGCCGAGGCTTTTTCGCAGCCTTGGCAGAGCTCGGCGATCCGGGTCAGGTGATCCTCGGCGTCGTTGATCATCGTGCCCGTCAGCCAGCCCACCGGGTCGAGCAGCAGCCCGCAGCCCAGATCAGCGCTTCGGCTCGCCCATGACATCGTGCAGATCGCGTCGCTGAGCATCCCGCTGGCGCTCGGGCGGATCAGCAGCTCGGCTCCGTGCTCGCTGGCCCACGCGTCGAGCTCGGTGAGTGATTCGTCGAACTTGGCCCACCCATCGGGCGACCAGCCGGCGAGCAGACGGGCCGGGTCATCGGTTGGCGACGGGTCGGCGCAGTTGATCACCAGGCGGAGCGGGCCCGGGCCTGCGGGGATCGCTTGGGCCATTGACTGGATTGTCGATAGCGAGTCCCCCACCGATGCGCAGAGGATCGACGCGTACACATTGCCGGAGTTGGCATCGCGGATCTGCTGATTCGTTGGAGCATCTTGATTGGGTGCGCAGAGAACACAGTGCATCGTCGAGTGTATGCGTTTAAACCATCGCGATCAGCGCATCAGTGAGGCGAACGAGCATCAATGCGAGGAAGACCGAGCCGGTGATGGTCAGGACCGGGTGATCGAAGAGCACGGACCTGGGGTAGCGCTCGACGAGACGCTGGGCGGTGGCCTTCTGTGGGGCGAGCGGGTCGGCGTAGAGGAAACACTTGAGGTCCATCGTCAGCATCTCGCGGTCTGTAAACGGGCGGAGCTTGATCTCGGTGATGCCCTGCTCGCTGGCGGTGAAGCGGGCGTCGTGATCGTTGCGGGCGCTGAGTTGGAGCGTGCGTGGTTGGTGGGTGCGGACATCGTGTCCTTCGACTTCGTAGAACGGCATGGATGCGTCTCCGTGTGTGTAGAGCACAGCCTACCACACCCGCACGAACCGTGCTGTGCACCAAAAACAGCACACCCTGATTAGGGTGTGCTGCCAAGTCAACAAACTTTGTTTTGATTGGCTGATCGATCAGCGGCGGCGGCGAGCGCCGAGCAGGCCGATTGAGCCGAGCCCGATCGCGAATGCGCCGGGTGCGGGGACGGGGGCGACCCCGTCAACACGGACATTGTCGATCGAAGCGCCGTAGGCACTGGCGTTGAGCCCGGTGAACGCGATCGTGCTCAACTCTTCAGTTGCCACGAAGGTCCACGAGATATGCTGCCATTTGGGATCGCCCGAGGATGCTTCCTGAGTCTGGTAGTCGAACGAGAACGCTTCGCTCTCGCCGCCTGCGCCGACGCTCATCAGCTTGGGTGATGGCGCGCCGTACATGTTGGCCGAGAGATCGAACTCGACGGTGTAGATCCAGCCGATGGTGGTCGCGATTTCTTGCGAAACCCCGCCGCCAGCGCCGGCCATGTTCAGATCCAGCGTGTGATCGCCATCGGAAGCTTCCCAGAGCGAACCGATGTAGTCGATGCCATTGCCGAACACGGTCCAGCCGTCAAGAACGGTGCTTCCAGCGCTCAGCGAAACCCACGAAGGGACCGCGAATGAAGATTCTTCAAACGAGCCGTTCGTGATCAGGTTGCCATGGGCCACGCCGGCGGACACCGCCAAAGCCATGCCCAATATATACTTGTGTGTCATTTTGCCCTCCAGTAGAGTATTTTGAGTTGTATCCCAGCACAACGTACATCCATCCGATAAGAACGCCACCTGATTTGAAAATTTGCC
>Ga0209344_10003789_pt1 | contig 14502 bp, 9 predicted proteins | sample Cruoilmetagenom6_FD_187293 | JGI IMG/M metagenome (GOLD analysis project Ga0209344, IMG submission 187293) | Oil polluted marine microbial communities from Coal Oil Point, Santa Barbara, California, USA - Santa Barbara Oil Seep Sample 6 (SPAdes)... | ecosystem: Environmental > Aquatic > Marine >...
GCCCGGATCCGAGACCAGCTCCGAGGCCTCGCGATCCTCGAGGGAGTAGAGGTGGATGGCGCTCGGGTTGTCGAAACCGCCGCCATAGAAAAACGGCCCCGTGGTGAAGTAGACCAGGTGGCCTTTGACCGCGGCGAGACCACCGTAGTTGTCGGCCTCCACCGGAACGCGCATCACACGCTCGTCGAGGCCGTCGAAATCGATGGCGATGGGAGCTTTCTCTTCATCACCGTTGTCTCCGTCCGAATCGTCGTCCTTTTTGCCCTTGTCTTTCTTACCTTTGGGCTTTTCCTCGTCCGCGTCTTCGTCGTCATCCTTCTTGACGGAGACCTCGTCGTTCTCGGGCGGGAAGAGGGGTTCCACGTCCTTGCGGAGCGCGGCGGCGAAGATCCCGTCCCGCCGGTTGCCGGCGTAGTTCCACTCGAGATTCGAGATCTGTGGTGCGTACGAACGCTCGGAGATATAGAAGAGGTAATCGCCATCGGGGCTCCACGCCGGGTTGGCGGAGGAGAAGAAGTCCGAGGTCGTCTGGTGGAGTTCGCCCGTGGCGACGCTCCAGATGTGGATCCTCGAAATCCCGGCGTCGTTGCGCAGGGAGAAGGCGAGGTGTCCGCCGTGGGGCGACCACTCGAAGTCGCCGATGGCGCCGCGGATGTCATCGGCCACGAGGGTCTCGACGCCACCGTCAACGGTGACGACCGAGAGCCGGCCGAGATAGTCGTTGAACGCGATCCGGTCTCCTTTTGGTGACCACGCAAGATCGAAGAGCCGAGCGGAGTGGCCGTCGGTCAGCTGCCGCGCCGGCTCGGTGGCGTTCTGGTCGACGATCCAGATTTCATCCTCACCCGAGGCGTCGGAGATATAGGCGATGTGGGCGCCGTCAGGCGACCATGAGGCCACCCGATCGTGGGCGCCGGGGGATCGGGTCAGGTTGCGGGTCCGGCCCTTTTCGATGGGGGCCGAGAAGACATCGCCGCGGGCGACAAAGAGCGCCCGTTCGCCCTTGGGCGAGAGTGAGTAGTCGCGGACGTTGCGGGCGACCGAGATCCGTTTGGTACGTTTCCAGAGGCCGTCGTCGGGGACGGTGATGGTCAGCGCCTCGTCGGTGATTGCGGCCACGTCGAAGATCCGAAGCTGGCCGTTGAGCTCATAGACGATCCGGCTCTCATGATCGGTGGCCGGCCAGCGAAGATCCCATGGATCGTGGGTCGTGAGCTGTTCCACCTCACCGGTGGTCGGGTCGGCCTTGAAGAGGTTGAGTCGATCGTCACGATCGGAGACGAAGTAGACGGTGTCACCGATCCACATGGGATCGCGTTCGGTGCGCGCACTGTGGGCGATGGGAGTGATCTCGGATGAGGCGAGATCAAAGAGATAGAGATTCTGCGCCCAGCCACCCTGATAGCGCTTCCAATGGCGGAAGTCGCGGAAGAGCGGCGAGTAGACCATCCGCGTGCCGTCAGGTGAGAAGTCCCCAGCGCCTGATGTGGGCATGGGCAGCGCGGTGGGCAGCCCGCCTGTCAAAGGCACCGTGTAGAGCCGGCCTTCGGACCCACCGCCGGCGTCGCGCAGCGAACGGAAGAGGACCGCGCTGCCGTCGCGGGTCCAGCCGAAGACCAGGTTGTCGTAGCCCCACCGTGGCGGCAGAGGTCCCTGGGCGGGGTACCAGGTGAGCTGTTTCGGCTCACCACCGGCCGACGGGATGACATAGACCTGTTCGTCACCGTCGTACTGGCCGGTGAAGGCGATCCACTGACCATCGGGTGAGAAACGTGGGAAGACCTCCTGGCCGGGGTGGGCGGTGAGTCGGCTGGCGTTTCCGCCATCGGTGGATGCGGTCCAGAGATCGCCACCATAGGCAAAGACCACCGTGTCGCCGTGGATGTCGGGATAGCGCAGCAGACGGGTTCCACCGTCATCCGCCACCACCGTCGTTGCCAGAATCAGACCGATCCCAATCGCCACCAAGGTCCGTCGTGTCATCGCGTCCTCCATCTGTCATTGAAAAATGCCCGATCCCTGTGTGGGCCGGGTTCAGGGCCTGGCGATTATAGCCGGGCTCTCATTGTCTACGGTATATGATGCCACCGGGTTGCTCATGGTTGGTGTCCGGTGTGGTTCTTGCGGAACACGAGTGGCCTCTCCCTTCTTCCGTGTCACCGCGAGCGAGCGAGTCCCGCCCCCCAGACATGTCACCCTGAGCGAGCGAGTGCCGCCGAGCGAGTCGAAGGGTCCCCCGAAAGAACGAAGTTGTTCTTCGCGAGCAGCGCACTTCCTAACCTGTGGGGACCATACGACACGCTCGCTTCATTTGCTCTGCTCAGGGTGACACTGGATTCGAGTCTCGTAGGGGGCCCAGGTTATTCTCAAGCTGCGCGTTGCTGGAGGGTGGCATGATCGGTGGTCGCTACGGGTGGGTCGTTGTTCTCGTTCTTGGATTCATGGTCGGCGCGACGGCGGTGGCCGCTGGCGGAGACCGGGAGCTCAGCTTTGAAGAGCTGATGAAATTCCGTCAGATCGAGGATGCCGTCATTTCGACCGACGGGGAGTGGATCGCCTACGCCCTCGTGCCCGACCGCGGTGATGGTCAGCTCGTTATCCGATCCACCTCATCGGAGACCGAGTATGTGATTGAGCGGGGCGCTGGTCCCGAGATTTCGGTCGATGGGCGGTGGGTGGTCGCCGCCATCACCCCGACCCTCGAAGAACGTGAAACGGCCAAGGAAGACGAGAAGACCGACGATGGGGACAAGCCCAAAACGGGACTGGCCGTCGTTGATCTCAAGACGGGTGAGGTGGAACGAATCGAAGAGGTTGAGGACTTCGCGCTCTCCGGAGACGGCCGGCTGCTTGCCTACAAGAGATACGAGAAGAAGGACGAACCCGCCGATCAGACCACCGACGAGACGGTCGCAGAACCCGGTGAAGGGGAAGAAGACGAGACCAAAGAGGATTCAGAGAAGAAGGACGAGGAGCTCGGAACCGAGCTCGTGTTGCGCCGGCTCTCAGGCGTCGACGAGATCACCATCGAGTGGGTGATGGGCTTCGCCTTTGCCGAAGACGCACCGATGCTTGCAGTCAGCACCTCGGCGCCGGATGGTGAAGGCAACGGGGTCCTTGTCCATGACCATCGGTCCGATTCGGCCGTGGCGAGGTCGCTCCACACCCAAGACAGAGGCCGCTACACCCACCTCACCTGGGCCGAGGATCTGGATCGGTTGGCCTTTGTCGCCGCCGTCGACGATGAGGGTGGCGAACCCGGCGACGCCGAGGTCTGGGTGTGGACTGGTGACGGTGACGCGAAGCGGCTCGCGTCGAAGGAGGACGCGCCGGATGGATTCACGGTGCCGTCCACCAATGAGGTGGATTGGAGTCGGGATGGGGCGCGGTTGTTCTTTGGGTTCAAGGTTTTCGATAGCGATAGTGAGAGCGATGGCGAGGGAGAAGAGGAGGCGCCGTTCGATCCCTACGACACCGAGGCGATCCTCGAAGACAAAGGGGTTGATGTGTGGCACTGGAACGATCCCCGGATCATCCCCAACCAGAAAGAGCGCTGGGAGGAGCACGAGAAGGATCGTGTCTACCGGGCGGTTGTTCACCTCGACAGCGGCCGGGTCGTGAGCCTGGCCGATCTCGAGATTCCGGAGGTGGATCCCACCGACAACCCACGCTTTGCCCTCGGTCGTTCGGATCTGCCGTATCTCAGAGAGATTACCTGGGAGGGACGGTTTGCCGATCTTTATGTTGTGGATCTCGAGACAGGTGAGCGCAAGCTGGTTGCCGAGCGGCTCGCCGGGGGCTGGAGGGCGCCCGAGGCCTCGCTCTCACCCGACGGTCGTTTCGCCGTCTACTTCGACGACGGCGACTGGTTCTATTTCAACACCGGAGAAGGGACCAACCGAAATCTGACGGCCGATCTGCCCGTCAGTTTCGCAGACGAGGACTGGGACTATCCGGCCGATCCGCCGGGATACGGAAACTCCGAGTGGATGGAGGACTCGTCCGGGGTGCTGCTCTATGACAAGTACGACATCTGGTTGGCCGAAGCCGACGGCAAGGAATTGAAGAATCTAACCCGGGGTCTCGGGCGGGACCAGAAGGTGGCCTTCCGGGTGGTCGATCTTGATCCCGAGTCGAAAGTCCTCGATCCGTCCCGACCGATTCTCACTGAGGGCTATCACGATCTCGAGAAGCACGACGCCTACTACTCGCTGACCGGTCATGAGGGCGCGGTCAAGCTCTTTGGCGACGACAACCACCGGCTCGACTTTGTGGCCCGCGCCGAAGAGACCGAGGCCATCGTCTTCACCCGCGAGCGTTATGACGAGTTCCCGGATCTCTGGTTCTCGAATCTGGATCTCGAGGAACCGACCCGACTCACCGACGCCAACCCCCAGATCGCCGATTTCGCGTGGGGTGTGGCCGAACTCGTGGAGTGGACCACTGACGACGGCACCGAGCTCGCGGGTGTGCTCATCAGACCCGATAACTGGGAGCCCGGGAAACGGGTCCCGGTGATGGTCTACTACTACCGATTCTTTTCGCAACGGCTCCACCTCTTCAACGAGCCGGTGGTCAACCATCGGCCGAGCTTTCCGGTCTATGCCTCATCGGGCTACGCGGTGTTTCTGCCGGACATCAAGTTTGAAGTCGGTCAACCCGGGCCCTCGGCCGTCGAATGTCTGACCTCGGGGATTGCGCACCTGGTGGAGATCGGGGTGGCGGATCCTGATGCTGTCGGGCTCCACGGCCACAGCTGGAGCGGTTATCAGACGGCCTTTGTCGTGACTCAGACGGACATCTTCGCCGCGGCGGTGGCTGGGGCGCCGGTGTCGAATATGACATCGGCCTACTCGGGGATCCGGTGGGGCACAGGGCTGGCCCGCCAGTTCCAGTACGAGAAGTCGCAGAGCCGGATCGGCGGAAGCCTGTGGGAGACACCACACCTCTATATCGAGAATTCTCCGGTCTTCTTCGCCGACAAGATCTCGACCCCGTTGTTGATCCAATTCGGCGACGAGGATGAGGCGGTGCCCTGGACCCAGGGGATCGAGCTTTATCTCGCCTGCCGGCGGCTCGACAAGGACTGCATCATGTTGACCTACCGTGGGGAGCCCCATCACCTGAAGCAGTATGCCAACAAGCTCGACTATTCGATCAAGATGAAGGAGTTCTTCGACCACCACCTCAAGGGCGAACCCGCTCCCGAGTGGATGACCGATGGCGTGCCCTACCGAGGAGAATGAACCGCGAAGACGCAAAGAACGCCAAGACATCGATCGGTGAGGACTCTCATGGCCCGCGGCTCATCGACCCGTGGTCATTGAAGAGCATATTGAAACACGAAGGACACGAAGACCACCAAGGGCCATCGCAAAGACAATCGCATGATTGAGTGGGTCCCGCGTTCTTGACTGTCGGTGGTTCACCCCAACGTTACGGAAACGAAAACCTCTCTGTCGCTCCCCGATATCGCGCTTTCGTTTGGCTCGCGTCGCTGGCACCGGCGGAACATCGACGCGACGAGATCCAACTCAATAAGTGTGATGGCTTCGTGTCCTATGCGATGGATGAGCTTTGTGATCTTCGTGTTTCAAAACACCGCTCACGAACCACCACCGTTCCACGTCAGTCAGAGCGCGCACCCGCAGGTGTCGCCGACGAGTCAATGCGAGGGTTGATGGGTTCGTTGCGACCTTCGCGCCTTTGCGGTTTTCTCCGAGTATCCTGTGGCGGAGGTGACCATGAAGCTCAGAGTCCTCGGTGCCGAGGCGCTCCGTCAATCCCTGACCATGACCGAGACCATCGAGGCTATGAAACGGGCGTTTGCTGCCTACTCATCGGGCGCCGCCACGGTTCCGCAGCGACTCTCCCTGCCGATTCCTCCCGATGACGGTGTTCTGCTGGTCAAACCGGCGCTGCTGCCGGATGAGGCCGTCGGAGCCAAACTGGTGTCGTTCTTTCCGGGAAACGCCGCCAAGGGACGGCCGGTGATTTCAGGGCTTGTCATTCTCTTCGACCCCGCCACCGGAGAACCTATCGGACTCTGCGATGGCGGGTCTCTCACCGCCTGGCGAACCGGCGCCGCCAGCGGCGCGGCCACCGATCTTCTTGCCTCCATCGACGCCACAGTGGGCGCGGTCATCGGCTGTGGGGCCCAGGGACGGACCCAGGCGCTGGCCATCGACACCGTTCGCCAACTCGAGGAGATCCGGCTTTTCGATCTCAATCGGGCGGGAGTCGAGGCCTTTGTCGAGGAAATGGCGCCGGAGCTTTCGGCCAGACTCGTCCCGGCAGGCAGTGTCGAGGAAGCGGTTGCGGGCGCTGATGTCATCTGCACCGCGACGACCGCAAGAGAGCCGGTGATCCACGGCGAGTTTCTGGCAGAAGGCGCCCACCTCAATGGGGTCGGTAGCTTCACTCCAGATATGTGCGAGGTCGATGGCGTCGCCATCGCCCGCGCCATCATCGTTGTCGATTCACGCTCCGCAGCTCGGGCCGAAGCCGGGGAACTCATCCGTGCCGCGGCCGACGGGATCACCGATCCGGAAAACTGGGTCGAACTGGGCGAGATCGTCAACGGCGACCACCCGGGCCGGGAGCCCGGTTCCCGGCTCAGCTTCTTCAAATCGGTCGGCCTGGCCGTTCAGGACATGGCCGCCGCGGCTCTGGCTTTCAGGCGCGCCGATGAGCTCGGTCTGGGTGACGAGGTCGATCTGGGGTAGAAAAAACGCCCCCGCCGAAGCGGGGGCGTGTGATTGATGGATCACCGGTGTGATTAGTCCCAGGCCCCGGTGTCGCCGGTTTCGAAACCGTCTTCAAAGACGATGCCTTGGAGCCACCTCACGGCCGGAACCAGCAGGTCGTGACGGTCCTGGGCGTTGTCGATGCCCTCGAAACCGAAGCCGAGATAGACCACCTGGGCGCCGGAGACGCTGTCGGTGGACCGGGTCGCGGCACCGTAGTTGCCGATATAGTTCAGGATCTGCGTCGCGTCGGCGTCATACGGTTCGATCTCATCGGGGAAGTCCTGGTTGCTCGCCCCGGTGCCACCGTCGATGAACAGATTGAGCCCATCGGTGATGGGATCGCCGGGAACTCCGAGGATGTTCATCTCATTTGTGTCGTCGCGGATATAACTCGCGTGCAGGTATGAGTTATACCAAAAAACATCCGGGTTGTTGGCGTTGAGATCCCAGCCGATGTCCTGACCGCTCAGGAAGAGTGCCTTCCCGTTGTCGAGGAAGTCGGCGAGAAATGCCTTGTCGGTAGCGTCGAGAGTCGGGGATGAGAACCCGACGTTCCAAACGAGAACATCAAACGTGTCCGCCACTTCTTGAGTCAAAGGATCGGACGAGGTGTCCCAGACACCGTAGCTCTTGCCACCGGTTTCGAGTGCTTCCCTGAAGTAGTCCTCGAACGTATCGCCTCCGTCGTCGTCAACGATCAACACGTCGACGTCGTCGGTGATGTAGGCAAAAGGTACCTCCAATGGTCGGGTGAGATTCGGGGAAGTAAAGACCATCCGGTAGCGCATGAATCCCGGTGATCCGGGGGTGGCGATGGCCTTGAACGTCGTGGAAGCGTCGGCAGCGAGGCTGAAGACGAGAGGGTCGGTATGCGTAGTGCCCACAGTGTCTTTGAACGCGATTGACCATCCAGGTGGTGCATCGTCGATCACGATTGATACCTCGAAGTCGTCTCCGAGGCCGGTATTCATTACGGTCAAGAAGTCGGATTCATAGACTCCCGTGGAGGGGCCGAGTACGGTCCTGGAAAACGGCACCATCCCCCGAATCTTGTAGTTGGGAAGGGCTTCGCTCGACGCGGCCTGGATGATTTCCTGATCCGCCAGTTGGATAAAGGCGATGGCCCGAAGCTTGCTGGTGTCCCAGGTCGGGTCGATGGTGAAGGAATGGGTGATCGTCTCCGTATTTCCGGCACCGCTCAGTGAGATAGTATCGCTGTAGAGGAGGCGTGTCACTTCGGTGTTGTCACCTGCAATGTCATCCTCCGTGAGAACGATATGAAAGCTGTCTCCCGCAAGTGCAAATGTCGTTGAGTGCATGGTGACAGTAACGCTGACCGCCCCTGTCACCTGATTGAACGAGTCCATGACCATTTGGATTGGTGATGACCTGAAGCTCTGGTTGAGGATGATGGTTGAATATTGGTTGCCGGCCGATGGTGGGGCGCCCGCCCCAACCAGGGTCTGCATGCCGTTGAAGATGACCGTAGGTGTGAACTGCCATCCATAGTAGTTCCATCGCGTGGATGAAGCCGGGGATGTGTATGAGCTTCCGACATAGTAACGAAGGCTGACAAACTCGCTGAAGTCAAAATTTAGGTGCGCCGTCTCGAGACCCGAGTACGCGTTTGGACAGGATGGTCAACCAACCTGTGTGCCAAGCTCCGCAATTGTAGTCATGGGATAGGCACCTTGGGCGAGCACAGGGGCTGCGGCGATCAACAGGCAGGTCACAAAGGCTGCATTCTTCATTCTGATTCTCCCTTCGAACTGTTGGTGATAGGTTCGCTGGCACCGCTACAATCGAATTCTCGATCGCGCAGCGTGCCGTCTCCTCCTTCAGACAATTGAATCGCGGTATGGGTCCGCGTTGACTCGGTGTGCCATGGTTCACGGCGTAACACGCCGCCCGGCCTTTCTCGGCGCCGGAAGCCCGCTTGGGGTGATCTCGATGGTTGCTGTGCCCTCGACGCTGTCATCGGTGCAAATGATCTGAGCGGTTCCTTCGGTCGTGGCGGTGAAGGTCGTGATCGCGGCGCCGGTCATGGGGTCGAAGACGCCATCCCCGTCACCCTCGATCCGCCATGACGGGTCGGTCAGTGTGATGGCCTTGCCGTATTGATCGGTGCCGGTGGCCGTGAACTCGACGTCGTCATCGACTCTGATCTGAGCGCTCGCCGGGTCGATGGAGAGCTCCGCGAGGCGCGGCGCGTCTCCGTCAATTTCGATCTCTGCGGTTGCCGAAACACCACCTTCGGCGCAACTGATGGTCGCGCTGCCCGGATAGGTCGCGGTGAAGGTCGTGGTGGTTCCGGTTGCGGGATCGAAGGTGCCCTCGCCGTCTCCACTGATGCTCCATATCGGCGCATCGAGGGGGAAGTCGTCGCCGTATTGGTCCTTACCGGTGGCGCTGTAGGCAACCTGAGAATCGACATCGACGGTGGTTTCGGTCGGGTCGATCTCGATGGTCGTCAGCTCGGGCGCTGCCGTGATTGTCACAAGGGCGCCGCCGGTCAAGCCGTCCTCCTTACACAGGATTTGGCGGGGGCCCGGGGTGGTCGCGGTGAAGGTTGTGGATGTGCCGCTGCTGGGGTCGAAGGTCCCACCACCGTTGCCTGGGCCGAGACTCCAACTGGGGTTCTCGAGGGGATAGTCCGCCCCGCTCTGGTCCTTGCCCACGGCGGTGAACTCGATCTCGCCGCCGACGGGGATGCTGACATCGGTGGGGTTGACCTCGATGGTGGTGAGCTGGCTGCCCGACGGGAAGGGCCAGCGCATGATCCCGGCCTGATACACCGTCGTCGGTGCGCTGGCGCTCGGTTTCTGAGCCCACGCGATGATGACGATGTTCTGGCTCGAGGCCATGCTCACGGAATCAAAGGTGATCCGGCTGGTCACATCCTGGCAGTCGCCGCCGGCGATGTTGATGTCGGTCTCAAAAACCCTTTGCATGAGGATGTTCGTCGAGTAGCTCGGGAGGCCGGGGGGGTTATCCAGGGTGGCGGCGGTGTAGATCCGCACCGGACGGGATCCACCGCCCTCGAAACACACCCGGGCCGTGACATCCCACGTGCTGCCACCAACCGGGTTGCCGGTGAGCTCGAGGGTCATGTCGGCGGGCTGGGCGAGTTGCTGTTCGACGTAGTAGCGGTAGTCCGCCAGCTGAGCGCTCCACATGGCGTCGACCATGAAGGTCGGCACCGCTGAGCCGAGGCTGTAGAAGACATCGAGTCGATGCTGGGACCAGGGAAGGGCGAAGGCGTCGCCGTTGACGTGCATTGAAAGAGGGGCGAAACGATCCGGGTAGTCGATCGCGAGCTGCTCGACCACGGGACCCGTGGTCGGACACGATGTTCAATACTCGTTCGTGAAGTACTCGCCCAGTACGACCCGTTCGGTGGCCCCAGCCGTGGATACGACCAGCAGCGCGAAACCCGTGATCAGCAGGGCCGACACGAGTCGCGCCCGGTCGGTCTTCTTTGGTTGTGCATCGGTCATCTCGTCTCCCATTTTCCGGCTGCCATGAGTGCAGCGTCGTCATCGTTGAATCTCGTCTCAGACATCAGAACCGCCAGGTGAAGTTGGCTCTGAAGCCTTCGAATCGTGGTTCCTGGCGGCACTGGCCGCCGGCGCAAACGAGGCCGCCCGGATCGCCGCCCGCGAAGACGGTGACGATGAGGGTCGGTTTTGGAAGGTATTGGATTTCAACGCCCCAGAAGTCGTCCTTGTCGAAACCACTTCGATCCTCGTACGAGTAGCGCATCGAGACCGTGCCCCAGGGCGAGATCGAGTAGGCGAGAAAGCTCCGAGTGACCTCAAAGCTGGCGTAGTCCGACTCCTCGAGCCGCTGGTCATAACCGAGGATGATCTCGCCGCGTTTGCCCACCGTGACGTGGAAATCTGCAAGGACATGGGTCTCGTCGAGCCCCCGGTCGGTGTAGTCGCGGTCGAAGAAGGAACCCTCGAAGTAGACCCGACCTATGGTCTGCTCGATTCCGGCGTACCACTCCCGCTGGTGGTCTCCCGCGGTGCCGCCGGGCGAGGTCGCGGTCTTGTGGGTGTCGAACTCGGCATAGCTCGCGTGAAAAAGCGAGCCGATGTTCCAGAAGTCGGCCGAGACCAGGAGCCGCGGTCCCTTGACATCGTTGTGTTCGTAGGCTTCGTTGGCGCGGCCGGCGTTGGGAGGCAGGTTGTAGCGGTAGGCGAAGTTGTAGTAGTCCTTGTACTCGGCGAGGATCGACAGCGGGCCGACATACGCGGCGGCTGAGAGATAGCGTCCGTGGCCCTCCTTGACCCGGTTGGGCTCGGTCTTCTTGATCTCGGAGAACTCACCGGCCAGATCGAGCACTCCCCACAGGCTCGTGCCGCCGGCCTCGGCGGCCCAGACCTCAACAGTGTCGTTGGTGACGAGGCGATCTCCGACCATGACTGGAAATGGTCTTTCGAGCTCGGACCGCACCGCGGAGCCGCCGAGGTAGAGATCCAACGGAAGATTGGCGCGGATCCGGCCGCCCATGACTTCGTCGGAGAACTCTCTTCCGAACTGCGCCTGTTGGACCGGCTCGGTGACGTTGCCCCAGAGGGCCGAGATGTCGAAGTGTTTGAGGTTGATCCTTGCAGTGGCGCCGTGGATGGGCTCATCGAATTGAAGGGCGTCGTTCTTTTGGACGTAGAGCGTCATACCGCGGCCGAAGGAGGCGAAGTAGGTGCCGAGTCGGCCGGAGAAGAGATCCGACTGATAGTCGAGGAAGTAGCGGCGAAGCTCGAAGCCCTCGCGGAGCCGGTCGAAATCGAGGCGGTCCCTGTTCTCCTCTGGGACGGACCAGTAGAGATACTCGGCCTGGGCGCCGATGGAGATCTTCTTCCATTCGATGTTGAAGCTCGCGAGCTGATTGAGCTTCGAGTACTCGAGGCGGTTGGGCTGGTTGGGTTCGGGCCCGGTCTGATTGCGCTCGAAGAGCGTCGTGAGCTGGCCAAAGATGCGGTAGTTCTTTGTCTTTGGTTCTTCGCTCTCCTGGGCCGAGACCGAAACGGCCAGAGCCAGAATCACCGAGGTGAGGAGGGTGTGCCTACTTGGTTTCACCGGTTGCGGCCTCCTGAGAACCATCGGACGTTTCACCGAGCAATTCGACGATCTTCTCTCGCAGAAGAACCTCGTCACCCTTGCGGTAGCCCGGGAAGATCTCGGCAACGTTGCCGTTGCGATCGACGAGGACGGCATAGGGGAGTTCGCGGGTGGGGTTGTACTTGTCGAGGACGTTGTTGTCGGGGTCAAGAAGCGTTTCATACGTGATCTTGTAACGATTGACGAAGGGCTTGATCTTGCTGGTCGTTCCCGGTGGATCGGTGTTGATCCCGATGATGGTCAGGCCCTGGTCCGCAAATTCTTCGTGGAGTGCCTGCAGGTGGGGCATTTCGCGGCGGCAAGGGACGCACCAGGTCGCCCAGAAGCTCACATAGACCACCTCACCGTCGAGGTTCTCACTGAGAGAGAACCAATTACCTTCGAGATCCTGGAGCCGGAAGAAGGGCGGTGCGCCGGCCTCGGCGGGAATTGTGGTGAGGACGAGCATCGCGATGGACGCAATGAACACGACCCGTGAGAAAATTGGGGTGAAACGCCTGCTGCCGATCATGAGCCCTCCTGTGACCGATGACACGTTGCCGGTCTGCTAATCCGGCGATTGTATACAATAATAGAGTCATTGTATACAATCGGTGATCTCCTCGAAAAACCAACGACGGCCCAGCGCCGGCAGGACCGTCGTTTCGACTCTTTCCGATGGTTGCCTATGGCGTGGTCGACGACCACCCGGAGAGATCTCCGGACTCGAAACCACCGACAAAAACACCTTCAAACGGCGCCAGCGCCTTGCCGGCCTGGTAGATCTCTGCAGTGTTTGCATAGTAGGGATCGCCGAGATAAACCATGACCTGGGACCAGACCAGTTCGGTGTCCTGGGCCCAGGCAAAGAACTTAACGTTCTCGGGGGACGCCGCACTCACCGAGTTGAGTTGAAAGGTCTCTGTCACGACGGCGCACTCTCCGGCTGCCAATGAAACCTCGACGCCGTTGCTGCCGTCCTGGACCTTGTTTCGGTCGAAGTATTCCGGCCCGTAGTGGTCGATGACCTGAGCCATCCAGACGTCCATGATCTTTCCGTTGCCGGTGGGCTCGATGCAAACCGTAGCACTGACGTTCCATTCGACTCCGCCACCAAAGACCGCCATGTCGATGGTAACGTCGGTGGGTACCGCCTGGCGAGCCTGAAACTTGGATTCGTACGTCGATGGGGGAAAGCCGTCATAAAGACCATCCTGCATCGAGCAGGGCGTCCAAGACGACTGGTAGAAGTTGTCATCCCGTGCCGCGCCCCAAGGAACCACGTAGGGATCCGTGCTTCCGACATGGATCTCGATGACGCCCAGAGTGGTGGGATAGGTGTCGATCATGGTGCTGACCGCGGTACCCGCGGTCTCGCAGCCTCCTCAGTAGATGTTTGTGAAGTGCTCGGTCACAACCATCCTTTCTGCACCGACGGCGCTGCTCGCCACCAGAGAAACTGCCGCCAATACGACGATCTTTCTCAGAACTGCGGATTCCATCATCGACTCCTCCTCATCGTTAGCCCCCGTTGAGTGCTGACGCCCTCATCCACGGTGGATGGAGTGGTCGGCTTGCCAAGGGATGACGGTAGCTCGGTTGCTCAAGAATCGCAACTGTGCGATTGAGATTGCGATCAGGTATTATTTTTCTATGAATATTCGACTCAATTCGACGATGGAACCACCGATACCGGGGCGACGCTCGAATAGATGATCAACCGGCGCGGTGGTCACACCGCGCCGGATTCTCTCGGTGACCGCCGGTTGTTCCACGCGACCCTCGTCGACTGCCCGTCGGCGGTCCCCTGAGAAATAGATTCCGGCAGGGTCTCGATCTGGATGTGATGCCTGCGTCACAATGGTCCGAGCATTCGACAACGAGATGGGGAGGAAGCGCATGAAGCAACGAGTCGTTCCGGTGGCGATCCTGATCATGGTGGTGGCAATCACGGTCTCGGCCGGGGAGGACCGAAGATATGTCCGGCCCAGCCTGCCCGATGCCGACGGTCCCCCGTTCTCGGGCGCCGTTCGAGTCGGAGACACCCTGCATCTGTCGGGTGACATCGGACTCGATGAGAATCAGAAGGTCCCGGACACCGCCAAGGCGGAGGCGAAGCTGTTGTTGGACGGGATCAAGGCCACCCTCGAGGCGGCGGGATTCACCATGGATGATCTGGTCACCGTCACCATCTACTGCTCCGATGTGAAGCACTACGCCGATTTCAACGAGGTCTACCGGACATACTTCACCAAGGAGTTTCCGGCGCGGGCATTTGTCGGTTCGGGGACGCTGCTCTTTGATGCGCGTTTCGAGCTCCAGGCCATCGCAGTGAAACGGTAGATTGCGGAAGCCGCACCGGTCTTCCGGGGCGTCATTGTGGGGCCGGGCGTCCCGCCTGTCAGTAGGGTGGGGCTGGCCCCACCTTCAGTCTCGCATCGGTAGGGATCCCTTTTCCGAGAGGCAGTGGGCCGTGCCGGTGTGCGGGAGATGTTCCGCGTGACCCGGCTTCCCGGAGCGCCGGCCTTCTGGTCCGCCTTTGGCGGCCCGGCGGCCCAGCGTCGCACCATCGGCGTGGTCGCGCGGTGGTTTTTGGAAGGACTGCGACCACGCCGATGATGCGCCGACGGCCTCCTTCGTGGTTTGGAGA
>Ga0209344_10003790_pt1 | contig 14499 bp, 13 predicted proteins | sample Cruoilmetagenom6_FD_187293 | JGI IMG/M metagenome (GOLD analysis project Ga0209344, IMG submission 187293) | Oil polluted marine microbial communities from Coal Oil Point, Santa Barbara, California, USA - Santa Barbara Oil Seep Sample 6 (SPAdes)... | ecosystem: Environmental > Aquatic > Marine...
CTCATCACAGCAAGAGCGATCGGAAGGAGGCTGGCCCCCGATATACGAATTTGGGAAATCTGGGAACGTGTCATCATGTCGGTTTTCCTCCGGGCATTGGGCATCCCGTCGGTTAGCCACGGGGCGACCAATTACCTACCAAAAGATGCCCTTCTACAATTCTGATCCATGATGATGGATGAACATAAATATATGATTTATCATATCAAATACTTACATCTTGGCATGACAGACCAAAGCCTGGATCGAACGAATAATTGCAAATGTTGCGTTTTGGAGACACATTGCCTGGCGCTGCCAATAATGACTGCGTCCCACAGCTGCGCACACCTGCTTCATCCATATTGACCACAGCAACAAATCAGCAATCACTTGCCCGCCACAGCGCGCCGCGCCATAGGAATGAGGCGAATCCCGACACACCCCGATCCTTAATGGCAAAGCCCCATTCCTGAATTGCATAGAAAGTCTGCACGATGAAAGTCCAGATTCACGTCTCTCTAAAGCCCGGCGTTCTCGACCCACAGGGCCGCGCCATCCACCATGCACTGGAAGGGCTCGGCTTTACCGGCGTCAACGATGTTCGCGCAGGGCGGCTGATCGAACTGGACGTCGATGATGATGTTTCTGATGCTAAACTTGATGAAATGTGCCGCCAGCTCCTCGCCAATATGGTGATCGAGAATTACCGCATTGAAAAGGTGGGCGAGAAGGAGCCCGCGTGATGGCATTTCGTTCCGCTGTCATCACTTTTCCTGGATCAAACTGTGACCGCGACATGGCAGTTGCGATAGAACAGGTTTCGGGCACTGCCCCTTTGCGTATTTGGCATGGGGATGCTGAGTTGCCTGAACGGCTGGATTTCATCGCCCTGCCCGGCGGCTTTTCCTATGGCGATTATCTGCGCTCCGGCGCGATGGCTGCTCGCAGCCCGATCATGCAAGCAATTGTCGCAGCAGCAGGCCGCGGGGTCCCGGTATTGGGCGTTTGCAATGGTTTTCAGGTGCTGACCGAAAGTGGGCTTCTGCCCGGCGCGCTAATGCGCAATGCGGGGCAGAATTTCATTTGCCGGACGGTGCCGCTCAGGGTGGAAAACAACCAATCCTTGTTCACCAAGGGTTATGATGCAGGGCAGATAATCGACATTCCGGTTGCGCATCATGATGGGAATTTCTTCGCTGACGAACAAACGCTCGACCGGCTTGAAGGCGAAGGCCGCGTGGCGTTTCGATATGACCAACCCTGTAATGGCTCGCGCCGCGACATCGCGGGCATACTCAATCAGGCTGGGAATGTTCTGGGCATGATGCCCCATCCAGAACGGGCCATAGACCCCTCACACGGCGGATCAGATGGCCGCGCATTGTTCGAAAGCGTTGTTCGCGCCGCCTTGGTGGCCGCCTGAGCTGAAACGGCCGTATCAGGCCTGTCCCAGAAAACGGTTCGCACGGTTGCATACCTCCCGCGCCTCTGACGCGGGCATTGGCCGCCCGAAGTAATATCCTTGGATCTTCTTGCAGCCCAGCTGCCGGATCAAGTCTGCTTCCTCTGGTGTCTCTACACCTTCAGCAGTGGTCGACATTTCCAGACTATCCGCCATCGCAACCACAGCCCGAATAATCGCCAGGCTTTCCGGGTGCTGGCTGGCCGCGCCTTGAACAAAGCTGCGATCAACCTTGATGGTCGAGAACCGCAATTGACGCAGATAACCAAGCGAAGAATAGCCGGTTCCAAAATCATCAAGCGCAACATCGCAGCCCAGCGCCATAATCTCCTCCAGCGCCACCCGTGCAAGATCGGCATCACGCAGGAAAATACTCTCAGTAACTTCTATTTCCAGCCGGCTTGCTTCAAGCCCGCTTTTCGCCAGCGCCCGCACAACGGTGGATGCAAATTCAGGGGCAATCAGCTGTTCGCCTGAAACATTGACCGCTATTTTAATATGGCTGGGCCAATTAACCGCTTCGATGCAGGCTTTTTCCAACACCCATTGCCCGATCGGAACGATCAACCGTGTATCCTCAGCCAGCGGAATGAATTTATCCGGCCTGACCAGCCCATGTTCTGAGCTATCCCAGCGGACCAATGCCTCAAAACTGACAACTTGCTCGCTAAAGGCGTCAACCACGGGCTGGAAATTTAGTAGCAATTCGTCATGCTCGATCGCGTGACGCAGGGAAAATTCAAGCTTGCGGCGTTCTTCCGCCGAGGCATGCATTGATGGCTCATACTGAAAATGTTCGCCGCCACCCTCATCCTTCGCGCGATACAGCGCAAGATCTGCATTACGCATCAATTCCTCTACGCTGGCCCCATCACGGGGGCCGTAAGCTGAACCGACGCTAGCCCCGATATAAAGTGTATGATGGTCAATCTTATATGGCTGCGACAATGCCTCGATCACTTTACGAGCGATCGTTCCAACATAATCGTTTTCAGAAGCATCGCGGATCACAATGGCAAATTCATCGCCGCCCAAGCGGCCAACCATTTCATTGTTGCCCATCAAGGATTTCAACCGTTTGGAAACTTCTGCCAGCAACAAATCACCGACCAAATGTCCGAGCGAATCGTTAACCGCCTTGAACCGATCAAGGTCGATCATCAGGAACGCACAGCGCGACCGCCATTGGTCGGCATAGCGCATTCCTTCATCCAACCCTTCATTCAGCATCAGGCGGTTGGGCAATCCCGTTAACGTGTCATAGCGTGCCAGATAGGCAATTTTTTCAGAGGATTCGCGCTGCTCCGTCACATCCGAGCCAACACCGCGAAATCCGATATGTCTTCCATTGTCATCCAGAATGGGGGTGCCAGAAAGTTCCCACCAACGGCTCACGCCATCAATGACAACTTCGACCAACAGGTTGGAGAAACTCTCTTTGCGTTTAAGATGCTCGACCAGATCATGCAGGCTTGAGGTGAAATTACCGCTCTCCCACATTTCCCCGCTAATCAGCTCCAAGAACGATTTGCCATTAACTTCTTCGGATGTCTTGCCCAAGGCAAAGGCGAAGCGCGGCGATGCCAAACGAACCCTCCGGGATGGGTCAATCTGCCATAACCAATCGGCCTGATTTTCCTCAAATTCACGAAGCAGCAGGGACACAACCTCACTTTTTTCAACCAAGGCAGCTTCGGCAATGCGGGCCTCCAGAAAAGTGCGGGCATTCATGATCGTCCCGGCGGCCGCAATTACGATAATAAATACTGCTACCGCGACCATCAGGAACTGGCCCGTGAAAGCAAAACTGATCGCAGCAGCAAAGCCAATTATCGACACAAAGATGATCGCGCCCAGTGGCCCTGCCGCCGAGATCAGAACCGCCCCCACGATCAACACTGCAATAACTGCCCATAGCGTCAGCAAATCTTCTGGTGTTCCGCCAAGAGACAAAGCCAGAGAAGGAAGCGCCCAGATCAGGCCCGCTGTCGCGGCCACATAACCCTGCCTTCGAAATTCAGCCGCCGAAATGGAGCGCCGCTCAGCATCGGCGAAACTTGCATGGAATTTCGCGCCATTTACCAACGAAACCATAAGGCAAATTGCCCACATGCCCAGAAACGGCCAATATTGTTCGTCGCGAAGAACATAGACCACCATCGCCGCGGCGACCAATTGGCTCAGCCAGCGAAAGATCGCTCCCTCCGCCAGTTTTGGATATTGCAGGCTGCGAAGGCGCGACCAATCATTGCGCGCAGGATCATCCAGCCCCAACACTGCACGGGCAGGCAATTTGTCCATGCTGTGGGACGGATTGATCGGTTTGATATTCACGAATATGCAAATATCCGCAAAAAGTTTCCAGCCCGTGAATATCGCTCAAGCAAAATTGAATATGCGCTGTATTCAATGTCTTTTAAGGTGAGCAAATATGCTTAGACCTGGCATCGCCGCGATTAAAATTTGGCAAGCAGTCCAGACAAATGCCGAATGGGTTTAATCAGCAATGGCCGCGCCCGCCAAAGTTCGAAGGGCCAAACCTTGAAGGCTCAAACCTTGGCGTACCGCCGTATCTTTGAGGCAAGCCTGCCCCAATATTTCATTCCACTGTAACAGATTTGGCCAGGTTGCGCGGCTGATCAACATCGGTGCCCTTTACGCAGGCTGTATGATAGGCCAGCAATTGCACCGGCACAGCGTAAACCAGCGGCGCAATTAACGGATGCACACGCGGCATCTCGATGGTTGCCAGACACCCCTCGCCCGCTTGGGCCAACCCCTCGCCGTCTGAAATCAGAACGATTTGCCCGCCACGTGCACGCACTTCTTCCATGTTCGACACTGTCTTTTCGAACAACGGCCCTGATGGCGCCAATACGATCACCGGAACAGCTTGGTCGATCAGGGCAATCGGCCCATGCTTCATTTCACCAGAGGCGTAGCCTTCAGCATGAATATAGCTGATTTCCTTAAGCTTTAGCGCGCCCTCCAGCGCCAATGGATAATCCGGTCCGCGGCCAAGATACAGCACATCGCGCGCCGGTGCGATAAGCGGAGCGATGGCGGCAATATCATCATTGTGGCTAAGAGCGGCATTGAGGCACGCGGGCGCTTCGAGCAGATGTTTAACCACTTCTTGTTCTTCTGCGCGGTCCATCCTCCCCTTTTTTACCGCCAAATGCGCCGCCAAGGCGGCAAGCACTGCCAATTGACAGGTGAATGCCTTGGTCGATGCGACACCGATTTCCGGGCCAGCATGGGTTGGCAGCAGCAAATCCGCCTCGCGGGCCATCGAACTGGTTGGCACATTGACCACCACCGCAATCGTCTGGCCGGCAGCCTTGCAATGGCGCAGCGCGGCCAGCGTGTCCGCAGTTTCGCCCGATTGGGAAATAAACAGCGACAATCCGCCGTCTTCAAGCACGGGTGCGCGATAACGAAATTCACTCGCAACATCGATATCAACCGGCACACGGGCGAATTGTTCGAACCAATATTTGGCCACCATCCCGGCATAATAGGACGTGCCGCACGCAACGATCGTGATGCGTTTGATTGCTGAAATATCAAAATCGAATTGCGGTAAAGCAACGCAGCCATCAGCCTGCCGGATATAACTGCTCAGCGTTTCCCCCACCACAGTGGGCTGCTCGAATATCTCCTTTTGCATGTAATGCTGATAATTGCCCTTTTCGATCGCCGCTGCGGTGGCCCCCGAAGTTGTGATTTCTCGTTCCACCTTCTGGTTTTCACTGTCGAAAATCTGCGCGCCCTGACGGGTCACAACCACCAAATCCCCTTCTTCGAGATAAGATATCTGCTGTGTCAGCGGCGCCAGCGCCAGCGCATCAGAGCCTAGATAAGTTTCCCCATCACCATAACCCACCACCAAGGGGGAACCCAGCCGCGCCCCGATCAGCAGATCATCTTGGCCGCGAAACACAATCGCCAGCGCGAATGCACCGCGTAGTTGCGGCAGAATATTTTGCACCGCTTGCTGCGGGCTGACCCCGGCCTCAACCTGTTCAGAAACCATATGCGCGACCACTTCGCTGTCGGTCTGGCTTTCGAATATGCGGCCGCGCGCAATCAGGCTTTCCCGCAATTGCCGGAAATTCTCGATGATACCATTGTGTACCAGCGCCACTTCGCTGGTGGCGTGGGGGTGTGCATTGGCCGTTGTTGGCGCGCCATGGGTTGCCCATCTGGTGTGGGCGATGCCGGTGGTGCCCGGCGCATCAGAATCATCAAGAACTTCAACCAGATTGATCAACTTGCCCTGCGCCCGGCGCCGGATCAGTTCATTGCCCGAAACGGTGCAAATCCCGGACGAATCGTAACCACGATATTCCATCCGGCGCAGCCCATCGACCAGCCGCTGCGAGACGTTGGTTTGGCCCACGATCCCGATAATTCCGCACATAGGGGTCTGTTTCCACTCTAGAGTTATGTAAATTCATTGCCCCTTTAACGGACAAAGTTTGCAGAAGGCTTAGCGTGTTGTCCTGATCGATCAATCTGTGATTGAATTTTGCTGCGGTGCGCGGCGCTGACGTAATAATATTCCCGCGCTGATAATAACAATCGCCCCCGCCATTGTTACTATATCGGGCCTTTCGCCAAACACGCCCCAACCCAGCGCAATGGCGACCAACAATTGGGCATATGTCATCGGGGCAATCGTTGCAGCCCCGGCGCGGGTGGTGCCCAAATAAATCAGCCAATGCGCAGTGCTGGCGGTAATAGCCACAATCAGGCAGCGCATGATGACGCTGGTATCGGGCCAACCAAACGCCAATGCGCTGATCCCGCTGGCATTGCCAAGCAGCGCGCATACAATCAAAATTGGCGCCGCGCCGGCGGCCGCAAAAACCTGCATAGATAACGAACTGCCTTGCCCCGCCACCAAGCGGTTCGCCAAAATCATCAAGCTGAATGACAGGGCTGATCCCAAAGGCAGCAAAGCGATCAGGCCCAAATCAGCCAGATTGGGGCGCAGAACCAGCAGGGTGCCGGCAAAGGCAATGATGGATGCAATCCATGTTTTGCGCGGGACTTTCTCCTTCAGCAATGGCCCGCTAAGAAGCGCTGTAATAATCGGAGACAGGAATACCAACGCTGTCGCTTGTGCCAATGGCATGACATAAATGGCCGAAAAGAAGCATAATGAGGCCATTGCAAGAAATACGCCGCGCATAAGCTGCACCCGCGGGCGCTGTGGGCGAAATGCCGCGCGCCCTTCCTTGATTGCAAGCAGCGCCGAAAGCAGGGCCGCTCCAATCGAAAACCGCAGCGCTGCAACGGCCAATGGCGGCCATTGCCCGGCCATTGTTTTAATCACTGCATCGCCGCATGAAAGAATTACAAAGCCCGCCAGCGCAAAAGCAATCCCGGCATCTTCATCCTTCAGCACTGTATACTCCTGGCAGCCTTTGTTTCTGGCAGCCTATTTCTGACATCGGGTATCGCAATTAATTGGTGTTCTTCCTGCAATGGTAATCGAATGATTTCCACACGTAGTTTACACTTCCTTAAAGTCTGTTCGGCAAATCAACCAATCCAAGCCAAAGCCATCAATCGGCAGGAGGAAAAGTGAACAAGCTGATCGTACAGATTCCCTGCTATAATGAAGCAGCGGACCTTCCAGCCACCTTGGCCGCAATCCCGCGCAAAATCGACGGGATTTCTGTGATCGAGATTCTGGTGATTGATGATGGTAGCCATGATGATACATCCCAGGTCGCGCGGATGTGGGGTGTGCACCATATCGTGCGCCACCGCCGCAACCGCGGATTGGCAGCGGCATTTCGCACCGGGTTAAAAACTGCCCTTGCAGCGGGCGCTGATATTATCGTCAACACCGATGCCGATGGGCAATATGAAGGGGCAGATATAACAAATCTGGTCCAGCCTATTTTGGCTGGACAAGCAGATATTGTTATTGGCGATCGCGGCGTGGCTGACAATGCCCATTTCGGCCCGTTTAAGCGTTTGCTCCAACGCATCGGCAGCGGTGTGGTGCGGCAATTATCGCGCACCACAATCAACGATGCCGTCAGCGGGTTTCGGGCAATTACCCGCAGCGCCGCCCAGCAAATCAACATTACCACCGATTTTAGTTACACCACTGATATGCTGATCCAGGCAGGCCGCAAACGGATGGCAATCAAGAGCGTGCCTGTGCGCACCCATGCCACCCCCCGCCCTTCAAGGCTGTTCAGTTCCATCCCGCGTTTCATTGCCAATACCGGCATTACAATAGCGCGTGCCTACACCACCTATAATCCCTTGCGTGCATTTGTGGGCGGCGGATTATTTATCGCGCTGCTGGGCCTGCTTCCGATTTTACGTTTCGTATGGTTCTGGCTGAACGGTGATGGACAGGGCCATGTGCAATCCTTGGTGATCGGCGGCGCTTTGCTGATCCTTGGTTCACTGGTGGCTATTTTGGGTGTGTTGGCGGATCTGGTGTCTGCCAATCGCAAACTGTTGGAGACAGCACTGAGCGAATTGCGCGAAATTGCTGACCGGCAAAATAGTGCGCAAGGTAGCGCGCAAGAAAGTTTTGGGGCCAACCTTGATACCAGAACGCCGCCCAAACAGGCGCAGAGCCGCTAACAATGAACCCTGCTGCGCCGACACCTGCGCAAGGCTTATCCTTCCTTCGATCACCGCGCGCCGGCAGCGCACTGATTTGGGCGGCCGCAGCGATCATGTTGGCGCTCCAGATATCGCTGGTGTTCACCAAGAGCCTTAATTGGGACGAATTATTCCATTTCAGCCAAATCCACGCTGCCCTGCGCGGTGAACATGTCCAATGGCTGCAAACGCCCTATGTCCGCTTGTTCAGCTGGGTTCCTACGCTGCCAGGATCACCGATTGATCATATCATTTTAATCCGCCTGCTACTGGTGCCATTCGGGCTGATCACCGCATTGGCAATATATGACATCGCCCGCAGGTTTACTGATCGCAGCACCGGCGCAATCGCCGGCCTGACCTTTGCAGGCGGGGGATTTGTATTTGAACATTCCTTTGCCCTGCGCGCCGATATGATTGCCGCGGCATTATGCACCGCCGTGCTGTGGATTATAGCAACCCGGCCAGCCCGGCTGGGTTGGTTTCTGCTTGCCATTCTTGCAGGCGCATTGGCCTTTGTCGCCACCATCAAAAGCGTGCTTTATACGCCAGCCTTTGCCGCGATGCTGGTCTGGCGTTTTCACGCCCAGTTAAAACCGCGATCAATCGCTTATGCAGCATTATTGGGATTGGCCCTGATTATCACTGCATTATGGGCGCTGCCTTCTGGTGTGATTGATCCTATTATCAGGCTGGCTGGATCTTCGTTTGACCGGATGTTTGGCGCCGGGCTGTTCCCGCAGCGGTCTCATCTTTTGGTCCAACTGGCTTCAGCGCCGATCCTCACAGCAGGCATTGGATTTGCATGCATAAAATTGGCAAAGCGCGATGGCCCGATGCCGCGGTATCTGGCGGCTGGGTTGATGTTGCCGCTGGCGTCGGTCATTCTCTATCGCAATGCGTATCCTTACTTCTTCGCATTCATTATGCCGCCAGCCGCGATCGGGGCGGCCCTTGGTTTTGCGCATTTGCGCAAGAGTTTCGGATTACACCTGCTGCTGTTGATCATCGCGGCCAACGCTGCATTGCTGACAATTGCGGAACCGCGTGACATGATCGGGCGCCAACGCATCGTGCATGATGGAATTGATACAATTTTCAGCGGACCAACCCGGTTTATCGATGATATTGCCTTTCGGCCTGATTTTCCGCGCGCAGTTCCGCATTTCGCGTCCGGTTGGGCCCTCCAAAACTATCGCGCCGCTGGCAAACCTGTCTACCGCGATGCGTTGGAGGGGGATGCCGTCCCGTTCCTGTTCCTTCATGGATATGCGCTTGAAAATCTATCCCCGCGCGGGGATGATCAATTTTCCCTATTGCCAAGCGATGCAAAGGCGCTGCGTGAAAACTATATCGAACATTGGGGCCGGGTATTTGTTGCGGGCAAGATCCTGCACACGTCCAAAAACAGCCAGCGGGCGGAAATTCTGATCCCGGGGATTTACACAGTAGAAGGCGCCGATTTGGCGATTGACGGCCACAGCTATGCCGAAGGGGCCATTGTGAAACTGGCGCGCGGCACGCATGAAATGGGGCCAGTTGCGCAATCTGGCGTTCGGCTGCGCTGGGGGAACCATTTGCCCGTGCCTGATGCGCCTTTCCCCGATGGCCCGCTGTTCACCAATTATTGATATGGCAGTCCCGGCAATCTTATTCGTGACAAGAAAATGGGCACCCGCGATGGGCGGGATGGAAACCTATTGCCACCGCCTGACCGAAGAATTAGCCAAGGCAGGCGATGTAGAAATTATCGCCCTGCCCGGCCAGCATGATGGCAGCCCACCTTCTGCTTTGGCGCTATTAAAATTCCCGTTCACCATCCTGCGCCGCTGGCTTGGCCGGCGGCGGCCCCCGCCCGACATTTTGCACATCGCTGACATGGCCTTGTGGCCGGTGGGCCTATTAAAATCCGGCCGCACGCGGGTGGTTTTATCAGCACATGGAACTGATGTGTCCTATCCGCGCCGGGGCGGGTTTAAGGGGCGGCTTTATGGCGCCTATTTGCGCCTTGGCAGCAAATTTCTGCGCGGTGCACACGTCATTGCCAATTCCGCCGCGACCCAAATGGCAGCGCGGGAATCTGGTTGGCAGCGCACCCATATCGTCCCGCTGGCAACCGATATTGCCGGTGCCGCGCCAACACAGCCCCCGCGCCGGTCTGTCCTGTTCGCAGGGCGCCTGGTGCGCCAAAAAGGACTGAGCTGGTTTGTCGAAAACGTGCTGGACGCGCTGCCCGCTGACATTACGCTGGAGGTGGCCGGAACACGTTGGGACAGCCATGAAGACGCTGCCCTTGCCCATCCGCGTGTCACCTATCTGGGCCGTTTGGCGCCGCGAGATTTGGCAAAGGCATATTCAAACGCGCTTTGTGTGATTTTGCCAAATATCGAACGGCCCAATGGAGAATTCGAAGGATTTGGCCTGATCGCCTGCGAAGCGGCGGCCGCTGGCGGTATCGTGCTGGCTGCTGATTGCGGCGGCCTCAGGGAATCTGTGATTGATGGCGAAACCGGATTGTTGGTCCCCCCGGGTAAACCTGATGCATGGCGCAGCGCGATTACTGCTGTATCAAATTGGAATATCGCTGATCGCACCCGTTTTGCACACAATGCAATTTCGCGTTGCGGATCGCACTTTTCATGGGACCGCGTGGCAAAAGACACGTTGAAAATATACAAAACTGCAAGAATGCCGGTGGTGACTTCATAATGGACATTGCAAAAGCGACAGTGATAATTCCCGCCTATGGCGCCACGCCGCACCTGGCGCGGGTGTTAACAGCCCTGTCGAATGGCGCCCTCAAACCGGACGAAATTATTGTCAGCCACAGCGGCGAACATGACCCGAGCGAGGAAATTCTTGCCCGCTTCCCGAATGTCACGGTCCTTCATTCTGATCTTCGCCTATTCGCCGGGGCGGCCCGCAACCGGGGCGCACGCATCGCAAAAAATCCAATTTTGGCCTTTTGCGATTCCGATACGGTCCCCGTTCACAATTGGCTTGGGAATGGCTGCGCTGGCCTGATGCAGCACGAGGGATCTTTTATTGTCGGTTCTGTTGGCCATACACTCACTGGCGAAAATTCGGACGCCCAAAATTCGGATGCCCGTAATTCTAGCAACGGCGGTTATTGGGGGATGGCCACATGGATTTCCGAATTCAGCGAACAGGCCCCGTGGCGCCCGCAGGGCAACCAAACCGGCGGTGCATCCTGCAATTTCATCTGTCTTGCCGCTGATATGCAAGCGGTTGGATATTTCCCCGAAACTTTGCTGGTGGCAGAAGATACATTGCTGTTTCACCAATTGCGCACCCACGGTCTGAAACAGGTTTTTTTGCCGCAAGTGCAAGTCAATCATTGCAACATTTCCGGCTTTGCCCATTTTTCGCGGCACATATTCGGCCACGGCGTCGCATTTGCCCGGCTGCGAAGCAGGCACAGATTGGGCGGGTCCTTTGCCATCAAATTCTGGCCGCTTTCCTGGATGCTGGGGATCGCGAAATTCATCCGAATTACTGGCCGGATTGTTAAATCAGGCAAAGGCAGCATCAAACGCCTAGCCTATTTCTTGCCCGCCGTTTTGATCGGAGCAATCATCTGGCAAGGCGGAGTATTCAAAGCCTTGATGAGCAAGGACTGACGCGGCGCGTTCTTAATAAAACCGGACATTTTTTAGAAGTTTGGATTTCAGAAAATATGCAGGGTAAAATGCTGCCCAAAAAATCCAATATCCCATGCGCGGCAATAGGCCGGGTGTATTCTTGATCTGCGCGCGCCGCTGTTCCATCAGCAATTCATGTTTCGATGCCCAATCCTGCCTCGAACTGACCCCGGTGGCCGGCATAATCGACAATACTGAATTCACCGCCTCTAATGTGCAGCCCGCCCTTTTCGCGCGGAGCAGATGCTCATAATCCATCCCTATTCGAAACGATGTGTCAAACAGGCCAACCCTGTCAAATACCGACTTGCGGCAAAACAGCCCCTGATGGGGGTTCAGCATCCTAAGATCGGTAAACAGCGAATAGGGCCGCGAATTTATGACAATCTGGTCCCCGTCAGGCTGTTGCAGCATCACTTCAAAGCTGACGAAATCTGCACCTTGCGCCAATTTTCCGCTGGCGCGCGACAGGCTGGAGGCATCAAGAAACATATCTTCTGCCTGTAAGACGCAGATATATTGGCCCCGTGCCATCGAAATACCCTTGTTCATGGCATCAGCGATCCCGCCATCCGCCTCGCTGATCCAGCGCACATTTGCCCCAAGGTTTTCAAGATATTCGCGGGTTCCATCGTTCGATCCGCCATCCACAATGACATGTTCTACTAAATCGAAATCTTGCGCGGCAACGCTCTGCACCGTTGCCCGCAGCCCTGCCAGCGCATTATAACTTGCCGTTACGACCGTAACCAGCGGATCATCGAGTTTGGCATCAAACTTCATTACAATGACCCTGCAATATCCCGCAAACCACCGATCAGCGCGGGGTAAGTTATTATGACGACAATGGGCAGTAATATCACTGTCTATAAATCGCCAGAAGCCTTTTGCTGGCATGAAAGGGATCAAGCGCCCGTATCATCCCCGCCGCTGTTCCCCTTAATTTGGGTATAAACAGGCTCCCGCCAATACTGGCAGCGGCATAGGAAATCGTCGTTGCAGCGGCCGCCCCGCTCCCCCCAAAAGGGCTAATCAGTGCGAAATTGAGCGCGATATTCACCATTGCACCAAATCCGGCCACTAGCGGTGCAGTCCACATCCACTCTCTCACCGTCAACATCGTGCCCCAGGCATAATATAGAAAAAAGAGCGGCAACCCGAGCAAAAGCAGCAAAACCATCGGAAGCGCCCCGGCATATTCCGGGCCGAAAACCGGCACGAGCAAGAAATATGTGCCCAGCCCAATGGCAAACATCGTAGGCCAAGCAGCCAGCGCAAATAGATCGTAAATGCGCTGCATATATTGGTCAAAAGACAGCGGATCACGCACATAATTGCGTACAATCGCTGCATAAAGCGTGGATTGCAGCACGAAGGGAAGAAGGTTGGAAACCTCTGAAATACGCACAGCGATGCTGTAGACACCCAATTCAGCGGCAGGCGCCATATGGCCCAGCATTATCTGATCGATCCGCATATAGGCAACCGTTGCAAGGCCAGCGATCATTAATGGCAAGCCCGCTTTTGCCATGCCAGCAATCGAAGCTGCCGATGGAACCATCAACCTGGATTGCGGCTTAACCATCCACACCGCAGCCGCGCCAGCAAGGGCCAGAAACACCGCCTCCGCCCCGCGCAGCAAGACCAATGTTTCCAATGATGCATCCGACAAGGCTGCAATACAGATCACCGCCCCGATAATGACAGCAATTGCTGTGCGAATGGCAGAAATCAGGCCGACCTGTTCCTTAGCCTTAAGATACAAGGACGGGATTTCCCCGGGCACGCCAACAATCGTCAAGGCGGCAAAAGCCATCAGTTCCCAAGATACGCCGGGCGGCCCGCCGCTGGCCGCAACAATCGCAATGGCCAGCCCCGCCCCGGCCATTGATGCCATCAGCGAAAGGATAGCCGCGCTGGAAACCGTTAATCTTGCATTTTCCGGCGCTGCTGAAACCCGGCGCAAGATGATTGCATCAAGCCCGAACCGGCCCAGCGGCACCGCAATGGCAGCAACCCCAAAAACATAGGCAAATGCGGCGTATCCATCCGCGCCAAGCCGCCTTGCGACAAGGGTGGTTGTGATCAACCCCACCACAAGCCGAATGCCCTGTTCAGCAGAAAGCCAACTAAAATTAGCAATCTTGGAACGGATGTGCTGCATTATGCCTTTGCCCTCTGTGTCGCCAATCAGTCAGCCGAAGGCCCTCCCCGAAGCACAGCCCCGAAAACCCTTAATGCACCATAACCAATTAGTATCAATTACCCAGCAACCAAAACCTTTCTCCCACCTTTAATAAAAATCAACCTTTCCGATTTATTCACCATGCTTGATCAGAACTGCTTTGCCACTTCAGAGGCAGCAGGGTTACTAAAGTGATGTGGACAGGGGACACGCCAGATGAGCGCATTCGGACGTAAGAGCGGACCAAGCGGTATGACGCCTGGGGCACGCCCGTCGTTTGGCAACGCCAAGCCCATGAAGGGCGGCGGTGCCAGTGCTTCGCCCCCGAAGGATGCACCCCCATCAGGCGGCGAGCAATTCCCTCCATTACCCGCAGACGGGGCCGAGGCCCCTTCCAATAGTTCTGCAAATCCACCGCAATCCGACGCCATGACCCGCCTGACTGATCGGGCCAATAGTGTGGTCGACAACCAATCGAATATCGGCGGGTTTGAAAAAAGCGTCCATAAGATCAAAGAACAGGTCCTGCCGCGATTGCTCGAACGGGTCGATCCCGAAGCGGCGGCAAC
>Ga0209344_10003791_pt1 | contig 14498 bp, 15 predicted proteins | sample Cruoilmetagenom6_FD_187293 | JGI IMG/M metagenome (GOLD analysis project Ga0209344, IMG submission 187293) | Oil polluted marine microbial communities from Coal Oil Point, Santa Barbara, California, USA - Santa Barbara Oil Seep Sample 6 (SPAdes)... | ecosystem: Environmental > Aquatic > Marine...
TATTTTTATACTTCCTGGTGGTGCATTATTACTGCCTTTAGTAATTAAGTTTATTCCTAAATTATTACCAAGTGCTTTTGATGATAATAGAATTGAAGAAGACTAAAACTACTCCAACCAATTTTTAAAATCCTTAACGCGTTCTCTTGCAACGATTACTTCTTGTTCGTTAAAGGAATTTAATTTGATCTGTAACCGCGAATTGGTATAGCTTACCATATCTTTTATGGCATGAATGTTTACAAAGAATTTTCTATTTATTCGGAAAAACTGCTGTGGTTCTAATTCGTTTTCTAATTGTTCCAAAGTGGTATCTAGCAAATAGTTTCTTCCTTCTGTAGTATATAAATACGTGCCTTTGTTTTCACTGTAGAAACATTCAATATCCTCTATATTAATGAGTTTTAAGTGCTGCCCGACTTTTACTGAAAACCTTTTCTTGTATTCCCGTTCTATCGGATTCACTAATAGTTTTTTAATATCATCAAAATCTAAAGTAACACTTTGTTGTTTTGGGATTCGCGTTTTGTACTTGGCAACTGCTTTGGCTAAATCTTCGTCGTCAATAGGTTTTAATAAATAATCGATGCTATTTAATTTGAAGGCTTGCAAAGCGTATTCATCATAAGCAGTAGTGAAGATTACAGCCGATTGAATATCGATACTTTCAAAAATCTCGAAGGATAATCCGTCACTTAATTGAATATCTAAAAAAATAAGATCTGGATGCGCATTATTTTGAAACCAGGCAATCGATTCTTCTACAGAATGCAACATGGTTTCTGCTTGTACTCCTAAAGAATCCAGCATACGCTGTAGTCGTCTTGCAGATGGTTTCTCGTCTTCTATAATTATTGTGGTCATACTTGTATTTGCGTTAGCGATTGAAACGTTATCCTTTTTATGTTGTTTTTACTGTTTAAGCAGGAAAGACAATAGAAAAAGATTTAAGTGGAAAGCGCGACCCTTTGTAGCTTTTTAGCAAAAAGGGTAACGCCCAAAAAATTATTCCCAGTTTTGCTTTTCCTCTTTATCTATATATTCTTGCACTTTTTTATCTTCCCATTTTTTTCCTAAAAACACATTTTTACCAAAAACGCCCATAAAATGAAAAAAGATACCAATTCCCCAATAAAACACGGTAGAAAACACATTAAATGTCCAAAAATATGCACTATCTACCGTTCTTGAAATCATAATTAGAATTACCATATTAATTACGATATACGAAAGTAGGTGCCAGTAGAAACCTTTTATTTGCCCTACACGTTTTCTTGCTTTTTCATAGGCTTCCTGCCTGCTATATGGGCTTTCGTTGCTAGATTCTATGTTGTGGTTACTATTCATGCTTGTATTTTTTAATCCCATTGTTGGTGTTTTTCTTCCTTCTCCATATACTCCTTAATCTTACGTTGTTCCCATGCACTTCCAAAAGCAAAGTTTGGTAAGAAAACTGAAATCGCGTGAATAATTATTGCAATTCCCCAAGTACCTAGAGTTATAAAATTACGTAATTGAAAATAACTTTCGCCAGGATCTAAATTTTGAATGTTTATAAATACAAAGACCAGATTTACGATAATATAAATTAGTAAGTGCGTATAAAAGCCTTTAATTCTTTTGACTTGCTTTCTTGCGTGTTCTATACGTTCGTTATTAAAAGGTTTGGAATCCATAATTATCGCCATTTATTTTGTTGTTCTTCTCTTTCTAAAATCTCATTTATTTTACGTTCTTCCCATGTTTTACCATAACCAAATACGGTAAACCCATGGATTACAACTCCCATTCCCCAACCAAACATTGGAAACCAAAACCATTGGAAATTCCATGAAGTGGAATAGTTTATAAATATTAAAAATGGGATAACCAGGCAATAAGAAGTTAGGTTGCCATAAAAACCTTTGATTTCTTCTACGCGTTTTTTTGCTCTATAATAAGCGTCTTCTTTAGTGTTTGTATTTATACGTTCCATACTTGTGATTTGTTTTGTTAGCATTGGTATTGCAACTGCAAAACGGTTTGCTTCTTGATTGATGTTTACTTTTTTGGTAGTTAATAATTGGTAACGTTGTGTAATATTATTTAAACCAACACCACTACTCTTTTTCACTATTTGCTTGATTTGCAAATTATTCTCTACGATTAGATTTCCATTTTCCTCATATATTTTTATATGTAATGGTTTACTAGATGTCACTATATTATGCTTGACTGCGTTTTCTAATAACAGCTGTAAGGATAATGGCACTACTTTACTTTCCGGGTTTGTAGCCTGTTCTGGGATTTCAAAAACAATGCTATCTTCAAATCGCATTTTTAAAAGCGACATATAGGTTTTAGCAAATGCTAATTCTTCGTCAACAGTAACTAGATCTTTATTTTTCTGTTCTAACACATAACGATATACTTTAGATAGCGATGTGGTAAACTTTTGTGCGTTATCTGGATTTTCTTCAATTAAACTCGTTAATACATTCAAACTATTAAATAGAAAATGTGGGTCTAACTGATTTTTTAAAGCATCAAACTTTGCGCTTGCTGTTCCTGCAATTACTTTTTGTTCTTTTACTTTTTGTTGCTGTAATTTGGCGAAAAAATAAAAGGCATGAAATGTAATAACAATGGACAATGTAATCCAAATACCAAAGGAGTAATTCCTCCAGCTTTCTTTAGCTATAAATGCTTCAAAAGTTGTTCCTTCATAAATAACAGCAGTAAGTCCTCTTAGGATAAACAAACCAATAATGGTTATTATGATAGAACCTACAATTCCTATGATAACACGTTTAATACTTACGCTATTTTTGGTTTCCCAAGTCTTTTTCTCTAAGTAGTTAAAATAATACATATTAGAATAGCCTAACACAAATGCATATAGCTGATAAAAGCTAAAATTGATTAATAATGCATTGGCACTTTTAAAGGCAAATCCGTTATAAAAGGCATTTCCTATTACAAATACCAGGCAACCAATAGCAAAGGTGATTAGTATATTTTTTATGTATGCATTCATAAGGCTAGGTATCTATTCTTAAACTATTATTTACAGCTTGCTATAATTTCTTGGGCGCGTTCTCTTCCCCAATTTGGATGAAATTCTGTTTCTGGTTTAAAGGTAGCAAAAAGTTCTAAAGCTCTTTCTACTTCTTTACAAAATGGTTTGATGTCTGTTCCAAAATAACGTGCTCCACCAATATTCCAATCCGCTTTGTTTAAAACGACTCTTGGGTTATTTGGTGCTAATTTTTCTGCTTGTGCATAAAGCGCCATTACTTTACCCGAAAGTGTCATACCATAAGTTGCACCATCACTTGCTACATAAACCGTGTACAATATGGCTTGCATTACCATAATTTCTGGATTGTCTTTAGAGATTGCTGTGGCATCATTTAAAAAATTTTGCGCTTGATCTAGTTGTGCTTTTAAAGCATCTGCATCTTGCATTTTACTAAAGCCATCTAAAATTAAAGTTTCTGCTGCATAATAAGGAGGCAACCAATTATCTGGTTCTGCTTTTGCGATGCGTTCAAAAAGTTGCGAAGCTTCTATAGGATTCGTTTTCCAAAGGTCTAATGCTTTATGCATGCCTTGTTCGTATTTGGTTTGTGCGGTAACTATACTTGTTATGAATAAAGTTACGATGAGGATTAGATGTTTCATTTTATATTATGTTTTTATTGTTATACAAATATCTATGGAATCTACTTGTTTTAAAAAAGTGTTCTACCGAACTGTTATTATTTTAGGATAGACTGTTACAAATTATTTAATTGGTTATCGTTTCCTTTTTCACTGATGGTCCAGAAGAAACCAACAAAAAAGAATTGATCGGTTGCAGGACGTAAACTTCTACTTGCAAAATTGCCATTTACGTCTGGTGTGTTTGCATATTGATAACCGTTTACATTTTTAAGCCCCAAAACGTTATTTACCGAAAAGTATAGAATTTTTTGTGGCGAAATTAAATACGCCCAGTTTACACTTAAACTATTATACGCTTTGGTTTTATTATCTAAAAAACCTGTTGTATTCGGATTGGTATACGTTCTACCAGAAGCTAAAGCATAACTCATTCCTACTTGACTTTTCCATTTGTCAATCCAATATTTACCAACCACGGAAAGATTATGTGTATTCGCAAAATTTGGTTGTGCAGATTTAGAATAGTTCTGATAGTTTCTCTCACTATCTAAAAACGAATAACTCACCCAATAATCTACATTTTTAATACTATTGCTATCTCGCCAAAACAAATCGATTCCTTTTGCAAAACCATAGCCTTTGTTGTTATAATTACTATCAAAGCTGGCAAAATCGCTATCGTATTTCACTAATTGATCATAATCTTTATAATAAGCTTCTGCGCGAAACAATTGCTTTTTACCATTATACTGATAGTTTAAAATATAATGCGAAGTCTGCTGTGCTTGTAAATCTTGTTCAAACTTTAAGATGCTACTATTTGGATTCTGATAAAAATCACCATAAGCCAAAGAAACCTGACTTTTATCGGAAGTTTTATACGCCATAGAAACTCTTGGTGAAAGTGTTACTTCATCAAATAATGCGCTATGTTCTAATCGTAATCCAGCTTTTAAGGCTAGTTTTCTAGAAAAGAAAATATCTGCTTCTGTAAATGCTGCACTAATATTATTGTTAAATCCGTAAGCTACTTTAGGCGTAAACGTATCTTGATAATTTTCGTTAAAATTGGTTGCAAAATATTCTGCACCAAAATTTAATTTGAAGCGATTATTAAATCTATGTTTCAGTTTTACTTTACCATGAAAAGAGTTTTCGGTATCTTTAATATCGGCAGCATCGATGTTTATTTTGTCGTTGGCAAGTGTATAACTCATTCCGGTTTCTAAAGTCCAAGAATCGCTTAACATTCCTTTATAAGAACCATTAAAGTACAAGTTGTTATTTTTCAATTTAAAATGAACACCTTCTGAAGCATTTATATCTTCCTGAATCAATTCAAAATTAGTAGCTTCAAAAGCCGTGTATAACTTTAGCATGCCATTATTTATTTTCTGTCGGAAAACAGCCTCTCCAGAAGCAAATTCCGCAGGTTTCTTCCAATCGTTTCTACTTTTAAAAACAGCATTATAAGGTGCTAAATTAATATAGGAAGCATTTACACTTAAGGAATTGTTTTTCCATTTTTGGGTATTACCAAGAGATCCTCCAAGCGTCATAATACCTATATCTGTTTTTTCTTGATCTGGTTCTCCTGTAGTGTTTAAAAGCAAAACACTAGATAATGCTTGTCCGTATTCTGCCGAATATCCTCCAGTAGAAAACGTAATACCATCAAACAAAAACGGGGAATAGCGTCCGCGAGTTGGTGTATTATTGGTCGTTGGGCTATACGGCGTAAAGACTTTGATACCATCAATAAATATCTGTGTTTCTTCTGCTTCACCACCACGAACAAAAAGTCTTCCATCTTCGGCAACCGTTGTAGTTCCTGGTAAAGTTTGCAATGCACCCACAAAATCACCCAAAGCACTTGCAGTGGTTACTACGTCTAAAGGTTTTAATGCATTTACTTTCGAGTTATCTCCAGCGGAAAACGTTCCAGCAGAAAGAATCACAGTATCTAGAGAATTCACATCTTCCCGAAGTTGGATTTTTAAATCTTTCATATAGGAAATATCGCCAAGCATGGTGTAGGTTTCAAAACCGACAAAAGACACCAGTAAATTTTGTGTTCCGGTTTCTTCCGTTTTAAAGGAAAATGCTCCTTTCGCGTTGGTTGTTCCTCCGTCATACGTGCCTTCTAAATATACATTGGCTTGTACTATCGGATTATTTTTAGCATCTGTAACTATTCCGCTAATGGTTTGCGCAGAAAGCGAGAGGCTGCATAAAAAGATAAAAACTAGGATTACATTTTTCATAATTCGTATTGGTTACGGGTTTTATATACTACTTCGCTCATAATAGCTACGAAGTATAAGACAAATATGAAACAGAAAGCAATCGCTAGAAATTAAAACCTACCGAATTGTAAAATACTATTGCTGAAATGTAAACAGAAAAGAAATACCCGCTAGTCGGTATTATTTTACTAGATAAAATGTCTAACTTTAAACAACAAATAAAAATGGTATGACTACAGAACGAAATAATGAAAATCCGCAATTAATATCCTACAATCTATTAAGACAACTCATTGGTCTTTTAGGAATTATATTACCAATTTTACTAATAGTTGGTGCTTTTTATTATGGCAATTGTGAGATTGTACAAAGTTCTATAAGTGATTATTACCATACCAAAATGCGCAACATATTAGTCGGTGTTTTATGTGCAGTTGCCTTTTTTATGTTTACCTATAAAGGCTATGATATTAGAGATAGTATTGCCGGAAACCTAGCTTGTGTTTTTGCGCTTGGTGTTGCCTTTTTTCCTACTGGAGTAGATACGCTTTCGGAATGTGCCGAACAATGTATTGTGTATGAACCTTGGATAAAAACTGTACATTTTACTTTTGCTGGACTATTTTTTGGTACACTTATTTACTTTTCTTTATTTCTGTTTACAGAATCTAAAACGGATAAAGAAGCCTTAGCAGCACCAAAACGAAAACGAAATGTTATTTTTAAAACTTGCGGTTATGTTATGATTGCTTGTGTACTTTTAATTGCGCTTTACTTTTTCTATCTACAAGAAAAATTTCCAGAATTACAAAAACTGAATCCTGTATTTTGGTTAGAGGGAATAGCACTTTGGGCTTTTGGTATTTCTTGGATTACAAAAGGGGAACTGATTTTGAAGGATAAGAATAAAAATGTATAATAATTTTAATAATTACAAAAAATGAAAATAATTAATGTATTATTTATTTTATCTATATCATTTTGTTATTCTCAAACTGCTGAATATGATAAATTAACAAAAAAATCATCTTATAAACTTTATATAACTAAGACTGGAGATTCACTAAAAGTTGGAGATTCATTAAGAATTGGAATTCCAACATCTGATCTAGGTTTTGTACACATTTCTCAAGGTGGGCAAAGAGTTGCTAATTGGTTATCAGAGAAGAAAGTTAAAATTGATAAACTTAAAACATATGGAGAGACTAAAAATGGTTTTAAAATGTATGCTCAATTTAAAGGGTATGGTTTACTTCCTGTATTAATAGATTATGAAACAGCTCTTGATGTTGGGGAAATAAAAAATTCGAAAGCAAAACTTACTAGAAAAGAAGCAATTTCTAAACTTGAAGAAGCAAAGAAATTATTAAATTTAGAAGTAATTAATAAAATAGAATATGATAAAATAAAAACTAAACTCACACCGATAATATTAGAGTAAAATCACTATTAATTATCAACTTATTTTAATAATCATTCTGTAAAATACACTATATTCATCTTTATGAGTAAACCAATCGCTCTTATAAAAAAAATAATACTACTAATTGGTGTCCTACTTTTAGTAACCATTATCTGTTTTGGTTATAAGGATATTCCTTTAGACACCTTAAAAGAGAAATACGCGAATCCGCCTTCTAAATTCATTCCTATAAACGGTATGGACGTACATTACAGAGATGAAGGAATTGCTAACGATTCGCTTCCAATTGTTTTAATTCATGGTACTAGCGCTAGTTTACATACTTTTAATGCTTGGACCGAAGACTTAAAAAAAGAGCATCGTGTTATTAGAATGGATTTACCTGCTTTTGGATTAACAGGTCCTTTTCCAAATAACGATTATGCCATGCAAAATTACGTGCAGTTTATAGAAGACTTTCTTGCAGCCTTACAAGTGAATCAATGCATATTAGCTGGAAATTCTTTAGGCGGAAAAATTGCCTGGAGCTACACACTTAAAAATCCGCAGACCGTAGATAAGCTAATACTTATAGATGCTTTAGGTTATCCTTCGGAAGCAAAAAGTATTCCTTTGGCATTTAAAGCGGCAAAAACACCAATTATAAACAAAGCCTTGACTTTTATTACGCCAAAATTCCTTGTAAAATCTAGCATAGAAAATGTGTATGCAGATAAAACGAAAGTTACAGACGCGCTAGTTACGCAGTATTTTGATCTTACATTACGTGCAGGAAACAGACAAGCACTCGTCGATAGAATGCTACAAGAAGATCATTCGGATTCGTATAAAAACATTAGTACTATTAAAACACCAACACTTATTCTTTGGGGAAAAGAAGATTTATTGATTCCGGTGAGTAATGCGTATACATTTGAGAAAGACTTAGCGAACAGCACACTTGCTATTTTAGACCATGTTGGTCATGTGCCCATGGAAGAAAGCCCGAAAGAAAGTCTAAATGCCGTCCTAGAGTTCCTAGGAATACATTAGGTATTTTAGGCATTAAAAAATATCCTTCTCCACGCTTTAAAATAATAAGACAAAAAAATTCCCACTTTCGCAGGAATTAATAATCTTATATATATAAATAGATTCCTGTCTTCACAGGAATGCTAGTTACCTAGAATAATTTGGAGATTCTTTAGTAATGGTTACATCATGTGGATGACTTTCATTAATTCCGGAAGCTGTAATTTTTACAAACTGTCCCGTTTCTTTTAAAGTCTCTATGTCTTTAGATCCACAGTATCCCATTCCTGCACGTAAACCACCAACAAACTGGTGAATACTTTCATAAAGCTCTCCTTTATACGGTACACGACCAACAATTCCTTCAGGTACTAGTTTCTTAATATCGTCTTCTACATCTTGAAAGTATCTGTCTTTACTACCTTGTTTCATAGCTTCAACAGAACCCATTCCGCGATACGATTTGAATTTTCTTCCTTCGTAAATAATCGTTTCTCCAGGAGATTCTTTCGTTCCTGCAAGTAGTGAACCTAACATTACGGTGTCTGCTCCTGCTGCAATTGCTTTAGGAATATCTCCTGTGTAACGTATTCCTCCATCTGCAATTACTGGTACACCAGAACCTTTTATGGCTGCTGCGACTTCTAATACTGCAGAAAACTGCGGAAACCCGACTCCTGCAACGACACGTGTAGTACAAATAGAACCTGGTCCAATACCAACTTTTACAGCATCTGCTCCTGCTTCTACTAAATATTTAGCTGCTGCTCCTGTTGCAATATTACCAACAATAACATCTAGGTTTGGAAATTTCTTTTTTACCTCTTTTAAAACGGTTACTACACCTTTTGTATGTCCGTGAGCAGTATCAATAATTACAGCATCTACGCCACATTTCACTAAAGCTTCTGTACGTTCTACCGCATCTGCGGTTACACCAAGTGCTGCTGCAACGCGAAGTCTACCAAAGCTATCTTTATTAGCAATTGGTTTTTGCGTCACTTTAGTAATATCTCTAAAAGTGATTAAACCTGCTAGTTTATAGTTTTCGTCTACAATAAGTAGTTTTTCAATTTTGTGTTTATTCAAAATACCTTCGGCATCTTGTAGTGAAGTTCCAACAGAAGCAGTTACTAGATTTTCGCTAGTCATTACTTCTACAATTGGTCTAGTATTGTCTTTTTCAAAACGTAAATCTCTATTGGTAACAATTCCTTTTAAGGTTCCGTTTTCATCTACTATCGGAATTCCACCAATACTATGCTCTGCCATACTTTGTTTCGCATCTAAAACTTTTGCTTCTAAGGTTAAAGTAACCGGATCTGTAATCATACCACTTTCGGCACGTTTTACTTTTCTAACTTCGTTTGCTTGTTGTGCAATAGACATATTTTTATGTAACACACCAATTCCTCCTTCACGAGCAATAGCAATTGCCATAGCACTTTCGGTTACGGTATCCATCGCTGCAGATACAATAGGAATGTTTATGGTAATATTACGTGAAAACTTGGTTTGAATATTGACTTCGCGTGGTAGTATTTCTGAATACGCTGGAACTAAAAGGACGTCGTCGTAGGTTAATCCTTCTCCTACAATTTTGTTGTTGTGTGCTGTCATGTTGCAATTAAGATATAATTGCATACAAATCTACGCTTTTTTTTCATTTAAAGCTTTAAAAGAAAAAATTATATAGTAGATTCTTGAGGTCCTTATTATTTTATTAAAAACCTTCCGAAAAAATGTACGATAATAATTATCTTATGCCTTTTAAGATACCGTTAATTAGTCATACCATTTCTTACAATACGCTCTTAAAGTATGTATTGCATAATCATAACGATCGTTTGCACTAGAAATATCGCCTTGTAAACGAATCTCTTTAGCGAGCTTAATACGATAAAAACCTTTCCCTTTTGCCATTCGTTCTATGGTTTTTAAACTTTTTGCATCCATATTTTTATAGATGCCTTCAATCCATTCGTATTGTTCTTTATGCAAAATAGCTTCGTCCCAATGTAATGCCGCTTCTCCTTGTAGAATTTCTTCGGAAAGATATAATGTTTTCATATCTAAAAAGGCATTATTAAAAACCGTTTCACTGCCTTGATAGGAATACATTTTTACATTTTTTGAAATAAATAAAGTATACGGAAACACGGTAACTAATCTTAATTTATTAGAAATAAAATGCGCCATTTTTGGCCAAACTACTTCGTGTCCTTTTTTGCCTATTTCGGTATAATACCATAGATAAAAATCACGACGTTGTTTGATGGTTTGGTATTCTTCCGGAAAGTTATTTTGAAGATTATAGCTATTGGCTTGTTGCCAAATGAATGTGTTTTGTTTTCTGTCGGAATGCAACCAATCTTTTTCAGATAAAATACTTTGCTTGGTTTCTTCTTTATAATGCTGAAGGTTTTTCCACTCTTTTGAAAAAGCGGAAATAGAAATACTACATATAAAAAGGAAAAAAAATTGCTTCATGTTACTTTCCGTGACAACGAGAATCTATTTAATTAGACAAATGATGCTGAATAACATCCTAGTAAAGTCTAAAAATACAAGATTATTTGGAAAGCGCTTTCGTACTAGAAAATATTTGTTTTAAAATAATAAGTACCGAAAAGGAAAATGTTAGTGTCATTAAAGTTCCAGAAAACATAACGATATATTTAGTCCACAGCATGCCCTTCCAAAGTAAATAAATACCTCCAAAAGTGAGAACTACCGATATAAAAGGTTCTATCATTAAAAATAGCTTCCATTTTTTATTCAGTTTTGTTGTACTTAAAATAAGACCTAATAAAAAGAAAATGATAGACATAGATAAAATATGTCCATGTACCAAAGTAAGCATTTCTTTTTCGCTCTTTTTAAATTTCATTACGGTTGCATCTTCATCTGTTTCGTTTCCTAAATACTGTTCTTCTATTCCGTTAGGATTAGCAGAAGATGTTTCAGAAACAAACAATAAACCGGTATAATATCCAACACTCAATACCAGAATAAAAGCGACTAATAAGCTTTTTATCTCTTTTGGAAACGTATGTATTAAACCGTTAAGTTGCATTTACAAGATATTTTTTTCGTGAAGGATTTTTAAAGATGCCAATAAGTTATTCATAGCATTAGTCATGGATCGCACAGAAATAGTAGCACCAGAAATTGCCATAATATTATCATTATAACGTAAGGTATCTTCTTGTGTTTTTCCTGTGAATTGTTTTAGCCAACGTTTGCTACCAATTTCTCCGCCATAATCTTCTCTATAGATAAGTACTTTCGTTTTTAAAACAATAAGTTCTGGGTCTAATAAAACCAAATAATCAAATGTATCGGTTTTACTTGGCGCTTTTGCAACGTAAGCATATCCTAAAAGGGAATCTTCTGTTTTTATTTCGAATAGATTACCACTTCCAAAAGTAGCTGGAAGATCTGGAACCACTTCCGAAGAAATCGTAATGCCATTAAAAGCAAAAGTTTCTACACTAAAGGTATCTTTAATTTCCTTATCTACCTTTTTCTGTAAATGTTTAGGCAAGTTAAAAGACAATAAAGTAAACGTGATAAATAGTATAAAAACTGATTTCATTTTCATTTTGTAAAAGTATTATTTTTTATTGGCATTAATCATGCCAACAGATTTAAATAGCAAATAGCTAAAGTGAAAAGGCTCACTTTAGCTATAAACATTACTCAATTAACTAAATCAAATCTTTAGAACCAAACTCCGAAACCAACATTAAGTTGACCTGTTGCTTCATTCCCTGCTGCTGCATTATCTAAAATTTGGTAATCTGCTTTTACTACTGCTCCATTAGCAATGTGGTAACTTAAACCAGCAGTCCATTCTTGTCTGTTAAACGCTAAATTTCTAGTAATTGCTGCATCTTTAGTTGCTGCATGCGTATCATATTGCTCATAACGAACAAAGGCATCTAATTTTTGCTCTTTAGATAAAGGCAAAAGGTTATAAGCACTTTCTACATACCATCCTTTTAATTCACTACCAAGATTCGCTTCGTTTAAGGTATTATAATCATCTGCATCACTAATTAATGCGTGGATATATTGTCCTCTAGCAGAAAAACGTTTTTTAATATAACGTGCATCTAATCCGAACATATTAATACCAACATCTGCTCCTGCAATTTCTTGAATATCATCTGCTGCTTGCGTTCTACCAAAGTAACCAGAAGCACCTAGACGTAAACCAGGAATACCATAATAATCTACTTTTGCAGAAAGATTAGGCGTATTCACCGTCGACTCTGCTCCTTTTTGACGACCATTACGTAATCCATTACTTCCTCCTAAAGTTTTATCTCCATTTAAAGAAGTGAAACCATTAAAGATATATGCTTGGTAACGTAAAGAGGCGTCATCAAATTTACCAGTTACACCAACACCAATTTCTCTCCACGTAGTAGGAACAATGCTTTTATCCATACTAGGTCTTTCCACACCATTAAAAACGGTTGGCTCATGGTACTCATTTACGATTCCCATTGGTACTAACATTAAACCACCACGAATGTTTACTTTATCGTTTAAGCTATAGTTTAAGAATGCTTGTTCAATATATACTTCTTTTACGTGTTCGTATTCAATCTCTGTAACAAACTGTACTTTATCACTAAACTTATATCCTAAAAGCATCACTAAACGGTGCACATCTAAAGTTCCATTATCTCCTTCTGGTTGGTTATAGTCTACTTGTGCATAACCACCAATAGTTATTCCTTTGGATGTAGTACCATTTAAAATGTTTTGCGCAGCGTTAATTTGCTGATTTTTTCCTGAAGTGGTATCCTGAACAACAGTTTGAGAAAACCCTATTGTTGCCGTTAACATTGCAATTGAAAGTAAAATTCTTTTCATTTCTTTAATTTTATTTAGACTTATTATAAATAAACTATAATTTTTCGAGTGCAAAAATAGAAATGAAATTGACTTAGACCTAGTTTATTTAGATTTATTTTAAATAAAATGGGATTTTACAGTTTTGGGCAGCGTTTACAATTAGATTTCCCCTTCTTCTTATACTTTTTACAGCATTTGGATTTCTTATTATCACTGCAACAAATAAAGCTTGGCGTTAATAAAACGGGGGCTATTTCGGAAGATATTTGTGTTTGCATTATTTTAATTTATTCTAAATAAGAACAAAACTACAAAAAAAAGATTCCTATAAAGGAATCTTTTAACATTTAATTATCAAGTTTTTATCTACTCTTTCGAGTTCGCTGCAGCAATAGCATTTACATCACGATCAAAAAGATAATGTCCAGATTTATCATTTCCTATGATGTTAAGCTTATCTAATAGTGTTCTTGCTAATGCTTCTTCTTCTAATTGCTCGCTTACATACCATTGCATAAAATTATGAATACTATATTCTTTATTCTGTAAACTTTCAAAAATCACATGATTGATTTTTTCGGTTACAAATATTTCACTTTGAAGAAATTTCTCAAAAAGTTCTATAATTCCGCTATAGGATTCTTTTGGTTTTTCTAAAGCTGGAATAGCTACATTTCCACTTCTTTCATTAATAAACTTTACAAGCTTAAGCATGTGCACGCGTTCTTCTTCCGACTGACTATAAAAAAAATCTGCTACGCCATTAAATCCATTCGCATCTGCCCAAGAAGCCATTGCTAAATATTGCATAGAAGCTTGTGCTTCAAATTTCACTTGGTCATTTAGTAGTTTTTCGATAATAGTATTCATAGGTGTAATTTTAAAAAGTGTGTGTTCGTTTATCTGTATAAAAGTATTGCATTTAGCACGAAGTACCAAAAGCAAATTCCTATAAAATCGTTAAATTAGTGGTACTTCGTAAAGATCTTTGTTGCTTTGTTAAAAATAACCTAATCTAATTTATGAGACGCATCCCATGTTAACCAAAAACAAAAAGGTTCGTTATTTTAAAAAAAAGCAATTATTTTTTTACGATTTTATGGGTTTGTGTATTATCCTTAGAATGAATTGTTACAAAATAAATTCCGGAATTATAACCGGAAAGCGGCATCTTTAAATTTGTTTCATTAGCCTTTATTGTTAATAATTCTTGGCCAAAAATGGAATACAATATTACTGTAGAATGGAAAGGAATATTTTCCAAATACAGCACATCGGAAACAGGATTGGGGTGCAAAATGACT
>Ga0209344_10003792_pt1 | contig 14493 bp, 10 predicted proteins | sample Cruoilmetagenom6_FD_187293 | JGI IMG/M metagenome (GOLD analysis project Ga0209344, IMG submission 187293) | Oil polluted marine microbial communities from Coal Oil Point, Santa Barbara, California, USA - Santa Barbara Oil Seep Sample 6 (SPAdes)... | ecosystem: Environmental > Aquatic > Marine...
AATATTGATCCTGAACTAAATTTAACATTAAACAAAGCACAAAAACGAGACGTTAAAGTTGCTATGAGTAATACATTTGGTTTTGGTGGACACAACGCCTGTGTATTATTTAAAAAACTAGATTAGACTAACGAATGAAAAACATTCGAAACATATTAAATTCCCGTTCTAAAAACGACGGGAATTTTTTTGTGTCTATTAATAAAATTCTTGGGTTTAAACCAAAATCTTTAAATTTCTATAAAACGGCATTCACACATCGTTCTATGAATATTAGAGATAAAGAAGGCCATATTATTAATTATGAGAGGTTGGAATTTTTGGGAGACGCTATGCTAGGAGCTGTTATTGCATCACATTTATATATTGAAGTTCCTAGTGGAGACGAAGGCTATTTAACAAAAATGCGCTCTAAAATTGTTAGTAGAGAACATTTAAACGAGTTAGGTAAAGACTTAAACTTAATCAGTCTAGTAAAGAGTAAAATTCCTAAAGGACAATTCGGAGACAATATTCATGGTAATTTGTTTGAAGCGCTTGTAGGAGCTATTTTTCTTGATAAAGGCTATAAATACTGTGAAAAATTTATCTACAAAAAGGTGATTATTCCTTATGTTGATATTGAACAATTAGAAGGCAAAGTAATAAGCTACAAAAGCTTGCTTATAGAGTGGTGTCAAAAAGAAAAGAAAACCTTTAACTACGATGTGTACGAAGACACCGGAAATGATGATGTAAGACATTTTTCTGTAAAACTTTCCATAGACAACAAAGTAGTTTCAAAAGCCAGAGCTACATCTAAAAAGAAAGCAGAAGAAAAAGCATCAAAGCGCGCTTTTTTTGTCTTTCAAAAGCAAATCTCTAAAGATTTCTAAAGATTTCTAAAGATTTTCTTCCAGTAATTTAATTATGATACTGTTAAGATTAAATAAAACATAAAATTAATAAAAGACGTTGTCTTATATTTACAATTCAAAGTAAGTTATGGCTGTTAAAAAACTTAGTTTAGAAGATTTTTTTGATGAAACGTCTTTCACTCTTATTGGCATTCACACATCTATAGAAGATTATAGGCTTGCTTATTTATTAAATACGAAGTTAAATCTCAATCTTAAACGAAGAGAGAAAGACTTAGATTTTAGCAACACTTCTCAATATTCAATTTTTGAATGGGAAGACGATAAACAACTTATAACTTGGAATCTAGTTTCTAATATGTGTAAAATAGAAACCCTTAATTCTGCCATAGGTAACAGCTTATTTAATGACACTGGAAAAGTAACCGAAACGTTTTATTTGCTTCCAGAATTTAAAAAAGTAAACTATATATTAAAGATTAACGACGACCAATTAAGTGCTAAAAAAAGACAGAGAATTGTAAGTTACATTCAAGATATTGCTCATATAGTGACTGCTTATTCAATAGATATCAATCAACTAAAGTCAAAAAATAATTTAATTTTCAATTAAAAAGATTACCGTTTTCACGGAAAATAAAATATGTTAAAAAGAAAAAAAACCAAAATTGTTGCCACATTAGGACCAGCTACAAGTACGAAAGAAATACTAAAGGGGATGCTTGATGAAGGGGTTAATGTGTTTAGAATTAATTTTTCTCATGCTCATTATAAAGATGTTGAAGAACGTATTAAAATGATACGTGAATTAAATGATGAGTTTGATTACAATGCTGCAATTCTAGCAGATTTACAAGGGCCAAAATTGCGTGTAGGCACGATGAAAGGAGAAGTTTTTGTTAATGAAGGAGATGAAATTATTTTTGCAACAGGAAAACGTTTTGAAGGCACAAAAAAGCGTGTTTACATGACTTACGATAAGTTTCCACAAGATGCAAAACCTGGTGAAAGAATTCTTTTAGACGATGGGAAATTAATCTTTGAAGTGGTTTCTACAGACTCAAAAAGCGAGGTAAAAGCTAGAGTTATTCAAGGAGGACCCTTGCGTTCAAAAAAAGGAGTGAATTTACCAAACACAAATATTTCGCAACCAGCTTTAACTGAAAAAGATATAGAAGATGCTTTATTTGCTATAGAACAAAAAGTAGATTGGATAGCATTATCCTTTGTTCGTAACGCTGAAGATTTAATGCAACTTGCAGAGTTAATAAATAATAATAGCGATCATAAAATACCCATTATTGCTAAAATTGAAAAGCCAGAAGCTGTAGAAAACATTGACAAAATTGTAGCTTATTGCGATGGATTAATGGTGGCTCGAGGAGATTTAGGTGTAGAAATTCCTGCAGAAGAAGTTCCATTAATACAAAAACAATTAGTGTTAAGAGCTAAACAAGCAAGAATACCTGTTATTATAGCAACCCAAATGATGGAAACCATGATTTCCAGCCTAACACCAACACGAGCAGAAGTAAACGATGTAGCAAATTCGGTTATGGATGGAGCAGATGCAGTTATGTTATCTGGAGAAACTTCAGTAGGAAGTTATCCAGTTCAAGTTATTAAGCAAATGTCTAACATTATTAAAAGTGTTGAAGATTCTTCTTTAATAAAGGTGCCTCAAATACCTCCTCATATTCGTACCAAAAGATATATTACAAAATCTATTTGTTATCATGCTGCAAATATGGCTAACGAGATTGATGCTAAAGCTATTTCAACATTAACAAATAGTGGTTATACTGCATTCCAAATATCAGCTTGGAGACCAAGTGCTCATATTTTAGTATTTACTTCTAACAAGCGTATTTTAACCCAACTAAATTTACTTTGGGGAGTTAAAGCTTTCTTCTACGATAAGTTTGTAAGCACAGACGAAACTATTGAGGACGTTAATAATATTGCTTGTAAAAAAGGGTATTTAGATTCAGGAGACATGCTTATTAGTTTGGCAGCTATGCCAATTCAGGCAAAAGGAATGGTTAATACCTTAAGAGTTACCGAAATTACTAGCTGTAATTTATAAAGGAAGAAGAATGTTTAAAAGTTGTTGAAATCCGTTAAAATTAACATAGATTATTCAATACCTTTAAACCATGTATGCTCTTGTAGATTGTAATAATTTTTATGCTTCTTGCGAACGGGTTTTTAATCCGAATTTGCAAGGTCAACCAGTTGCTATTTTAAGCAATAACGATGGTTGTGTTATTTCTATGAGCGACGAAGCCAAGGCATTAGAACTTCCATTTGGAGCTCCAATTTTTAAATGGGAAAGCTTTTGTAAAACAAATAATATAAAGGTGCTATCATCAAACTATCCTTTATATGGAGACATGAGTAGTCGTGTTATGTCTATTCTGGCACAATTTACACCAGACCTTGAAGTTTATAGTATAGATGAAGCTTTCTTGGAGTTTAAAGGATTTGATGCTTATGATTTTCACGAGTATGGCAGCCAGATAAGAAGACGTATTTTAAAATGGACTGGTATTCCAACATCTGTAGGTGTTGCGCCAACAAAAGCGCTTAGCAAAGTAGCTAATAAAATAGCAAGAAAATTTCCAGACGAAACAAATGGAGTTTATGTTATAGACTCAGAAGAAAAACGTTTAAAAGCTTTAAAGTGGATTGCGTTAGAAGATGTTTGGGGAATAGGACGTGGATTGAAAAGGCGATTAGCTGAAAAAGGATGTAAAAAAGCATTCGATTTTACACAATTGTCTGATGATTGGGTTCGAAAGAATTTTTCAATTACCGAATGGAAACTTAAAAAAGATTTAGAAGGCATATCAAAAATCACTTTAGACGAAGTCAAGTCTAAGAAGGCCATAGCTACAACACGAAGCTTTGAATATACTTTTTCTGATCTTGAAAACATAAAGGAGCGTATCTCTACTTTTGCAACTAGTTGCGCTGAAAAACTGCGTAAGCAGGAGTCTAGTTGTTACATGATAATAGTTTTGTTAAGTAGCGACAGGCACAAAAAAGACTTAGAGCAACATCGTGTTAGTAAAACAGTAAAATTGTCCTATCCTACAGATTCAACCTTAACTATATGTAAGTATGCTGTAGATGCTGTCACGTCAATTTTTAAAAAAGGAATAAAATATAAGCGTGCAGGAATTATTGTTACGGGTTTAGTGCCAACTTATAACCATCAATTAAATATATTTGAACAAGAAAATCCGAAACACAAACCTTTAATGATGGCTATTGATGGTATTAATAAAAAGTATAAGGATTATAAAATAAAACTTGGTAATCAAGATTTAGAACGCACTTGGAAGATGCGTCAAGAAAGACTATCACCAAGATACACTACCAATATTAACGACATTTTAAAAGTGAAATAAACAGAACATGATTCGACATATACATAAAACCCTAACCTTTTTTACTCCTGATTTTTCAGAGCATTCTGGAGCTACTTTTTTTGACACAGGAATTTCGGCTGGGTTTCCATCGCCAGCAGAAGATTTTAAAGAAGAAAGACTCTCTTTAGACAACATACTAGTAAAAAATAAATTAGCGACATTTTATGCTCGTGTTAGTGGACAATCTATGATAGGAGCAGGATTAGATGATAATGATTTGCTGGTAATTGACAGAAGCTTAGAACCATCACACAACAAAATAGCAGTCTGTTTTTTAGATGGAGAATTTACAGTTAAACGCTTAAAGGTAGATACAGAAGGTGTTTGGTTACAACCCGAAAATCCTGATTATCCTATTATAAGAATTACAGATGCAAACGATTTTGTAATTTGGGGAATTGTAACTAATGTTATTAAAAAGGTATAACTTTAATTTAAAGAAAATACAAAATCTTTATGGTAAATCTATCCACACTAGATATTTCACTTATTGTGATTTTTTTTGTAATCACACTCTTTATAGGAATTTACGTATCAAAACAATCTGGGAAATCTGCAGCTGAATATTTTTTATCAGGAAGAAATATGCCTTGGTGGTTATTAGGAGTTTCTATGGTTGCAACCACGTTCTCTACAGACACACCGAATTTGGTAACAGATATTGTAAGAACAAATGGTGTTTCAGGAAATTGGGTCTGGTGGGCTTTTTTACTAACAGGTTTATTGACTGTTTTTGTGTATGCCAAGTTATAGCGAAAATCTAACGTAAATACAGATATTGAATTCTACGAATTACGTTATGGTGGTGCTCCTGCTCGTTTTTTAAGAGGGTTTAGAGCCATTTACTTGGGGATTATATTTAACATCCTTGCCATGTCTGCAGTTACGTTAGCTGCTATAAAAATTGGCGCTATTATGTTGGGTTTACAACCATGGGAAACGGTTGTTTATGCTGGAACTATAACAGTTATATTTAGTGCTTTGGGTGGTTTTAAAGGTGTTGTTTATACCGATTTCATTTTATTTTTTACTGCAATGGCAGGAGCACTTGGAGCTGCTTATTATGTAGTTGGCTTGCCAGAAGTAGGAGGATTAGACGCCTTACTTCAGCATGAAAACGTCGTAGATAAATTAAACATCTTACCAGATTTTAGTAATACGGAAGCGCTTATAACCTTATTAATTATTCCATTAGCTGTGCAATGGTGGAGCTCGTGGTATCCTGGAGCCGAACCAGGTGGAGGAGGTTATATAGCACAACGTATGCTGGCTGCAAAAAACGAAAATCATGCTATTGGAGCCACTTTCTTTTTTAATATCATGCATTATGCATTACGTCCATGGCCTTGGATTATAGTGGCTTTAGCTTCGTTAGTCATATTTCCAGACATCGCGAGTATTCAAGAAGCATTTCCATTAGTTTCTGAAGATAAATTAGGCCACGATTTGGCTTATTCTGCTATGCTAACCAAGCTTCCAAGTGGTTTATTAGGTTTAGTTTTAGCATCCTTAGTGGCTGCATACATGAGTACGATTTCTACACATTTAAATTGGGGAGCATCATATATTGTGAATGATTTCTATAACCAACAAATCAATAAAAATGCTTCAGAAAAGCAGTTAGTTGCTGTGGGAAGAATTGCAACAGTAATCTTAATGGTTTGTAGTGCTTTACTAGCTTTAGTTCTAACGAATGCCTTGCAATTATTTGATATTATTTTAATGTTTGGAGCAGGAACAGGTTTGATTTTTATTTTGCGTTGGTTTTGGTGGCGTATTAATGCATGGAGTGAAATTTCAGCCATGTTTGTTTCAGGGATTGTTTCTATACTTTTAAATTTTACTGAATTAGGCACTTACTTTTTTGGAACTGAAGGACTTTTTCCTGCTTGGGCAAAATTCCCAGCTGTAGTATTGGTGACAACAATTGTTTGGGTTTTAGTGACGTTTTTAACTCAAGCTGAAAGTAAAGCAGTTTTACAGAATTTTTATAAGAGAATTCAACCAGGAGGACCAGGATGGCAAAAAATTGTTACGGAAGCAAGAGATGAACATATAGAATTGGTAGACTTAAAAGAAGGATGGAGTGTTCCTTCTGGAATTTTAGCTATGTTGGTAGGTTGTGCTTTAATTTACAGTATTATGTTTGCAACTGGATATTGGATTTATGGCGACTATACGAATGCTTTATTATTAACAGGAGCAGCTGTAATATTTGGATTTATTCTTATAAAGCTTTGGAAAAAGATTAAAGTAACTATTTTATAAAACAAAAGGCCAATCTTAAAGTTTGCCCTTTTGTTTATATGCTTTAAAATATTTTTTAGAATAATATTTTTCTATATACGACATGATTATTGTCTAAAGTAATTTTCATTAATAATATTGAATCTGATTTTTTAATAGATTTAATAGTATAGGTATTCGCATTAATGTTGTCTTCGTTAAATAATTGCCTTCCTAAAAGATCAAACACTACTATATTTTTTAAATTTTCATTCTTAGAAATAACATCTATTTGATTTGACTCATTTAAATGAATACTGATATTATTTAATTCGTTTTCAAATTCTGTATTAGAAAGTGTAGATTGATTAAACCTTAAAACAAAACGATTGTTAATTTCATTAGCTTCAGAAAAGAACTCATAAGGTTGTAATGAAATATCTGTGATAATATTTAGGAGTAAATCTTCAAGATAAATTTGCTGACTTGAAAAAAGGCCTTCAACAGCATGAATAGAGATTGTATAAGTCCCATCGGATGGAATGTTTACACCCAAAGGAATCAGGTCATCTTCAGTAAATGGCAAAGCAAATGCTTGAATAACCATTTTGTCACTATCCATAAAGGTATAGATTTTTGGCAAACCAAAATCTACCTTTGTATAGGCATCGTATAGCCTGTCTTTTAGGTTTGTTGCTTCTTCTAAGTAAGCAATTAAAGTTCTTTCAGATAATTGATTTTCATTTGCTAAATTCAACCAAATTCTACTTTTTTCAGATTCAGAATTAGTTGTTCTATAAAACTGATTATTGACGTAAGATTTATGTCTTAACGTGTTATTGAAAACAAGATTTCCTGATCCGGTGGGACCATCGTTCATTAGTACCAAAAACCCTTGACCTCCAGCAATAAAACCATTAAATCCATTTGGACCACTAACGGTTCCTGTACCATTATGTATGATATAATCTGAAGGCGAATAATTTGTCGAATAATTTCCATAAAAAGGATTTGGATTTGATGAATTTGGAGGATTGTCATGCGTCCAAATACTAACAGAACCTTCAATTAAAGAACTGTTTAAATTTAAAAAATCGAGCACATTGATGGCAGAAGGATATGGGTTTCCTACTAAATTCCAATTATCATCAAAACGTGTAATAGTTGCAGAATTTGTTCCTTGGTAATCTACTCCTGTATAATTACCACGTGAAATAGATGTACTTATAACGCCATTGTTTGGTTTGCCATTTGTAAATTGAGCCGTAAAATTTTGTAGTGTCGTATTAAAATTACTTGGACCTCTAACAATATATCCTGTGGCTGCTAACATAATTTCTGAAGGCGAATTCACCCAACTTCCTTGACCTCCATTTGTATTACCTACAGTAGGATCCCATTTAAATATATAATTAGAAGGTGTTAAAGGCGAAATATCATCAACATCAAATCCTTGAATTGGGGAAGACCAATACACATAATCTTGAGCTCGAATATTAGCAGTTCTTTCATAATTTAAAGTACCAGTATTTAAACTATTCTCATTTACTTGTATTAATGATCCATTATTTTTTACAGTTAATGTACCATTATTAGTAACTCCATTTTGAATAACTATAAAATTTGAATCTTCAATTTCTACAGTTCTAGTTGAATTTATTAATAAACTACAACATTCAAAACTCCCATGAGTTAATGTATTATAATTACCTGCAATTTCAACACTAGAGCTTAGAGTGGGTGCAGAACCAGTACTCCAAGTAGATCCATTCCACACATTTGCTGAACAACCCATTACAGTAAATCGTAAATCATCTATAGCAATATCACTACTCCAGCCATTGCCAGTAATCCCTCTTACTCTTAATTTAATTGTTTTTCCAATATAAGATGACAAATCCACTGTTAAATCATTCCATGAATCACCTTGATTTCCAGAAACTGAAGGTATAACATCTTCTTGCCAAACACCACTATTATAAATATCTACATGTAAACTGCCAATGCTTCCTCCAAACATGTGATAGCCAATAATAAAATCATAGGCTTGATCAACAATAATACAGTCACTCTCTATTATGGCAGTTGCATTGTTACAACCTCCTGAGGCTTCTAAATAAGCATAATTACCAATACTTGATCCAGGATTATAATCAACACTAGGACCTGTTCCACCTGAAGGCGTCCCATTTTCATCTATTCGCCAATCAATATTATCTTCACTTCCATTAGTTAAGTTAGTCCATAAGCCAGATAATCCACAGACTGTTGTAGAACAATTACTTGTAGTTCCACATAAGGTTTCACTTTCAAAATCTTCAGCAAAACCAGATGCTAGAGTTCCATTAGCAACCCTAATATATGCTGCTTTTGTTTCAGTATTAGAACCAGTAGCATTTGTTACTGTTAACGCAACAGTATAAGTTCCAGCATTCGTAAAGATGACTTCAGGGTTTTGGGATGTTGAAGATGTCGCATTAATATATGTAACAGTATTTGGTGTAAAAGTCCAAGACCAGGATGTTGGACTATAATCTGAATTATCGGTAAATAAAAACTCGTTTCCTACACAGCCACTTGTTGCACTGACTTCAAAACATGCAACAGGAACAACGTTTCCAGGATCTTTTAAATCACTAATCCATAAACCTTGTCCATAGGTTGCTGCATATAATTTGCTTTTGCAATCAGATCCATATTGAATTTCTAATTCTGTGACTTCAACATTTGGTAAATTTGTGGAATACAAAGACCAATCTGCCATTGTATTATCTCTATAATAAACACCAGCATCCATTCCAACATACAAAGCTTCTATAGGACTAGCCGCATCTATTACAATTGTATTTAAAGAGATATTTGGCAATGTGCCTGAATAATTAGTCCAATTAATTCCACTATTAGTAGATTCATAAATATCATTCCCTAGTGCAATAAATAAATGTGTGGGATCTGTGGGGTCAATAACAATATCTTTAGGCGTTCCACTAACAGGTAAGTTAGCATCTAAATCTGTCCATGTAGGGCTACCTATTGTAGCATTTGTAGAACGATAAAAATTAGAAGTACCTGACCTTGCAATATAGACTACATCACTATTTGATGGAGCAATAGCAATATCTCTTATTGTGCTAGTCCCTGCTAATGAAGATATTTGTGTCCAAGTAGGCCCTGTTTTTACATTGTTTGTTCTCCAAACATTACGCATACCAACAAGCATAGTATTAGCATCGTTAGGGTCAAGAGTGTAAGGGGTTACCCATGCTCCTGACTCTGAAATTCCTCCAGTAATATTTACAAAATTTGCACCTCCGTTAGTCGATCTTCTAATATCTCCATAATAAAGTGCTCCATACATATAATTCACATCTGTTGGATCAATAATACATTCCATTCCATCGCCTCCTATTTCTGTTCGCCAAGTGCCATCATAATAAATACTAGTCCCATTATCTTGATAGCCGTTTATTACAGTATTAGCAACAGTTTGAGATACTCCTATTTTATAAACTTGAGCTACACCTAAACCAGAAGACAATTCTGTCCAAGTATTACCTCCATTTGTAGTATAGTGTATTCCTCCATCATGTCCTGCATAAAAATCATTATTGTGAGGGGAAAATTCCATAACATGTTGATCCGCATGAACGTCTGGATTACCTCCAGAACCAACCCAATGAGTATTTATAGTCCAATTCACTCCTGCATCTGTACTTTTCCATATGTTAACACCTCCTGTGTAAACTATATTTGCATCTGTAGGGTCCGATGCAATAACGATATCATACCAAGCCTGGCTACCAGTTCCTCCAGTAACATCATATCCAAATAAATTTGGAGTTGTAGCTTGCGTTGTAAAATTTGCTCCGTTATTTGTTGAGCGATAAACACCATCCAATCCTCCACCATCACCTGCAAGTAAGTAAACCCATGTTGGTTGGTTTGCTGAGACTGCTACTGCTATTCTTGAAGTTCCAGTAGGAACTCCTGAGGCTACTTGAGTCCAAGTTACCCCATTGTCTATACTCCTATAAAAATCATTACTTGCAGCATAAATTATATTTGGATCACCAGGCTTAAATGCAATATCTTTAAAATTTTCACCTCCTGAATACTGTTGAGACCAATTTAAACCAGAATCTGTAGATCTATAAATTCTTCCATTTGTTGCAGCAATCATCTTGGTTCGATCAGAAGGATCTATAATTACTTCATAAACTGTACGATTTCCCATACCTGTATTACTAGCAGCCCATGTTGCACCACCATCCATACTTTTCCAAACTCCATACCCTGGAGCATCTCCTCCATCTCTATCACCTGTTCCAATAAATATAGTATCTGGGTTTATGGGATCTACAGCGATAGTGCTTACGCCTAACCTTGTCATTCCTGTAATTGATTTTACCCATGTTGCACCATTATCTGTACTCTTCCAAAATCCTCCTGCTGGAGCCCCAACAAATAAAGTATTGGGTTCATTAGGGTGAAATGCTATTGCAGTAAGCCTTCCATTTCCATTTGGTTGACCTGTTCCATTACCTGGTTTTGCAATAGGTCCTAATTCTGTCCAAGTACCTGTTCCGGTTGTATACTTATTATTGCTAAATCCAGCGTAATTACTAATTTCTTTTAAGATATTACCTGCCTTTGGAAAATTTCCATTTTTGTCTACACGACTTTCCCAGTAATATTCCCATCTTTTAAATTGTTTGACTCCTTTGCCTTTTGGGATTGTTTTAGAATTCGACATTACGTTTTTGTAGTATAGGTCAAAATCTGCTTGAATTTCAAAGAAATTAGCAGATTTATCAAACATCATTTGCTGCCATTTGTCTTGAGAAAAAGATAAGGCACTAGTCAAAATAAAGACTATAAGAATTAGTTTACGCATTCTCTAGAGGTTAAGTATAATTATGAAAAATAATTAAAAAAAATAAGCCTTGCAAATAGCAAGGCTTATAAGTAATTCATTTGTAATATTTTAGCTTACTTAATCAGCTAAAACGATTACTTTATTATCTTTCATTTCAATTGTACCAGATTTAATCTTTAAAGTTAAGATTTTATCATCATCTTTATGAGGAAGAACTTCGGCATGTAATTCATCAAATACTAAATGACTTTGTGTATGCGTATGAATTTTTATAGTTCCTTCTTTTAAAAGTGAAACAATAGGAGCATGATCTTTTAACATTTCAAACTCACCATTAACTCCAGGAAGAACAACTGAATCTACTTCTGAACTAAATAATGTTGCTTCTGGTGATACGATTTCTAGATACATAATTTTTAAGTATTCAGTTTTAAGCTTCAGCTAACATTTTTTCTCCAGCTTCAATAGCTTCTTCAATAGAACCTTTAAGGTTAAAGGCAGCTTCTGGTAAGTGATCTAATTCACCATCCATAATCATATTAAATCCTTTAATGGTTTCTTTAATATCAACTAAAACACCTTTAAGACCAGTAAACTGTTCAGCTACGTGGAAAGGTTGAGATAAGAATCGTTGAACACGTCTAGCTCTACCAACAGCCATTTTATCTTCTTCAGATAATTCTTCCATACCTAATATGGCAATAATATCTTGTAATTCTTTATAACGTTGTAATAACTCTTTTACTCTTTGAGCACAAGCATAATGATCGTTTCCTAAAATATCAGCAGTTAAAATTCTAGATGTAGAATCTAAAGGATCTACTGCAGGATAAATACCTAACTCAGCAATTTTACGAGATAATACAGTTGTTGCATCTAAGTGAGCAAAAGTTGTAGCAGGAGCAGGATCCGTTAAATCATCTGCAGGAACATATACAGCTTGTACAGATGTAATAGAACCTCTTTTAGTTGAAGTAATACGTTCTTGCATGGCTCCCATTTCTGTTGCTAATGTTGGTTGGTAACCTACAGCAGATGGCATACGACCAAGTAGGGCAGACACCTCTGAACCAGCTTGAGTAAAACGGAAAATATTATCTACGAAGAAAAGAACGTCTTTTCCTTGTCCATCTCCAGCTCCATCACGGAAATACTCAGCAATAGTTAATCCTGAAAGTGCCACACGAGCACGAGCTCCAGGAGGTTCATTCATTTGTCCGAAAACGAAAGTTGCTTTAGACTCTTTCATAACAGTTTTATCTACTTTAGATAAATCCCATCCTCCTTCTTCCATAGAATGCATAAAATCGTCTCCATAACGGATAATACCAGATTCTAACATTTCACGAAGTAAATCGTTTCCTTCACGAGTTCTTTCACCAACTCCAGCAAATACAGAAAGACCACCATGTCCTTTTGCAATATTGTTAATCAACTCTTGAATTAATACAGTTTTACCAACACCAGCACCACCAAATAAACCAATTTTACCACCTTTTGCATAAGGCTCAATTAAATCGATTACTTTAATACCAGTAAATAAAACTTCAGTAGAAGTTGATAAATCTTCAAATTTAGGTGCTTGTCTATGTATTGGTAAACCAGCTTCACCAGCCTTTGGTAAATCTCCAAGACCATCAATAGCATCCCCAATTACATTAAACAAACGACCATATACATCACCACCAATCGGCATCTGTATTGGAGAACCTGTAGCATGTACTTCAGTTCCTCTACTTAAACCATCAGATGAATCCATAGCAATAGTACGTACAGAATCTTCACCAATGTGAGATTGTACTTCTAATACCAGAATAGAATTATCAGGTTTTCTAATTTCTAATGAATCGTAAATCTTTGGAAGTTCAGCGCCAGCAGCGAATTCAACATCGATAACTGGGCCTACTATTTGTGCAACTTTACCTGTAACTTTAGACATTACTTATGTTTTTATTAATTTTCTAAAAATTTAATATGAAAAAAGCTTACCCTATCAAGTTGAGCACATGCATTTTTCGCGCTGCAAAGATATAGTTTTATTTAAAAAATAACAGTATTTTTTGAATAAAAAAACACGCTCTTTTAGAGCGTGTTTTTATTATAATATAAAAAGCATGTTTATTGAAGTGTTGGTGAATAGTTTGTTGGATAGTTTCCAGCTTTTGCTAAATTGCCAGAAGCCGCAAAATTACTGCCATAAGTTTCATCTATTGCTTCTAAGAAACTATTTGCCATTAAGGCATATCCTCTAGCTGTTAAATGCACGCCATCTAAACTTACTAAACCACCAAAGACTAAATCTGTATTCATGTAATAATCATCAAATTCAATACCAGTAGTAGAAGCTTGTTCTAAAATAGCATTTAAATCTACTAGTGCTAGACCGTTGCTACTTGCAACAGAAGAAATAGTAGCGTTATAGGCTTGGGTTGCTATTGCAATTTCTTCTTGTTCTTCAGGTGTTAAAACCCATTTATCAGCTAAAGGAATAGCAACTCCATTAACAGTTTGAGGGTTGCCTGGAATAGCTTCTGTACCGATAAAACTTGATGCTGGTAGAACTAATAAGTCATCTGCCGTAGCTTGTCGCATACTTACTAATGCTGGATTTAAAGCAGTTAAATCTGTTAAGCTCTCATCCATAATTACAACAGCATTTCCTTCTCCAGCAGAGAAAGTTATTGTGCGCTTTGCAATTTCAGCATCTGCCATTTCTTGAGTCATAGGTGTATTAACGACTAAATAAGCAAATGCCTGTATAATACCACCATTATATGCACCATAAGCACTAGCACTGTTTAAATAACCTGCCGTTGCGGCATCCAACGGAATAGGATTATATGGTACTGTTGTAAAGTGAGAAAAACTTGTAATATTAGGTAAATTCCCAATAGCCCCTTTTGAGCCGTTAGCAGTTAAACCATTGACTAAAGCATTTAAAGACGCGTCAAATGTTGTAGTGGGTGTAATTGGACTAGTTCCGTCTCCACCAGAAGTAGCATAACCTAATACATCATTTCCACCAACTTCAGAGAGTGTAAAAAATGTTGGATTTTGAGCCATTGCTAATTCTAAAATTGAAGCATTTGGTGAATTACCT
>Ga0209344_10003793_pt1 | contig 14491 bp, 16 predicted proteins | sample Cruoilmetagenom6_FD_187293 | JGI IMG/M metagenome (GOLD analysis project Ga0209344, IMG submission 187293) | Oil polluted marine microbial communities from Coal Oil Point, Santa Barbara, California, USA - Santa Barbara Oil Seep Sample 6 (SPAdes)... | ecosystem: Environmental > Aquatic > Marine...
CAACGATTACTTTCTGCAAAAAATGAAACCCAGTTTGAGATTTTCAATCTTGGAACGGGCAGGGGAAGCTCTGTTTTGGAAGTTGTGAATTCCTTCGAAAAAACAACTGGCCAAAAGCTGAATTATAAAATTGTGGATCGAAGACCGGGAGACGTTATAGCCGTTTATGCAGATACCCAAAAAGCTAATAAGGTGTTGGGGTGGAAAGCTGAAAAAACAATGGAGGATGCCTTAAAATCTGCTTGGAAGTGGGAAAAGAAAATCAGAAATATTTAATTATCAGGGATTTATATTAGTTTTTACGAAAGGTTTAACGCTCATAATTTGGAATTGGGTCCTATACTTTGTTTCTTTGCAGCAAATAAGAAAAAACACATTATGAAGTTAGTTTCAGTGAAACGAAAAACAAAAACAGAAAAACGATTTACGGAAAAAATGGGAATGTTCACCACCAGCGTGATTTACATAAAAAAAACATTTTTAAGAGTTCCCTTTAAAACAATCCACAAATACCGCGAAACTTATTACGGCGAAGTGAAAGACTGCGCAGATTGCAGAATAAGCGCTTAACGATAAATTGAATACAAAAAAACGCCGAAGATTTTAAAATCTTCGGCGTTTTTTTATTTTCAGAATCAATAAATTAAACTTCCGCTTTTTCAGTCTCGGCTGAACTGTTAATCTTTTTTACCAATCCCTGCAGCACATTTCCGGGACCAACCTCAATAAATTTGGTTGCACCATCTTTTATCATATTTTGCACACTATGTGTCCATTTAACTGGAGCCGTAAGTTGAAAAACTAAATTTTCTTTTATTTCCGGAGGATCCATAACCGCAAAGGTTGAAACGTTTTGATAAATAGGGCAGGCAGGCTCGGTAAATTGAGTGGCTTCAATGGCAGCCGCCAACTCCTCGCGCGCCGGTTCCATTAATGGACTGTGGAAAGCGCCGCCCACAGGCAGAATCAATGCTCTTCGCGCGCCAGCTTCCTTAAGGCTTTCGCATGCTTTTCCTACGGCATCCATATCACCTGAAATCACCAATTGCCCAGGGCAGTTATAATTTGCGGCAACTACAATCCCTGGTGTGTTCGCGCATATTTCTTCAACCAAATGATCGTCCAGCCCTAAAACAGCCGCCATAGTAGATGGAGTTGCCTCACAGGCTTTTTGCATTGCCAAAGCACGTTTGTAAACCAATTGCAGCCCATCGCTAAAAGCAAGGGTTCTATTGGCCACGAGCGCAGAAATTTCTCCCAAGGAATGCCCGGCAACCATATCTGGTTGGAATTTATTTCCCATCACTTCCGCTAAAATCGTGGAGTGAAGGAATATTGCCGGCTGCGTTACCTTGGTTTCTTTCAGCTCGTCTGCAGTGCCTTCAAACATTATTTTGGTAATATCAAAACCTAAAATTTCATTTGCTTGTTGAAAAAGTTCTTTCGCTCTTGAAGAATTTTCGTAAAGATCTTTGCCCATTCCGGTATATTGGGCACCTTGTCCGGGAAATATATATGCTTTCATTGTCGTTTGCTTTAGAAATACAAAAATAGGATTAATTCTAGGAATATTTTTTTATTGCTGAATTGACTTGCGGCAAATATCCACATCCAAAAAGATTGAGATGCACTAATAAATAATAAAGTTGCCAAAGCGAAACCCTATCCTTCCATCCCGATTCCATGGGAAAAAGAGAATGATAATTCTTAAAAATTTCATCTGAAAATCCGCCAAATAACTTCATCATGGCAATGTCCATTTCGCGTGGAGCAAATGCAACGGCAGGATCAATCAAAACTACTTCGCCATTTCGGGAAACCATATAGTTGCCGTTCCAAAGATCCCCGTGGATTAGCGATGGTGGTTCGTTGGGGATTTCCTCGGAAGTATTTTTATAAAATCCTTCTAAATTTTTAAAATGAAAACCATTGTCTACGGCCATTTTGAACTGTGGCTCCAAGCGTTGCGAAATATAAAATCCTGAAGCCGAACTGCAAAAGCTATTTTTCTGCGGAAGACTGCCAATATAATTGTCGTGCGCTAACCCAAAATGTTCAGCGGTTGTTTTATGCAAGGTTGCGAGGGCATAGGCAAATTTTTCAGGAAAGTCTTTTGATGGATTTCCAGGGGAAATATATTCCAATATTAAGTATGAAGTGTTTCCATCCATCCCATTGGCAATCACATCCGGAATCTTAAAACTACTGTTATGTTTCAGCAACTTCAGTCCTCTTGCTTCTGCGTCAAACATTTTGGGAAATTTGAATGCGTTATTCAATTTTACTACAAAATTTCCTTCTTCACATTTCAAAAGAAAAACTTCATTAATATCTCCCCCAGAAAGTGGCTTACTATCAATTAGGTTGAGATTATTCTGTTTTGCGATATGTTTTAAGGTGGAATTCAAAGAAAATAAAGCAATAAGATTTTGACGTTCACCTTAGTTATTTGCGCACCCAGGTTTCATAAGTAAAAGCATATTTATGTTTTTCGTCTTTTGGATGTTCTACTTTGGCAATCAGTTCCCAATTTTCAGCTGAAAACTCAGGGAAAAAAGTATCGGCATCCTTAAAAGTTCCATGTACACGGGTAAGTTCGATTTTATCTGCAACTGAAAGTCCCAATTTATAAATCTCGCCTCCGCCAATTATATAGGGTTGAGCATCTCCTTTTGAAGTTTCAATCGCTTCCCTCAAATTATGGACTATTACGGCGCCTTCTTTTTCATAATCCTTATTTCGCGTAATAACAAGATGGGTTCTGTTGGGAAGTGGTTTCGGGAACGATTCAAAAGTTTTACGTCCCATAATAATATAATGACCACTGGTTAATTTTTTAAACCTCTTAAAGTCATCCGGTAAATGCCAAAGCAAATCGTTATCCTTCCCAAGTTCGTTATTTTCGCCAGCGGCGGCAATCATAGTAATCATTGTACGTCTGGCGGTAGTGGGTTGTTCAACTCGTTTTTTTTTGAAGTGTTTGAGGGCATTGTGGGCAGTTGCAATTCTGAATCTACTTTTTTCTGAAGTTCAGCCATTCTTTCTGCTTGGCGGACTTTCAATTTTTCAAGTTGGCGATCTTCCCATTCCTTGCCCATAAATTTGTTCAACACAAAAACATTGAAAAGATGTATTAAAAAAATAAATGTCCAAATTAAAATAGCCCAGATAAACCAATTCTTTATAAAGAAGTTTTCGCCATAACCCAAAACGGGGTTTATGATTATAAGTAACACCGAGCCCACTAAAAAAATAATAAAATGGCGCATCAGGTTTTTTTTCTGTTTAATGCGGTGGCGTGCATATTCGTACTGCTCGCGCTGTTCGGCATCAACTCTTTCGTTTTTTTTGGCTTTTGAAAACATAGTTGGTTATTTTGGTTGTAAATGCAACAATTACTGATACTTTAGTATTGTAAAAATACCTAAAATTCGCCGTTTGGCTCCCCACTTATGGAAGATTTAAGAAAACACTTTCCGGCCCTGGAATCTTGCACCTACTTAAATACCGCTTCAAATGGTGTAATTCCAAAGCCAGTTATTGATTGGCGACGCCAGCACGATTTGGATTTGATGAACCAAGCAAGCATTTTTCGCGACAAACATAAATTTCATATTGAACAAATACGTAATACAGTGGCTAGCTTTTTTGATGCTTCCGCAAATGAAACTGCGCTGGTGCCGAACATATCTTTTGGAATCAATACGGTTTTGGAAGGAATTCCGAAAGGTCAAAAAATACTCCTTCTAAAAAATGATTATCCTTCCATAAATTGGCCTGTTGAAACTCGTGATTTTACTGTTTGTTATGCTGAAATTGATGAAAATTTGGAGAAAAATATTGAAGAGGCAATAGCAAAGCACAAACCCGATATTTTCATGTTTAGCATCGTGCAATGGCTAAACGGCATAAAAATAGACTTTGAATTTTTGAAACAGCTAAAAAGTTATCATCCTAATTTATTGCTTATTGCCGATGGCACACAATATTTGGGAACGGAAGATTTTAGTTTTTCCGAAAACGCAATTGATGTTTTGGGTGCAAGTGCCTATAAGTGGCTAACGGCCGGCTATGGCAACGGATTCATTTTGGTGAAGGAACACGCGCGCGAACGTATTTTTCCTAAGACAATTGGGTTTAATTCTGCGGAACGTTTTGAAAGTGCGGCAACGGAAACAACATTTATGAAACATTTTGAGCCTGGGCACCAGGATACTCTGAATTATGGAAGTTTGGAGCAGGCTATCTTGTTTCAGGAAAAGCTTGGGAAAATAAATATTTACCCAAAAATTGCTTCGCTTTCGGCTAAGGCAAAAATGCATTTTGCTGAAATGGACCTTTTGAAAAGGAATATATTACTCAGGGAAAACCATTCCTCCATATTTAATATTAAGGGCAATGAGGCCCTTTTTCAGAAGCTGAAGCAGGAAAATATTATATGTTCGTTGCGTGGCGGCGGCATACGGGTAAGTTTTCACTATTACAACAATAGCGAGGAAGTGGACCGACTTGTAGGGATTTTAAATAATAATTTGAATGGCAACTAATTTAAATTGCTCCATTTAATTCAAGCCTTTCTAAGGGCATAATTTTTATAATATCCTTTTTTATCGGTGAAGGAAGTCTCAATGTCCAGCCCAGATTTTTCTGCAAGCCATTGTACTATTTTATCATCGTATTTCTGCGAAATTTCGGTGTGGATGGTTTCCCATTGATTAAAATTCAATGTTAAGCCTAGTTTTTCGATAGATACCTGCATTGCTTCCGTGGCAACTAAAAAACTCTTGGCAGTGCCTGTTTCCGGATTGTATGTTTCCCAATGTTTGAATTTATCCGGATCAAAGTTTCCTTCAAGTTCTCGGTTTATTCTGGTTAATACATTTTTGTTGAAAGCAGCAGTAATTCCCGATTCATCATTGTAAGCATCAAGAACGGTTTGCGGATTCTTTTTTTGATCAAAACCCATAAAAAGAAGATCGTCCGATAGCATTGCATCTTTCAATTTTGTAAGAAATTCTATTGCTCTTGGATGTTTTAAGTTGCCGATGTTGCTGCCCAGAACCATAATCACTTTTTTTCGTTGGTTAAAACCTTTCAGGCGTTCCAAAACTTCAAAATATTCACCAACTTCGGCATCTACTTTTAGCATTGGCATTTCTTCCGCTAAGTTTTCAGAGAGCAATTCCACGGCATTTTCACTTATGTCAATAGGTTTATAAACAAAATTAAATTTGTTTTCAGCCATATATTTCAGCAAAACCTTTGTTTTTTTTCCGTCGCCAGCTCCTAATTCTATTAAATCCAAACCATTTTCGCGATCTCGGAAAAGTTCACCAATAATTTCGGTATTGGAGGAAAGAATTTGAAATTCGCAGTCAGTTAAATAATATTCCGGCATCGCCATAATTTCCTGGAAAAGCTTATCTCCCTTTTTGTCATAGAAATATTTGGATGATAAATATTTTGGAAAAGCACTCAATCCTTCAAAAACTTCTTTTTTAAAAGGGGTATCCAATAAAGTTGCGGTAGTTGATTTCATAAAAAGATAGTCGTTGTTATTTTGCCAACCTTAAGCCCGTAAACTGCCATCTTAAGTTGGTTGGGAAAAAATTTCTGTAAGTAGGTCTTGTATGATTTGAAGAAGTGGCCACAGAGGCGCCACGTAACACTTTTTGGTTTACCATAAATTTTCCATTGTACTCGCCAATGGCTCCCGGTGCTTTTCTATAGCCGGGATATGGGAGGTATGCGCTTTCTGTCCATTCCCATCGGCTGCCCCATTCAAAGTTTTGTTGGGCTGCTTCCCATTCAAATTCTGTGGGAAGACGGCAATCCTTCCATTGGGCAAAAGCGAATGCCTCAAAATAGGAAATATGCGAAACGGGCGCTTCCAAATTTATTTTTTGGAGTCCGTTCAAAGTATATTGATGCCATGTGCCATCAATTTTATGCCAATACATGGGTTGGGAAATATTGCTTTGCTGTACCCAATCCCAACCTTCTGCGTGCCAAAGGTTGAAATTTTTGTAGCCGCCAGCGTCAATAAAGTCTACATATTCGGAATTGGTTATGAGTTTGTTTGAAATTTTATAATCCTGTAAATAAACTTTGTGGCGGCCCAACTCGTTGTCATAACAAAATTCTTCGTTATTGTTATGGCCCATTTCATAAATACCTTCCTGCATTTCAATCCATTCCTGTTGAAATTTTTGGAGTGGATTTTCTGAAAAGTTATCGTCGTATTTTGGCAGTAATGGATTGTTGCCCAGAATATATTTTATATCGGTGATAAGAAGTTCCTGGTGCTGTTTTTCGTGATGGATGCCTATAAGTAGAATTTCTTCCACTTCTGTTGAAATTCCTTCTGAAAGAAATTCTTTCATCTCGCTCGTAACATAATGCCGATAATCATAAACCTTTGCCACGCCAGGACGGGAAAGATTTCCGCGGTCATTCCGAATTACGCGTTTCCCTACATTTTCGTAATAACTATTAAACACAAAGGCGAAGTCTTCATGAAAAAGTTGATAGTTTGGTTTGTGCGGTTTCAAAATGAATTCTTCAAAAAACCAAGTGGTATGGCCCAAGTGCCATTTTGGTGGCGAAACATCTACTATAGGCTGAACTACATAATCTTCAATTTCCAGCGGTTTGCAAATGTTTTCGGTATGTTGGCGGGTTTTTAAAAAGAGTGAAACCAATGTATCTGTGGCAATCATAAAAAAAGTGTCGCATTTTTTTGACGACACTTTAAATATAAATATTATAATTGTTGAAGACTCTTCAGCCAGCGTTAAACAGTTGTTAAACTCGAGCTATAAAACTATTTCCCAGTTTTAAAGGTAAAAGGAACCGTAAATTTAATTGTACGCGGCTTGCCGCCCATCATGCCAGGTTTTGCCATTTTTGGCATTGCCATAATATTTCGTTTGGCTTCTTCCTGCAATGCTATTGATCCTCCCGAAACATTTTTCACCTCCACCATGCCTTGCTCGTTTATAATAAATTCAACAATCACTCTTCCCTCTTCATTCTTTTTATAAGAATCTGCGGGATATTTAAAGTTTTTGGCAATGTGTGTAGCAAGTTTGTTGTTAAAACAATTGTCGCGCTCGGCAGCATTTCCTTTTTCACAGCCGGGCCATATTGGGCCTATTTCCTTTAGGGTAACTGTATTTTTTTGAACATCACCCCATTCCTGTTGGGCAAAAATGGTGGTTGAAAATAATATGCAAACTGCAATAAGTAGGTTTTTCATTGTGAGAATAAGATTTAAGTTAAATGGCAACTGCACCTTTAATGTGGGGGTGTGGATTATAATCCAAAAGTGTAAAATCATCAAAAGTGAAGCCAAATATATCTTTTACTTCTGGATTAAGCAACATTTTTGGTAAAGCTATAGGTTCGCGCGATAATTGAAGATCAACCTGTTCAAAGTGGTTGCTGTAAATATGTACATCGCCGAAGGTGTGCACAAAATCTCCCGCCTGGTATCCACAAACCTGCGCCATCATCATAGTCAAAAGCGCATAGGATGCAATGTTGAATGGTACCCCCAAGAAAACATCTGCACTGCGCTGGTAAAGCTGGCAGGATAACTTGCCATCAGCGACATAAAATTGAAAAAATGCATGGCATGGGGGCAGCGCTGCCTTGCCATTGGCCACATTTTCGGCAAAAAGTTTTGAGGTATCTGGCAATACGCTCGGGTTCCAAGCGCTAACCAGCATTCTTCTGCTGTCGGGATTATTTTTCAAGGTTTTTACTATTTCGGTAATTTGGTCTATTTCCTCGTTATTCCAGTTTCGCCATTGGTGGCCATATACAGGGCCAAGATTGCCGTTTTCATCAGCCCATTCGTTCCAGATGCGCACGCCGTTTTCCTGAAGATATTTAATATTTGTATCACCGTTCAAAAACCATAACAGTTCATAAATAATTGATTTTAAATGAAGTTTTTTGGTCGTGACCATGGGGAAACCTTCATTTAAATCAAAACGCATTTGATAGCCGAAAACACTTTTGGTGCCTGTGCCGGTGCGGTCTTGCTTTTCGGAACCGTTGTTCATTACGTGCTTTAGGAGGTCGTGATATTGTTTCATTGGAATCGAATAATTTTATGATCTAAAAATACTAATAGCGAGTTGACCTTAAAATTTTTTTCTATAAGCTTTTGGAGAAGTTATTAACGATTTATTTTTTTTCTTACATTTATTTAAATATCTAAAAGAAATGATAAAAAGCTATCCTACTTCCATTGGTAATCTGGAATGCTACACTATGTGCGCCATATCGCGTATTGCGGTAGATGTTGTTACTAAAGAAGGTGCAAAAGAATTGATTCAAACGGCGAATAAACATTTTAGAAACAAACCCTTTGTGTTAATTTCCGACAGAAAAAATTCCTTCAATGTAGATTCTTCAGCTTATAAATTTATAAATCCAAAAAAAATAGTCGGTATAGCATTGGTTTCCTTGAACGAAAAAGTGAAAAACGACGCGTTCGAAAAACAGAAACTTTACGATGGCGCCTTTGGTTTCTTTACCAATATTGAAGATGCGGTAGATTGGGCCAAAACCGTTGTCCCTGAAAATTAACCTATAATAATACCCGCAATTGTTGCAGAAATCAATGAGGCAATTGTCCCACCTATTAATGCCTTCATTCCAAATCTTGAAAGGGTTTTACGTTGGCCGGGAGCCAAGGAACCGATACCGCCTATTTGAATCCCGATGGACGCGAAATTTGCAAAACCACAAAGCATGTATGTGGCCATAATGATACTTTTTTCGTAATTGAGATGAAGTTCGTTTGTTACGTTTTTAAGCTCTACCAACTGGATATACCCTACAAATTCGCTCGCAGCAAGTTTGATCCCTAGAAGTTGCCCCATTAAAAACATGTCTTCTTGGGCAATGCCTATTAACCACATTAATGGTGCGAAAATGGTTCCGAGAATTGCTTCCAAAGAAAGACCTTTATAAGCCGAATTTGCGGCCACCCAAGTATTAATTGTTGTAATCTCACCAACCCAACCCAGAATTCCATTCAGCATGGCAATAAATGCGACAAAAACCAAAAGCATGGCGCCCACGTTTACGGCAAGTTTTAAGCCTTCGGTGGTACCGTTGGCAATGGCATCCAAAAAATTAGAGCCAATTTTATCTGAGGAAACTTTTACATCGGTATTTATGGGTTCCGTTTGCGGATATAAAATTTTTGAGATTACGATTGCACCAGGCGCTGCCATTACCGAGGCCGCCAATAGATGCTTTGCAAACGTTAACCGCAATTCGGGGTCGTCTCCGCCCAAAAACCCGATATAGGCTGCAAGTACAGCACCAGCCACTGTTGCCATCCCGCCTATCATAACAAGTAGCATTTCGCTCTTGTTCATTTTTTCCAAATACGCTTTAATCAAAAGTGGGGCTTCGGTTTGGCCCAAAAAGATATTTCCGGCAACGCTCAAACTTTCTGCGCCCGATATATTCAAAATTTTTGTCAATAACCAACCCATTCCTTTAACTACAATTTGGATAATTCCGAAGTAAAAAAGAACTGAGGTAAGCGCGGAAAAAAAGATTATTGTAGGCAAAACCTGAAATGCAAAAATAAAACCGAAGGAATTGATGTCCAGCATTCCCCCAAAAAGAAACTCACTTCCTGCTTTTGTATAATCCAAAATATTTACGAACAGTTGGCCTACGGCTTCGAAGGCATTTTTTATAAAACCTACTTTTAATACTCCAATGGCAATTAATAGTTGGAAAGCGAGCCCAATACCTACGGTTTTCCAATCGATGGCTTTTTTATTTGAACTGAAAAGAAAGGCAATCAGCAAAAGTGATATCATTCCTAAAGCGCCGCGCCACAAACTATCAAATGAAAAACCCTGGCTCGGAATTATCCCGGAAGTTTTTGTAATGGTTTCCAATGCCGAAACATTTTTCAGGCTGGGTGTTTTTAGCTGATAGTTATAATTCTTTTCAGATAGCGATAATGTGCTATCGGTAATCTGTTCTACACGAAATCTTCTAATGCTATCTGCAGGTTTATTGAAAAAAAGGACCAATAAATTATTTTGAAATATATAATCGCCGCTCGACTTTAGGCTGTCGTTTGCCACTTGATACTCAAAAATGCCATTTTCAAGTTTGAGAAAATCCCTTTCAGGATTTATTTTTAGAATAGACAGCCCGCTTTCATCCTTTACTTCTGAAAATTGCCATGTCTTTTCAATGCTCTGCGCAAAGATGCTTCCGAAAAAAAAGAGCGCAATGGCTACGAATGTAATTTTTTGCATATTCTTTATAGATTCCACCTTTTCGGCACTTCGATTGCGTTCACTGCTGAATCGCTCGGGGGAAATAATTTTAATTAAAAAATCGATAAATGAAGCTACTCCCTTTTGGAAATTTCATCCCTTATGCTTGCTGCTTTTTCGTAGTTTTCACTTTTTACCGCATCATCAAGCATTTTGTTCAATTCACTTAAACTAAACTTGGTGTAATCTACACTCGATGGCTTAACAGATTCCTTATCTTCCCCAAGTATTAAATTTTCAATGACCGCTTCCTCTTTTTTGGAAAGCGATTTTTTTGAAGTAGATGTTTTTAGAAAGATTCCCGCTTTGTCCAAAATATTTTTATACGTGAAAATAGGTGCCTTAAACCGAAGTGCCAAAGCAATGGCATCGCTGGTTCGGGCATCGATAATTTCCTCAATTTTGTCGCGTTCACAAATGATGCTGGAGTAGAAAACGCCATCCACCAATTTGTGTATTATTACCTGTTTCACCACAATCTCAAACCGGTCTGCAAAGTTTTTAAAAAGGTCGTGGGTGAGGGGCCTTGGTGGGGTAATGTCTTTTTCCAAAGCAATGGCAATGGATTGGGCCTCAAAAGCGCCAATGACTATAGGGAGTTTCCGTTCGCCGTCAACCTCGTTTAAAATAAGGGCGTAAGCACCATTTTGTGTTTGGCTGTATGATATTCCTTTTATGGTAAGTTTTACTAAACTCATTCTTCAATGCTCTATTGTAATATTCCTTTTGCAGTGTTCAGTTAAACAATGGCTTATAAAAGTAACGAATAAAAAATCAATAAAAAAAGGCTGTTTAAATTTGGATGTTTCCCTATCTAAACAGCCCTTTTTCGGGGCACAAATTAATAAAAAATTATGCGTTTTGCGCCTTAAATTCCTTTAATTTTTCGGTGAGTTTTGGCACTATTTCAAAAGCATCGCCTACCATTCCATAGTCTGCAGCCTTAAAGAAAGGTGCTTCAGGATCGTTGTTAATAACCACTTTTACTTTTGAAGCATTAATACCGGCCAAATGCTGAATTGCGCCTGAAATACCGATTGCAATATAAAGGTTTGAAGCTACTGGTTTTCCCGTTTGCCCCACGTGTTCGCTATGCGGTCTCCAGCCCATGTCACTTACCGGTTTCGAGCAAGCTGTGGCGGCGCCCAATGTTTTAGCCAGATCCTCAATAATCCCCCAGTTTTCGGGGCCTTTAAGTCCGCGACCGCCGGAGACTACTATTTCGGCATCGGCGATGGTTACTTTATCTGTCGCTTTATCCACGGAAACAGTTTCCATATCAAAATCATGTGCGTCCAAGTTTGGCGTGAAATTTTCTGTGGAAGCTGAGGTTTCATTCTCTTTCAATCCATAGGAATTTTTTCCCAATCCAATTATTTTTATATCGGTTTTAATCTCGGTGTTTGCAAAGGCTTTGTTAGTAAAAACACTGTGTTTCACCTTAAACGGAGAAGTACTTTCGGGAAGTGCGGTTACGTTTGCCACATAACCAGCTTCAAGGTTGACGGCAAGAGAGGGAGCTAAAAATTTACTATTTGCACTGGAGGTTAGCACAATTACTTGTGCAGACTCGTTTTTAGCAGCTTGACCAATTACATCGGCATACGCTTCGCCGTTGAATTTGTTTAATTTATCATTTGAAACCTGCAATACTTTTGATGCGCCGTATTTTCCCAATTCCGAAACATCATTGGCGTTAATGGCAACTGCAGTGACTGATGTTCCCAATTGGTCTGCAATTCCTTTTGCGTAGGCAACTGCTTCCAATGCGATTTTCTTTATTTTTCCTTCTTCTGATTCTGTATATACTAAAACTGACATTATTTTCTTTTTTTGATTCTTAAATTACCTTCGCTTCGTTGTGAAGAAGATTTACCAATTCATCTACGCTGTCAACCAATTTAACCGCACCTTTTGGGGCAGGTTTTTCGAATGAAACTGTACTTGTTTCAGCGTTTGCATCAACAGCTTCTTTTACATTCAAGGGTTTTGTTCGTGCTTGCATTATGCCGCGCATGTTCGGGATGCGAAGATCGCTTTCCTCAACCAATCCTTTTTGTCCTCCAATTACCAATGGCAAAGAGGTTTTCAAGGTTTCTTTTCCCCCGTCAATTTCACGAACTGCGGTAGCTTTATCACCATCAATTTCAAGACCGATACAGGTATTTATAAAATTGGCGCCAATTAATTTAGCTACCATTCCAGGAACCATTCCTCCGTTAAAGTCGATGGATTCACGACCGCCGATTACCAAGTCATACCCGCCATCCTTTGCAACATTTGCAAGTTGTTTTGCAACGGAAAAACCGTCGGTTGCGGCAGTGTTAACTCTAATTGCTTCGTCGGCACCTATTGCCAATGCCTTGCGAAGTGTAGGTTCGGTCTCGGCACCTCCCACGTTTACCACGTGTACGGTAGCGCCTTGCTTTTCCTTAAACCACATAGCGCGGGTAAGGCCGAATTCGTCATTAGGGTTAATTACGAATTGTACACCATTGGTATCAAATTTGGAATTGCCGTCAGTAAAATTAATTTTTGATGTTGTGTCCGGTACGTGACTTATACAGACTAATATTTTCATTTTTGAAGTGTTTTTTGGATTGTAATATTCAGCAAATGAAAATCCGAAAGGTTTCAAATTGCTCGTGTGCGAAGTTAAGAATATATTTCCTTATTTTGTTATGCACGCATAATAAATTTTGGTTAAAAGTGGGGAAATAATACTTAAGCAGATAGTATTTATAGTATTTTTGCTAACCCTGAAAAATTTCAGTTATTTACATTTCAAATTAGACAGATGAAGACATTACAATTCAGAGAAGCCATACAGGAAGCGATGAGCGAGGAAATGCGTCGCGACGATACAATATATTTAATGGGAGAGGAAGTGGCCGAGTACAACGGAGCATATAAAGCCAGTAAAGGAATGCTGGATGAATTTGGCGCCAAACGTATTATTGACACTCCAATTTCCGAGATGGGTTTTTCTGGGATCGGCGTAGGGTCTGCCATGAACGGCAATAGGCCGATTATAGAGTTTATGACTTTTAACTTTTCTTTGGTCGCCATTGATCAAATTATCAACAATGCTGCAAAAATGCGCCAAATGAGCGGTGGGCAATTTAACATCCCAATCGTTTTCCGTGGGCCAACGGCTTCTGCCGGTCAACTTGCGGCAACCCATAGTCAAGCTTTTGAAAGTTGGTATGCCAATTGTCCCGGTTTAAAAGTAGTGGTGCCAAGCAATCCAGCGGACGCGAAAGGATTGCTTAAAAGTGCCATTCGCGATAATGATCCTGTAATTTTTATGGAAAGCGAACAGATGTATGGTGATAAAGGTGAAGTGCCGGAAGGGGAATATTTGATTCCGTTGGGTGTGGCGGATATTAAAAGAAAAGGAACAGATGTAACCATTGTTTCCTTTGGAAAAATCATAAAGGAAGCCTACAAAGCTGCGGAAGAATTGGAAAAAGAAGGAATTGATTGTGAAATTATCGATCTTCGAACCGTTCGTCCGATGGACAGAAAAGCAATTTTGGAATCTGTAAAAAAAACAAACAGACTCGTAATTTTGGAGGAAGCGTGGCCATTTGGAAATGTTGCTACCGAAATTACATATATGGTGCAGAACGAAGCTTTTGATTATTTGGATGCACCGATTGTAAAAATAAACACAGCCGATACACCAGCGCCATATTCACCCGCGTTATTGGCAGAATGGTTGCCGAATAGTGAAGATGTTGTTAAGGCTGTAAAGAAAGTGCTTTATAGAGACTAATTTTATACGCGAATTAAAAAATTTAGTCCCTAATTTATGAAGCACCTCCTTTTCTTTTCATTTTTAATATTAGGAGCTTCGGTAATAGCACAAACCAAAGTTAGTGGTACAATAAAAGACCCAACTGGTTATCCGGTGGCTTTCGCCAATGTAATTTTTAAAGATTCGCAGGAAGGTACCATTTCAGATGAAAACGGCCGTTTTTATTTGGAGAGCGACAAAACCTATAAAACTGTGGTTTTTTCATTTATAGGTTATACTACCAAAGAAGTAGAGCTTACTTCGCGAAGTACCTACAATATGGAGGTGGTGGTTGAAGAAAGTGCATCAGCCTTGGACGAGGTGGTGGTTTACAGCGGAAAGACTTCAAAAAAAGACAACCCTGCCA
>Ga0209344_10003794_pt1 | contig 14487 bp, 10 predicted proteins | sample Cruoilmetagenom6_FD_187293 | JGI IMG/M metagenome (GOLD analysis project Ga0209344, IMG submission 187293) | Oil polluted marine microbial communities from Coal Oil Point, Santa Barbara, California, USA - Santa Barbara Oil Seep Sample 6 (SPAdes)... | ecosystem: Environmental > Aquatic > Marine...
CCTCTTCTGCGGTATATAAATTAAATCCTTGATTTGCTAGTTTATAGATTGCTTCTTGATCTCCTGTCATTAAATGCCAATTCGGGTTTGTCATTTTATATTTTTCGGCATAAGCCTTTAATACTTGCGAAGTATCATGTGCAGGATTAATAGTAAACGAGGCTACACCAAAGTTTCTATTGTCTGGAAAAGTATTTTGAATCTCCACCAAATTACTACTCATTCTTGGGCAAATAGTAGGACAAGTTGTAAAGAAGAATTCGATTACATATACCTTACCAAGATAATCTTCGTTTGTAATTATTCTACCATCTTGATTTGCAAAACTAAAGCTAGGCACTTTTTTTGCTTCGCCATTTATCTCTAGAAAAGCTAAATCTGAAGTTCGTATCGTTCGGTCTTCATTAGACACACTAACGCTTCTACTTTCCTCTCTAGTGATGTCGTCACTTGTAATTCGATCTACTATTTTAGGAACAAAAATAATTCCGAATACTAAAACAGTTAGTGCGATACCTATATATGAATAATTTGAATTTTTGCTCATGTTCTTTATTTTAAATGCACTTCGACTGCGCTCCGTGTGACATTTTCAAGTATTTAATCGGTTACGTTTTTTAAATCGTTTGCTCTTCTGGTTTCCGAATTAAAGTTTCCTTTTCGTTTTTGTCTATATTCTGTAAAAAGGATTCTTACATCTTCACTCATTTTATTTTTCAATTCGGCAACCTCAATACAATCGTAGGACTTCATTTGATAGGCAGGCTTATTCTTTTGTTTTTCACTATCGGATCTATCATCTATTCTACCTCTTAAATTTAATTCTTTATCAATAATAACGACATCATCTGTAGCTAGATTTGCATCTAGATCTTTAATTAAATGTAGGCTACTATATAATTTTTGAATTTCTTTATCTGAGGCAGAAACGTATTTCCAGTATTCTAAATAGTCGTATTTACTAAGTTCCTTTTTTAGTTGTTTTACTTCCGCTATAGCGTTATCTGGAACCACCATAACAATCTGAAACTTTTTAAAACCTTTAAACTTATCATACATCAACTCTTTCAAGTTAGACATTGCCGTAAGTTTATCTATTGGGTTGTTTCCTAGAAATCCTAAAATAGTAATATGCTCTTTAAGTAAGATCTTTTCGTTTTCTGAGGAAGTAAAAGAAGTAATGTCTAAAACATTTTCTTCGAGAATATCTAAAGCAATATAATTGTGTTTTGCAGGATATAAAAATAGGAGAAATACTACTGGAAGGAAGAATAAAATTCCAAGAATTACATTTCTTTTAATCAGCTTTTTGTTCATAGTACAAAAATAAAAAAAGACGGTTTAATAACCGCCTTTTATATATAATTTAACTGAAATATTACGATTTAAAAATCTCTTTTCACAAAACCTGAAGAATATACCGTTTCAATATAACCTCCTTCTTGTAAAAGAATGAAAATAAGGTATAAGATTAAGAATATTGCAGTCCATACTACCATACGTCTTAGTGCTTTTACTTCATCACGCATGTGCATAAAATCCCAAGTAATGTAGTATGCTTTAACAATAGTTAAGATGATGAATATCCAGTTTAAGATTTTCATTCCTAAAAACATACCCATTAAAGATTCTGGTTTTACAATACCTAGAGCAACTTCAATAATAGTTATAAAAGTTAAGAATGCTAAAACACCCCAAATTTTTGCTGTGTTGGATTTAAATTTCCATAATCCTCTGAAAATCTCTAATTTATGTTCGTGTGCCATTTTTTTAAGTATAATTTTTATTAAGATTCCTGTTTTAGCAGGAATAACCATTTTATTGGGAACCACAATGCCAACGCATCGCAGCATTACTTTTTGATTAAACTAGGTAGAAGAATGTAAATACAAATACCCAAACTAAATCTACAAAGTGCCAGTAAAGTCCAACTTTTTCTACCATTTCGTAGCTCTTACGTCTTTCGTAAGTTCCAAGAATAACATTAAAGAAAATAATGATATTGATTATAACTCCTGATAATACGTGAAAACCGTGAAATCCTGTGATAAAGAAAAAGAAATCTGCAAATAATGGCGAACCATATTCATTGACATGAAGATTTGCACCTTGCACAAATAATCTTCCGTTTTCTTTTAGTTGTTTCAAAGACTCTTCTCTTGATAAGACTGTCTTTTTACCTGCTTCATTAATGATTTGTGTTCTTACTAACACTTCTGGGTGTGCAGCTAAACCATTATTTATTTCATCCATTGTATATGCTGGCAAAGCACCTTCATCTACAAACCATAATCCATTTTTACTTTCGTGTTGTGTTCTTGTTCCTGTTTCTACTTTCGCAAAATCGGCAACAGCAACGCGATGTCCTTCGGCATCTACAAACTGTAAAATGTTTCCACCTTTTGTTTGCACTGCTCCAAATTCTCCTTTAATAAAAGTGTTCCATTCCCAAGCCTGAGACCCAACAAATATAATACCACCAATTACTGTTAAAAACATGTAAATAGTAACTTTTGCTTTATTCATATGGTGCCCTGCATCTACGGCAAGTACCATGGTTACCGACGACATAATAAGTACGAATGTCATAAAAGCAACGTAATACATTGGTGCTTCTACACCGTGTAAGAAAGGAAAGTGAGTAAACACTTCATCTGCAATTGGCCAAGAATCAATAAATTTAAATCTTGAAAATCCATATGCTGCTAAAAACCCAGAAAAGGTTAATGCATCGGAAACGATGAAAAACCACATCATCATTTTTCCATAACTTGCTGTTAGAGGTTTGTTCCCTCCACCCCAAGTTTTACCTTCTGTTCCAGTAGCTACTGTAGTATTCATATAATTGGTTTAGTTATTAAAGTTGCACAAAAATAATCATTTTATTTTTCTAACGAAACATACAACACTAAATTTTAAAGGACTCTAAGTAAGCTTTAGCTAATACGCTAAAAAAGAACCTTAAAAAAGCGTTAAAATTATCTCACGAAATATAAAAACAAAAAGAGATATACCCAAAGTATATCAATAAAATGCCAAAAGGTTGCTGCTAACTCAAAGCCTAGCATATTTGTAGCATTATACTTTTGTTTAAAATGATTATAAATTACTACCAACAGGCAAAACAAGCCAACAATAACGTGCAAAATATGCACCATTGCTATTAAATAGATATACGACATGGTAACATTACTAGTTGGACCAGTAAAATTATACCCTAAATCTATGATTTGCTGAAAGCCGGTAAATTGATTAATAATGAAAACAACACCAAAAACTAGAGTGGTTAACAACCATATAGTAGTTTGTTGTCTATTGTTATTTTTTACAGCACGTTTTGCTAAAATAAATGTGATGCTACTAAGTATAATTACAATAGTGCTAATTATAAAAGCATTAGGCAATACAAAATCTTTTAACCAATCTGGCCTAGCACTACTTACTACAAAAGCACTTGTCCATCCTGCGAAAGACATCACTAATGAAATTATACCAAACCAAAGCATCATCTTTTTTGCTCTGCCGTGTTTTTCTTGTAAAGTACCTTGGGTTAAATCCATGATTAACGTATAAATTTATCTAATACATATACTATTTGTAGCAATGTAATATAAGAAACACTAGCAATCATTAATGTTTTTGCTGCTTGTGTTGTCATTTTTTTAAATAATTGTAAGGCAAAATAGAGTAATCCTAAACCTAGAAGCCCAACTATAATTGCCGAAACTGGTGTTAGGTATAATTTACCTGTAAAGCCAAATGCCGGAATTAGCGATGCTAAAATAGTCCAAATGGTATATATAATAGTTTGTACTGCGGTACCTTTATCTTTTTTTCTGGTAGGCAGCATAAAGAAACCTCCTTTTTTATAATCGTCGAATAAAAACCAACCAATTGCCCAGAAATGCGGGAATTGCCAGAAAAACTGTATCGCGAATAAGGTTCCTGGTTCGATACCAAACTCATTGGTAGCAGCAACCCATCCTAACATAAATGGAATCGCTCCTGGAATAGCACCTACAAAAACAGATAATGGTGTTTTTGTTTTTAATGGCGTATATACACAAGCATATAAAAATATAGAAATCGCTCCAAACATGGCTGTTTGCGGATTTATGATATATAAAATAACAATCCCTAAAATGGTAAAAATAGAAGCAATTGCAAAAGCTGTATTTACAGACATACGTCCTGCAGCAACTGGTCGATCTTTGGTTCTATCCATTAAAGCATCTAGATCTTTCTCTATAATTTGGTTGAACGCATTAGAAGCACCAACCATAAAATAACCTCCAAAGGCCAATAAAATAAGGGTTTTGTAATCCACGGTATCTACACCTAACAGGTAACCCGCAAGCGAAGAAAACACGACACTTAATGCCAAGCGCATTTTGGTAATTTCTTTAAAATCTGAAATTATGCTATGTTGTACTGTAGATGTGGCTGTTGTACTCAAATAAAACGCTTTGTTTTGCGAGTGCAAAGATACTTTATAAAACGATATTTAAAAAGAAAAAACCACAAGGTTTTAGTTTGTGGTTTATAGAGTTACTGGATGTTGTTTAAATTATATGTTTTTGAAAGTGTATTCTATAGATTCCTGCCTACGCAGGAATTCTCTACAAATCAAAATACCAGTTAAATAAGTCGGTTCTAATTCCGAAATTAAACCATACGGTATTATTCTTAAACGTAGTAGTTGTTTGTGCTTCCGGGTTAAAATCTCTCACACTTATATCTGCAAATATTTTCAGGTTTGTAGCAGGATTTATTAAGTAACCTGCCTGTAGGTTGGTATAAAACGTTTTGGTTTTGTTTCCTTGTGCCACCGTAATTCCTGTATCACCAGGTCTATCGTTATAGCTTTCATAAATATTACTACCGAAGCTAATCGCGTTATCAAAATCTAATCCGCGAGAACCTAAAACCATTTTAGCATTTGCAAACCAACGTTTGTAGTTGTAACGCCCAACAAGTACTAATTCACTAAAATTTGCTCCCCAAAGATGGGCCATCGACTGATTGTTATGCCCGTAGTTTAAAAAAGTAGTGTTATGGGAATAGGTATATGGTCTTACTCTATTGTATTCTGCTTGTAATAAAAGGTTATCTACTTTAAACGCATTGTAATACTTTAGACCTAATTGGTAACCAAATTTGTTTTTCCAGCTTTTTTCGCCTCCAGTAATATCGTTTAACGAGAACTCATCTAATACAAACTGACTGTACGCATTGATGTTATCGTTAATTTTATATTTTGCTGATAAACCCATAATTGCATTTCCTGCATCTTGCCCAGTTTCAAACTCAATAGCACGATAAAATATAATGGGATTCAAGTAATTCATATCAAAACCTCTGTTTTGTGATTTTGCCCAAACTATAGATTCAAAAAAACCAATATTTAAACGCTTTGTGGCATTCCAACTTAAAAAGTGCGTTGCCATGTATTTACTTAGATAGGCACCATCTTCGTCTGTTCCAGCTGGTGTAACATCCTTTAGCCACATCCAAGTGTTAGTATATTTAATTTTCCAGAATTTAGTATTAATCTTAAAAAATGTAGAAGGACTAGCAACATCACTTAAAAATAAGGAACGATATCCATCGCCAATAAAGTTTTTACCATGACCAAATTGCACGTTTAAAAAATCGGTAGGTGCATAGGATAAATATGCTTCCGCAACCGGATAATCATAAGAATCGTCTTTAAATCGCTTAGCAATTCCTCTACCCGGAATTATAGCAATTTCATCGGAAGCTTTAATAGATTCTGCATACTGGTTGTAATATTGTGCAAAGCGCCCCTGACTTTCAAAAACCGAAGCATAGAAACTAAATTTCTCTCCCAATCCTCCTTGAATATTAATTCCTCTTGTATTATTATAGGTAGAACTAAAATCAGCGTCTGTGTCTTTACCAACTTCAAAATCAAAAATAGGATCTATAGTAAACCAATAGTTTTCTGCTTGATAACGCACCAGATGCTCGTCCCATAACTTTCTAGACACTAAGGTTTCCTTTCCTTTTTTTAAGGCTTCATTTTCTGCTTTAAAATCATAATATTTGGAAACGTCTTCATACACAAAAGGTTTCGATGCGGTATGACTATTAGTCCCTACTAGATTGATATTTCTATCAAACTTTGCATAACCACTATGTGTAAAAGGTATATTTAACTGACTCGTATATTCTTTGTTTGTGTATGGAACCAATTTCTTATTGACGCTATCGTATTCGGTTTTAATAGCATCTTCAATAGATAGTTTTTTCACTTCCTTGGTAACCGCTTTAGCCGGAACCGTTTGGTTTACAATAGGTATTTGAATAGGAAGGGAATACTGTTTATAGGTTGGTTTACCATTATAAGTTCCTGGTTTAATTTTTGGTAACGCATCAAAAACACGAGTAGCTTCGTCTTTTAAATCGTCATACATGGCATCTACATATATAACATGAAAAGCACCTTCTTTATCTACTTCAAAAAGCACCACAACTTCTCCGCTATACTTTTCTTCGGAAACGATTTCTGGTGTTTTAAACGTATTGTAAATATGATTTAACACATTGGTATCAAAACAATTCTGAAGCGCATCTATTTCTACAGATTCACAATTAGGAAAAACCGGAGGCTTTTCGAAAAAAGAATCTTCTTGTGAAAATGTAAAATATGGAATAAGAAGAAGTAAAAAGAGGAATTTCTTCATAGTTATGTTTGCTGTTTTTAATAAAGCGGTAAGATACTATTTTTTTACAATCCTATAAATTAAAAAAAGTCGTTAATAAGAACTTACTAACGACTTTAATTCAAATTTTAAATGGTTCTTAATTCTGAATGCTAAACGTAATAGGAATTCCATAAATAACGGAAACATTTTTATCATGTTGTTTTCCTGGAGTCATTTGAGGTAATTTACCAATAACGGCTTTCGCTTCTATTTCAAGTTCCTTATGTAGTGCTCTTGCTTGTATACTAGTAACGTTTCCATTTTGATCAATTTTAAACATTACATTAATTTTCTGTTGGCCATTTAATCCTAAATCTGCTGCAATATCGGTATCAAACTTTTTCTGAATATGCTTCGCAATTTTCTCTGACATGCATGCTTTACGCGCTGCATTGGTGGAAGCACTTTCGCAACCTGGAAAAACGGGAACGATCTCTACAAAGTCCACCGGAATGGTTACGGGCTCTTCTGGCAGTTTTATACTAGGTACATCGACAATTGCAACTACAGGATTATCTACCTTTGGAGGATCTACAATAACATCTGTAACGATTGTTTCTGGGGTATCATCTAGAACCGTTGTATACGAATCAATCAACCGAGATGGTGTAGACTTCTCCACAGTCTTTTGTACTACTACTGGTTCTTCAACAACAAAATTAACGTTAATAAAATCGTCCTCCATATCCAACGGAATAGTATGACCAAGATCTAAAGGTTTGGTTTCAAACTTCATTTCTAGAAGTCCGTAGCTGAAAAGCAAACACACAATTAAACCTATTTGAAAGTAAATAGTAGCATTTTTTTGTAAATTTGCATCATGCTTTTGTGATTTTTTTACGATTTCCTCTTTTTGGTCATTGAGGTCGTAAGCATTTTTAAAATTTCTCATAATATTAAAGGTTTTAATGTTAATATTTTGATAAAATCACAATAAGCATACCAAAAAAGAAATCCCGATACATTATTTGTAACGGGATTTTAATATAATTAAAAAAGATATTTCTTTTTAATCTTGTACTTGAAATGAGATTGGGAATCCGTAAGGTACAGTTACTGCTTTACCACGTTGCATACCTGGTTTCATTTTAGGTAATTGACTTACAACTTTTACAGCTTCTTGCTCTAATTTTGGATGCGGTGCTCTTGCACGTACACCAACAACATTTCCGTTTTTATCTACTTTAAATTGAATACTAATTCTGTGCTTACCAGAATTCAATCCTAAATCTTGTGCTAAGTCTGTATTAAATTTCTTGTTTACAAACTTGCTGATTTTTTCAGACATACATTTTTTTCTTGCATTGTTATTTGCTTCTCCTTCACATCCTGGAAATACAGGAACGTTTTCAATAACAGCAAAAGGAACTTCGATATCTTCTTCTACTTCTTCAATCTCTTGCACCTCTTCTACCTCAACGATTTCTTCTTCTTGATTTGTTTCTGTAGATTCTATAACTGTCTCTTCCACTTCCGCTTCATCCTCAACTATTTCAATAACTTCTGGAGCTGCAGGTGGTGGTGGTGGTGGTGGAGGCGTTTGAATTTGTTCCGTAATTGGCACTTCTTCCTCTAACTCTTCATCTAAATTTAATTGACCTATATCTATAGCAGACTTGTCGTATGTTTTATAATTAATCGCAAAATTTGTTAAAAATAACATTAACGCTAAACCTATTAAAAAGTATAGACTACTATTTCTACCAACGTTTGCTTTAGGATTTTTCTTAAGTTCCATGATTATATGTTTTTACTTGTTGCTAAAATAACCATTTATTTGGCAAATAAGCAAGGGTTTATTATTTTTTAACTTCTGTTTTCTTAAATAGCAATAAAACGGCAACTGTTACGCCTACTCCCAATGTGTTAGCTAAAATATCATTATTATCTGCAACTCTGGTATCGGTGAGTATACCTTGTAATACCTCAATAATTATACCAAAGATTACAGAAACAATTGCAGAAACTAACAATGCTTTATGGAAAGGCCATTTAAATTTATTATAAAATGCTTGAAACCAAAACCAGGATAAACCACTGTAAGCAATGAAATGAAATATCTTATCTGTGTTTGAATAATTAATCTCTGGCAAACCAGAAACATGAATAAGACTAGCTATTGTTAAAACAGTAGTATAGCACAAGGTAATTCCAAATGCATATTTTCTAAGCACTTATTAACGCTTTATAATCTTCGGCAGACAACAAACCTTCTACTTGTGATAGATCAGAACATTTCATTTTTATCATCCAACCATCTCCGTAAGGATCAGAATTCACTTTTTCTGGCTCGTCTTCTAAAGCTTCGTTAAAGGCTGTAATTTCTCCAGACAATGGTAAAAATAAATCAGAAACCGTTTTCACAGCTTCTACAGTTCCAAAAATCTCCTCTGCCTCTAGTGTTTCGTCTACAGTTTCTACTTCCACATAAACAATGTCACCTAATTCGCTTTGTGCGAAATCTGTAATTCCTATGGTTGCTACATCACCTTCTATTTTGATCCACTCGTGATCTTTAGTATATTTTAATTCTGCTGGAATGTTCATTTTTTATTTTAATTATTTGTTATTCGCAAATGTATTTAATTGTCCTTTAATTTTAAACTTTTAATTACCAAAATTATATCTTAATGTTAAACCAGATCTAATTGTGGTTTGCGGAAATGCTGTAGATATTGCATATTCTGAAAAAGTATAATCAAAATAGAAAATTCCAGTTAGGTTTTTACTAAAGGCATAATCTGCAGTAAACTTACCACTCCATAAGGATTGTCCTGATGTAATTTGATTGTTTTCTAAATCTAAATATCGGATTATGGTTTTATTATCTCTAAACGAAACATCTGCTTTTAGATTGATATCACTAATGATCGTTTTGTTTGGTCCTGCAAGTTTAGATTTCATTCTTACATCTTTAATTCTGTATCCTAGACCTACAATGTATTCTTTACCTTGAATTTCTGTCATCAGGTTATTATCGAAACTTAGAGAAAGCATTCTATCTTTTTTCATTTCTAAAAGTACTTTTACGGCGCTTTTAGATTCAAAATCTATACGAAATAGTGGACTAAACATTTCTGTTAAGTTAATGTTACTATATACTTTCTCATTTTTAAAATCTCCGGATTGATCTAATGCATCTGCAGGTTGATTTGCATAATCGACAGATGTGTCTGGAGCGGTATAGTCTAAGTTTGTTCTAAACTGATTAATAGTATAGGCAGAACGATAACCATGAGATAAAGAGAAACGTTTGAAGCGTTTTTTAAACCAATTCAGTTTCATAAAACCGGTATACTTTAAATCCCAGTTAGGAATTGGTATATCTCTTAAAGCAGTAGTCTTCGTTTTACCTGCGTCTTGTCCTTGATAAGCAGATAAAAAGGATGGTAATAATACCGCTTGACTAGATTTTCCAAATCCTTCAGGATACCCATCTGCATCTCTATTAAAGCCTGCGGCACCATAATGCTTTTCGGCTAGTCTATTTGCAACCACCAATCTATTCGTTCTAAAGTCTTCAAAAGTTTTAGACTCATTTTCATCACTCTTATTAAATGCTGTTTTAATTAAAGCTGTAGAAATAGTAAAGTTTCCGTAGGTATTTGGTGTTAGTTGAATATACTCTAAATCACTATTTACATTGTAATTTTCGGTTAAATTTTCAGAATAAATTCTATTTCCAACAATATCAATTTTAAGATCGTTGAACGGCTCCATATTAATTGCATAGTCAAATTGCTTTGCGTGTGTTTCTGTATACTGTTGGTTAAATTCTGGATATTGTGTTAGCCATCCATTTCTTGCTGCCAATTCTCTAATATCATTTTGGCTACCAAAGGTATAACCAACTGTAGGTTTTAATGTTCCTGCAAATCCTGGTGTTTGAGTATAACCTGGAAGGTAAGTACCATTAGATTCGTTATAATTTAATTGTATACGTTTTACACTAGTTACTACACCTATTCCAAAGTTTGCTAGCTTACTTGGTTTTTTAACTTTTACAGGCTTTTTAGCTTTCTCACCTGCTCCTGGAGGCGTTGCTCTACTAGGTCTTGCTGTACTCGCATTCTTTCTACTTTTAATCTTCGATATACCAAGATATTTATACAACTTATTCATATCTAAAGATGCATTAATATTGTGTTGGTTGGCGTTAGATATGGAATTTCCTAAATCATACGTTCCAGTTAATCCACCACCGTCGGTATCTACATATTCTATATCTCCATATAAATCGGATCCTTTTTGCCATTGAAATTCACCACTATATGTATAGGTAGCATCAATAAAGCTGAAAGTTGGGATTTTATTTATAGGCAACTTGTAGTTTAAGCCAAGTTTTTGATATTGTCTATTAGGATCTCCAAAATCGAAGAAACCATCCCAAACCGTTAATTCTGGATCTTGCCTTCCGTTTAACTCATCATCAATATAATAATTTCTTACAATTTTATTACTAGATGAAGTATAATCGAAACTTAAGGATTTTGTTACATTGAAGTTTACCGTATATTGAAAATCATAGGTGTAATTTCTTCTAAACAATTCCTCTAAACCGATATTATCTCCTGTTAAATCAACATCTCTAAATTTTTGTTTGTTAAACTGTCGGTTGAAGTCTGAATTAACCGTAAAGCTTGAAGGTAATGGGTTAAAGTTAAAGTCTTTTAAAATTTTCCAGTATTTACCTGTAAATAAGGAATCGTTCTTTTTAAATGGCTCTATTGAAAATGGTGCGAAATTATATGCATAACTAGCACCTGTTCTTACTTGTTGATCTAATGAACGTTCTATTTCGAAATCCCGATGTTCTACTTTGTTGTAGGAATAACTTAATGTTAAGTTTTCTACATCATAAAATTGCGGTTTTTTCTCTGTCGTTCTATTTTTCCTTACGCCAATAAAACTAATGTTTTTTCTTTTCGTGTAGGTTTGCGATTGTTCTTTAATCACTTCTTTTTCGGGACTAGTTTCTGCCGCATCTATTCTTGTTTGTAGTTCAATATCTTCGTAAAGTTGATCGTACTTAGGGGTAATACTTTCTTCTCCTTGACCATAATTAAATGGAATTTGAATTCCCCATTTCTTAGGTAGTAACTGTCCTGCATTAATATTAGTAACTACGTCATACTGTTGCACGTCTTCTAAACTACGTTCTTGAGGTCCTTGTTCAATAGACCCAAAACCAGAAGTACTGTATCTACCTGTTGCGCTAACATTTGCAAAATCGGCAATATTTCCGTCTGCACTTATTACAGTAGCCCAACCACCTTCATTATCCATTTCTGCAAGGCGAAGTTCATTAAACCAAATCTCCCCACATTTAGATGTTCTATCATCGGCATTTTTAACACCTACCATTAAGCTTCTTATGTCTCCAAAATTAGGATTACCAAATATAGCTACACGTTGTTGCCCTATAGTATATTGTGAAAATTCTGGAACCGAATTCTCGCTTAACACACCATCAACAACATCATAGAATGTTGCTTGTGTTGCACTAAAATTATCGGATATTGCTTTTGCTTTTATTTGCTGAAGTACGGATAAATCCACATCCAAATCATTAAACTCTGGCCATAAATCAGATCTTGATGTACCTGTAGACACCGTTAAAGGCACTTCTATTTGGTAATAGTTTTGAGAAAGGTCATTACCCATTCTTATAAAACCAATTAAATCTCCATCATCTAAAATAGACATGTCTTCTCCTACTTCTGCATGCATAAACATTTTTAAGTGCTTATACTGCCTCATATCTACATTAATATTTTTGTAAACGGCTCTTGCATCATGGGATTCTAAATCGCAAACATTAACGACTAAGGCCTGTTCATTTTGTCTTATAACTGTATTGTTGTTATATAATTCTTCAGCATCTACTCCTGGAGGTGATTGGTAATCTCCATCATTTTCTAAAGTACTAATTACACCAATACTAAAATCTGTATTTACATCTAAATCTGGATCTCCTAGATCTTCATCTAAAGTCTGTGAGTATCTTCTCCATTCGCTACGTACTAAATCTAAAGATCCAAATCTAAAGACAGTAGCTTCTGAGAAATCTTTAACATACATACGTGCAAAACGTATGGAACGTAAATCTGCAATACCACCAACATCATTTGTAAAATCGGATACGGGAACTCTAAACTGATACCAAACTGGAACTACGGATTGTCCATTAGGTAATTGTCTCGTTTCGGAATCTTTGATATCTACAATGTATGGATTGTTAAGATTTAAGTCGGAAGGTGTAATATCAAGTTCGTATTCATAATAACTATCAATGGTGTTCATTGTGTTATCTCTATTAATATCCTCAACATCTGGCTGTGTAGTACTACCTCTATTGGTGTCACTAAATGTATCTGGTGAATTTCCTTCTACGTTATTGTATTTTTTATAACGATCAAAAATATCTCCGTCTGTATTTAAGAAATAAGAATAATTATCGTTAGAAGGATCCGTTAAGTTTTGATAATCTAAAGATGAAGAAAGTAATTTTTCCTCTCTATCATCATAACCATCGTACCCTACATCTTGATTGGCACGTTCATCTCCTGTAGAATCAAAAGCATAAATTAAGGATTGATTTAAAGGCACTACACTTCCCCAATCTGTTTGGGTAAAAACACTAACATCACCATCTTTTGGCAAACCGTTTTCGTATAATTTTCTTCCATCTTTAACAACATCTTCTGAAATATTACCAAGATTAAACACTAATTTACCTCCTGGATTTGCTGCGTTTTCTTGAAATGGATCTTGTAACCAAAATTCTATATACTCTACATTTGCTTGTTCAAAATCTGTAGAAGTAAGCTGACGTGAAATTCCTGCCCAAGAGTCTTGTGGTGCTGTTAACGTTCCGCTAGGAATATCAATATCATTCGTCTGAAAATTATAAGGTCCACGTTCTGCAGGATAGTACGCTAAATCTAAAGTGTTTAAGACTGTTGTTTGTCCTTGCGCGATATCTTGTTGTGGAAAAAGCTCATTAATGAATACTCTTGAAGTATATAAACCAGACATGTCATCATCACTAATACCATCTGGACGTCTACTACTATAAAAAATAGGATCTACATGATACCAGTTTAACATTGCTCTACCATAACCATTGGTAATGTTTTGCACATCAAAAACATCGGTATCATCTACTCTAATAGGTCTACTAGATAAGTACCAAGAACTAGCCGATTTTAAATCTATAGCACTTTGTGAACCTTCAAAATCATCTATATACGATGTTGCTTCGCCGCCAAAATCTGTTCCACTAGGTGAACCCGGACGCAATGCTGCAACTTCTCCTCGTATGGAAAAATTAGAAGGCACATCGGTATCAATATTAGGAAGTTTATTTACTAATCTTGTTAAAAATGGAACTTCTGTAGAATAGTTTACATTGAAACCATAAATCTGATTATTTATTGGCTCACTATTATAATTCGCTTTTTGGGTTATTGGTCTTTCTTTTAAGCCAATATATGTTGCACCAATAACAAAGTTTTCGTTAAACTTATGCTCTACATTTAAACCAAAGAAACGCTTAGATGTTTGTCCGAAAATAGAATTATTTTCCGTTGAAACTTGAATAGGTGTGTTAGAAGCTTTTAACGCTTCATCCAAAATCTGCACGGTTCCTATTTGATAGTTTACCGTATAATCTATTCCTTCTACTAATACACGACCTCCAGCTGTAACAACGACAGAACCTCTTGGCACATTAAATGCGCCTATAGAAATACCACCA
>Ga0209344_10003795_pt1 | contig 14487 bp, 15 predicted proteins | sample Cruoilmetagenom6_FD_187293 | JGI IMG/M metagenome (GOLD analysis project Ga0209344, IMG submission 187293) | Oil polluted marine microbial communities from Coal Oil Point, Santa Barbara, California, USA - Santa Barbara Oil Seep Sample 6 (SPAdes)... | ecosystem: Environmental > Aquatic > Marine...
GCATCGAAGTGGCTCTGCCTGACGATTTTGACTACCTGCTCGCAGATCGGTCAATTACCAAAAGCGCTGATGAATGGACGGCTCTGGGGCTGACCGGACTGAATGGATCGGCGCTCGAAAATCACGGTCCGAGTTCTGTGCTGTTGCCCGCTGGGGCGGATGGCGCGGCTTTCTTGATCTATGAGAATTTCTCGGTGATCGAGAGCTACAATACCGCCGACGCCTATGTCATCGGGGTGGGCCATCTGTCAGACCGGATCGCCGGCGCCGGGCCGATCCAGCAAGCCTGGCCGCTCGATGACCGAGCGCTGAGCTATGACGAGCGAATAGAATTGCAAACGCTGCTAACCAAAGCGGGGTTCGATACCGAAAAGATCGACGCGAAAATTGGCCCGCTCACTGTGAATGCCGTGCGTCGCTATCAGCAAGACCGGGGACTTGTCCCTGACGGCTATGCCCCGCCACGGTTGCTGGAGCGGTTGCGCAAGGAATGATTGACGCGCCCCCTTTGAATGGGGGCGCGCTCGATGGGCTTAAGACGCGGCCTTTAGCATGTCCTTGTCTTTTAGGTCGGCATAGGTTGCGTCCAGCGCTTGGGTTGCGCGGGCGGCGAAGATGTCGATTTCTTCAGGGGTGATGATCAGCGGGGGCGAGATGATCATCCGGTCGCCCACATGGCGCATCACCAAATTATTGGCAAAGCAGTGTTCGCGGCAAAGATAGCCTGCTGTACCCGCGTCTGATGCGAACTTAGCACGGCTTTCTTTATGCGGCGTCAGCGGCAATGAGGCCATCAGCCCCGCAACGTTGACCCCGCCAACCAACGGATGTTCCGCCAGCTTATCAAGCGCCGCTTTCAGCGCAGGGGCGGCGACATTTTGCACATGGTCGAGGACGTTCTCTTCCTGCATGATCCGCAGGTTCTCAAGCGCCACGGCGGCGCAGACAGGATGGCCGGAATAGGTGTAGCCGTGATTGAACTCGCAGGCGTTGATGACCTCGGCGATTTCGTCACAAACAATCGATCCGCCGATCGGCGCGTAGCCGGAGCTAAGCCCCTTGGCGATGGTCATGATATGCGGCTTGATGCCCATCGTCTGAGAGCCGAACCAGTTGCCCGTCCGGCCAAAGCCACAAATTACCTCGTCAGCGATCAACAGCACGTCATGCTTGTCACAGATGCGCTGGATTTCGGGCCAATAGGTGCTGGGCGGGATGACGACACCGCCTGCGCCTTGGATCGGCTCGCCAATGAAAGCGGCGACTTTATCCGCGCCGAGTTCGAGGATTTTATCCTCCAACTCACGCGCGCGGGCCAAGCCGAACTCTTCGGGCGATTGGTCGCCCCCTTCGGCCCACCAATCCGGCTGGCCAATATGGTGGATGCCGGGAATGGGCAGGCCGCCTTGCTCATGCATCGGGGTCATACCGCCGAGGCTCGCCGAGCCGACTGAAGAGCCGTGATAGGCATTCTTGCGGCTGATCACATGGCTCTTCTCAGGCTTGCCCTTTTGCGCCCAGTACGTGCGGACCATGCGCAGGTTGGTGTCATTCGCCTCTGACCCGGAACCCGCGAAAAAGACGTGGTTCAGGTCGCCGGGCGCGAGGTCGGCCAATTCCTTGGCCAGCGCGATGGCGGGGACATGGGTCGTTTGAAAGAAGGTGTTGTAGTAGGGCAGTTCGTTCATCTGTCGTGCAGCGACCTGGCCCATTTCCTCGCGGCCATAGCCAAGGTTCACGCACCACAGACCCGCCATCGCGTCGAGGATCTGATTCCCCTCGCTGTCAGTCAGATAAATGCCCTTGGCCCGCGTGATGACGCGCGCGCCCTTTCCAGAGAGTTCGTCATTGGTGGTGAAGGGGTGCATGTGATGCGCCGAATCAAGCGCCTGTAATTCAGCGGTGGGGAGGTGATTTGTGATCGACGGCATGGACATGCACCTTCTATCTGCAAGAAAAATGAGCTTCGTCGCAGAATATGATCAAATTTTAGGAAGTCAATCGTATCAACGCGGGACTGGCTGCCCCTCTAGCGCCGCGCGAATTTGTGACATGCCCTGCGCCACGTCATCCGCCATGACCTCACCGGCCAAGACGCGATCATTTGCGGTGAAGGCAGACAAAAGCTCCGCATGTTTATCAGGCAGATTGCTGGTGCCGTAGCGCCCGCAGACCACCCGAAGAGACGGCCCGAAGCGAAGCCAAAGTTGATCAACCGTGGTGGCCATGATCGGCGCATCCGCGAGGGTGTAGATCATTGTGTGAAAACGGTAGTTGTGAGTCAAATAGCCACCCACGTCACCCCGGGCGATGGCTTGATTTAGCGTTTCATCACAGTCGATTAGCAGGCTCAAATGCCGATCTGTCATATTGTCAGCAGCACGCCGGGTCAGTTCTGGTTCGAGCGTTTCTCGCATAAATCCCAGCTCTTCCAGCCCGGCGAGACTTAGCTCTGGTACAGTGACACGGCGGTTGCCCAAATGGGTCAACGCCCCTTCGGAAATCAGCCGTCGCAATGCCTCTCGCACAGGGGTCATTCCCGCTTCCAGTGCAGCGGTCAGCCCTTGGATCGTCACCCCCTGTCCCGGCGCCAGATCACCAAACAGAATCATGTTGCGCAGGCGTTCATAGACATGCTGATGGATCGGCCTTTTCGCAGCAGCCGTTGCATCGGATGGAGGCGTGAGAACGGGGTTTTCTGAACCCATAAGAGCGGTCTTTCGTTGTTGTTGCACCGAGGTCTACGGCGATTTCTTCTACCTAAAACTATAAACCATCTTGCCCGAAGAGGCAAAACTTGATCAAATTGACGAAAGGTGGGGATCAACCCGACCTGTCTAACGGGAGTCTAGAATGAAACATGCGATACTGAGCAGCGTTGCTCTGGCCACATTACTGGCTGGCGCCGCTTCTGCCGAAACCGTCCGGGTCTATAACTGGTCCGACTATATTGATGAATCCCTCCTCGAAAAATTTGAAGAAGAAACCGGCATTGAACTGGTCTACGATGTCTTTGACAGCAACGAAGTGCTTGAGACCAAGATGCTGGCCGGTGGATCTGGTTATGATGTGGTGGTGCCATCGGGCACCTTCCTGCAACGTCAGATCAGTGCGGGTGCCTTCCAGAAACTGGACAAGTCCAAGCTGTCGAACATCGACAATGTTTGGGATGTGATCGCTGAGCGTGTGTCAAAGTATGACCCCGGCAACGAACACGCCATCAACTACATGTGGGGCACGACCGGGCTCGGTGTGAACGTCAACAAGGTCAAAGAAGTGCTGGGTGAAGACGCGCCTTTGGACTCGCTGGATTTGGTCTTTGATCCCGAAAATATGGAAAAGCTGCAGGACTGCGGCGTGCATTTCCTTGACGCTCCGGTCGAGATCATTCCGGCGGCGCTGGCCTATATCGGCGAAGATCCCACGACCCAAGACCCTGACGTGCTTGCCAAGGCCGAACCGGTGTTGACCGCTGTAGCGCCCTATGTGCAAAAATTTCACAGTTCTGAATATATCAACGCGCTGGCCAACGGCGATATCTGCGTAGCTTTCGGTTGGTCCGGCGACATTCTGCAATCGCGCGATCGGGCCGCCGAAGCTGAGAATGGAGTCGAAATCGCCTATAATGCGCCTAAAGAAGGCGCGTTGATGTGGTTTGATAACATGGCGATCCCCGTGGACGCGCCAAACCCTGAAGGCGCGCATAAGTTCCTCGACTTCATCTTGGACGCCGAGAACATGGCGGCTGCGTCGAACTATGTTTACTACGCCAACGGCAACAAGGCGAGCGAGCAATATTTGAACGAGGATGTGATCGGTGACCCGGCAATCTATCCAACCGAGGAAACACTGAAAAACCTCTACACGACCAGCCCCTATGCGCCCAAAGTGCAGCGGGTCGTGACCCGTATGTGGACCAAGATCAAGTCCGGCACCTGATCTGAACAGGGGGCGCGGCCAAGTGGCCCCGCCCCTTTTTCTTGCCCTGTGCTCTGATCAAAGGATGTCTCAATCGTGAGCCAAACCGTCTTCGCCCCGTGGAACGACCCGGCCGAAAAACCTCTCATTCGCTTTCAAAATGTCACCAAGAAATTTGGCGAATTTACCGCCATCGAAGACCTGTCGCTGGACATTTATGCGCAGGAATTCTTTGCACTTCTTGGCCCGTCAGGCTGCGGCAAGACGACGATGATGCGGATGCTCGCGGGGTTTGAAAACCCCACGTCCGGGCAGATTGAATTGGCCGGGCAGGACATCGCTCAAGTGCCGCCGAACAAGCGCGCTGTGAACATGATGTTTCAATCCTACGCACTTTTTCCGCATCTGAGCGTCTGGGACAATATTGCCTTTGGCCTGCGCCGAGACAAACTGGACAAGGATGCCATCGCGGCGCGTGTGGCCGAGATGCTTAAACTTACCCGGCTGGAGAAATTCGCCCGTCGCAAGCCACATCAGATTTCCGGCGGTCAGCGGCAGCGTGTGGCGCTTGCGCGGTCGCTTGCTAAGGCACCCAAGCTGTTGTTGCTCGATGAACCGCTCGGCGCGCTCGACAAGAAGTTGCGGCAGGATACGCAGTTCGAGTTAATGGACATTCAGGAATCCACGGGCACCACCTTTGTCATCGTGACCCATGACCAAGAGGAAGCAATGACCGTCGCTTCCCGCGTGGCTGTGATGGACGAAGGGCGCATCATTCAAGTCGCCACACCGGCCGAAATCTATGAGGCGCCGAATTCCGTATATGTGGCAGATTTCATTGGCGACGTGAATATCATCGAAGCCCGGACAAAAGCGGTGGGGGGCGATCAATACCATCTCACTTGGGCTGACGGGCAAGCGCCCTTGACCGCGACCTCTGCTGCGCCTTTCGGTGAAGACAGCAAAGCGCATCTTGCCATCCGTCCGGAGAAGATCAAGATCACGACCGAACGCCCCGAAGGCGCGCCCAACGCGCTTCAGGGCAAGGTGCTGGATATCGCCTATCTAGGCAACCTGAGCACCTATCACGTGGAATTGCCCGGTGGGCAGATTATTAAGGCGCAGACCGCGAACACCCGGCGCATCGCGCGGCGTGACATCACATGGGAAGATCCAGTCTGGATTTCGTGGAGCGCCACCGCAGGCGTATTGTTGGCACAATGAATATGCGTCGCTTCGCCCTAATCGCAGTCCCATATTTTTGGCTGCTGGCGCTGTTTCTGTTGCCCTTCCTGATCGTTTTCAAAATCTCGCTTTCGGATATGGCATTGGCGATCCCGCCCTATACGCCGACGATCAAGGACGGAATTTCAGCACTGATTTCCCAATTGGATTTTGAGAATTTCGCCTTTCTTGCTTCGGACGACCTCTACTGGAAAGCCTATCTGAGTTCACTGCGCATCGCGCTGATTTCGACAATCTTGACGCTGATGGTGGGCTATCCCATCGCCTATGGCATGGCCCGCGCGCCCGAGGAATGGCGCGCGACGCTGATGATGCTGGTGATCTTGCCGTTTTGGACGTCTTTCTTGATCCGTGTTTACGCTTGGATGGGCATTCTCAGCAACGAAGGTCTGCTGAACCAGTTCTTGCTCTGGACGGGGCTTACGGGCGAGCCGTTGCAAATTCTGAACACCACGACGGCGGTCTATATCGGCATCGTCTATACCTATCTGCCGTTTATGATCCTGCCGATCTATGCCGCCTTGGACCGTATGGATGAATCGCTGATTGAGGCGGCCGAAGATCTGGGCTGCTCGCGCATGCAGGCCTTTTGGCTTGTGACCATTCCGCTGTCGCGCAACGGCATTGTTGCCGGTAGTTTTCTGGTCTTCATCCCGGCACTGGGCGAATTCGTGATCCCCTCTTTGCTAGGCGGCTCAGGCACGCTGATGATCGGCAAGGTGCTGTGGGAAGAGTTCTTTAACAACCGGGATTGGCCGGTGGCGAGTGCGGTGGCGGTGATCCTGCTGTTGATCTTGATCATCCCGATTATCCTGTTCCAACGCAACCAGCAGAAACAGGCGGAGGCCGAACAATGAAGCGGATGACATGGTTCAATGTGACCTCGCTGACGCTAGGGTTCGCCTTTCTTTACCTGCCGATGGTCATTCTGGTGATCTATAGCTTTAACGCCTCAAAACTGGTGACGGTCTGGGCAGGGTTTTCTACCCGTTGGTACGGCGAACTGCTTCAGAACGAAGCCTTTCTGAACGCGGCTTGGGTGACGATCAAGGTCGCGGTGATCTCCTCAACCTTTGCCACGGTGCTGGGCACGATGGCGGCCTATGTGCTTGTCCGAGGTGGACGGTTTATGGGGCGGACGCTGTTTTCCGGGATGATCTATGCGCCGTTGGTAATGCCCGAGGTGATCACGGGCCTGTCGCTGCTGCTCTTGTTCATTGGCATCGGGCTGGACCGGGGCGTGCTGACCATCGTGTTGGCGCATACCACCTTTTCGATGTGCTATGTCTCTGTGGTTGTGTCGTCGCGGCTGGTGTCCTTTGATCGCTCGTTGGAAGAGGCCGCGCTGGATCTGGGCGCGTCCCCGTGGGAGGCCTTTCGCCTTGTCACCTTGCCGATCATTGCGCCCGCGGTGATATCGGGCTGGCTGCTGGCGTTCACCCTCAGCCTCGACGATCTTGTCATCGCATCCTTTACTGCCGGGCCGTCGGCCACCACGTTGCCGATCAAGATTTTTAGCGCGGTGCGTCTTGGCGTTTCGCCCGAAATCAATGCGCTATCTACGATTATGATCGCCATCGTTACGGTTGGTGTCATCACCGCCTCGCTTGTCAGCAAACGCAGCAACCTGCGCGCGCAAGAGGAGGCGCGCGCGGCGGAGCGGCCCTCTACATGAGGCGCATCTACCCTGATTTTGCCTATTCAGAAGCACCGCGTGCCGGTTGCTGGTGGGACAAAACCTGCGACGCCCCGGATCGAGAGGCGCTCAAAGGAGAGGCGCGCGCCGATGTTGTGATCATCGGTGCCGGCTTCACCGGTCTCAGCGCGGCGCTGAATCTCGCACAAGCCGGCGTAAAGGCCGTCGTGTTAGAGGCAAAGCGTGTAGGCTGGGGCGCCTCAGGTCGCAACGGCGGCTTTTGCTGCCTCGGCGGCGGCATGTTGGAGGACGCAGCCCTCGACCGTAAATTCGGTCGTGAAGGTCGTAAGGATTGGCGCTCGGCAGAGATGGCCGCGATCCGTCTGGTTGAGGAATTCATCACCAACCGTGGGGTCGACGTCGACCGACATTCGCAGGGTGAGACACAGCTTGCCCACCGACCACGCGACTTTGACGACATGCGCCGTAAACGCGACTACTATGCAGAAAACTACGGGGTAGAAGCGCGCCTCACCGAAGCGAGAGATCTGGCGGCGGAGGGGATGACTGCAGGTTTTCACGGTGCGGTTACGGTGCCTATCGGCTTTGGTCTGAACCCCCGAAAGTATGTTACCGCTTTGGCGAGGGCAGCCGAGGATGCTGGGGCGCAGATTTTTCACAACAGCCCGGTGCTGCGCATAACGCGACATGGGGGCGGTTACGTCGTTTCCACCCCAGAGGGTCGTATTCAAAATGAGCGGGTCATCATCGCCACGAACGGCTATTCGTCCGAAGACCTGCCAAACTGGCTTGCTGCCCGTTATATGCCGACGCAGTCCAGCGTGATCGTCACCCGCCCGCTGACTGAAGCAGAGCGTGCGGCGCAAGGCTGGACCAGTCACCAAGCCTGCTACGATAGCCGCCATTTGCTGCATTACTTCCGCCTTATGCCCGACAATCGCATGCTGTTTGGCGTGCGTGGTGGGCTGCTATCGACGCCGGGCTCCGAAGCGCGTGCGCTACGGCGGGCGCGGGCTGATTTTGAAGAGATGTTTCCCGCTTGGCGCCATGTAGAGACGCCGCATGGTTGGTCCGGCATGGTCTGCATCGCACGCAACCGCATGCCTTTCGTGGGCGAAGTGCCGCAGCAGCCGGGCATGTTTGCTGGCCTATGTTACCACGGCAACGGGGTCGCTATGGCAAGCTATTCCGGCGCGCTGTTGGCGGATTTGGTGCAGAGAAAAGCTCCTTCGCGGCTATACCCAAAGCCAATGCGCAAACCGCTCGCGCGGTTTGAACTGGGCCGTTTTCGCCGTGTTGTCATGCCCTTTGCCTATGCTGGCTTTGCCCTGTCTGATCGTTAGGCCAACGCTTCGCCCCGCGGTTCACGCAGCCCGTTGACGTCACTTGTTAACACCATTGATCCTCCTTCGAGTATCAAGACCGATTGGCCACCTTGGGTGCGTGCTTCGGTGACACGCCCATAGGCTTCGGCAGGCTCCAGCATCAGCAGTTCACCATCAGCATGGCTTTCCACCCCGAAACTATAGGTGCCCGATGGTAAAGGGTGGCCACTATTGTCCAGCCCGTCCCATTCAATAGGTTCAGCAGAAACAGGAATGGATCGGCGCTGCACTTCGACACCATTGCTGTCGTAGGCCACAAGAAACACCGCATCAGCCACGGCGGCGGGGTTCGGCGCCACCGTGATGGGGGTGCCATCAAATTGCACGGGGGAGGTGGTTCTTGCCTCCATTCCAATGACGCCTGCAAGTTGGCCCATGTTGCTGGTGCCCAGTTGTGTCATGAGGGCGGTGAGTAGATCATTCGACATGACCTGCTGCTCAACCATCGAAAACTGCGCCAGTTGCGCGGCGTATTCCGAGGAATCAATCGGTTCGAGCGGATCTTGATACCGGGCCTGCGCAGTCAGCATCTGCAAGAAAGTCTCAAAATCTGAGGAAAGGACCGAGTTTGACGGTGCCTCAGGTATGGCAGTCGTTGAAGCGACTGCCGAGGGGGATGTGGTTGTGATGGGGGTAAGGGTCAATTCTGAAAACCTTTTGTCAGAGGCGGAGGTCGAGGCCAGCAAGTGGCCCTGCGGCAAGAGGGGGCAGGGATGCCGAGTTGCCCAATTCGGACAATTCGACCAAAGGTCCAGCGGCGGTTTGGCCCGTCGAACCATCGCGCTGTTCCGATCCAGTCGACGCTTGCTCTCCCCCCGCAAAGGAAAATGCGATGTCGGCAAAGCCCAATTCTTGAAACGCCTCACCCAGCTGGTCGATATTCCGCCGCAGCAGGTCGAGGGTCTCTGGCCTTTCAGCAAGAACGTTAACGACAATACCTGTGTCATTGGTTGCGACAGACAGCCTAACTTTCCCCAACTCTTCTGGGCTAAGCGCGATGTCGACCGGGCGGTTCGGCGTCTGACGTACGGCATCGAAAATCTGCCCGGCGACTTGCGGTGGCAGGCTCGCTCGCGCGCGCGCAGCGATGGGTTGCGTCTGCGAGGCAGTTGTTTCCCAGTTATGGGCAACCTGTGGCTCTGAGGGGAACAGTTGCAGATCAGGGGTAGCCTCGACCGCGCCGGGATGATTCGTCAAAGCGGGTTGGATGAATTTTGGTGCGGTCGGAGAACTGTGGCTCGTTTGGACAGTGCTTAGCAGTAAGGTTGCCGTCGTGCTCGGTTTCAAAAACCAATCTTTAGGTCCGTGCGATCTGCCCCATTCCGAACGGCCAGTCTCTGCAGCCATAGGGGTCGCAAAGATAGGAAGGAAATCCGTTAATCCTTTACCCTGCGCGTTCTGTACCGTGGGGGACACTGGCTCAGGCGCTGGCGCTGTCAGGGTTACAGAAGGTGCTTTTGCGCGTGGGTCCATTTGTTGCTGAGTGGGTGTCAGGGAGCCAGTTTGAACCGCGTCTTGGTTTGGCTTTTGAAGGGGCATAGCGTTAGATTGATTGTATAGATCCGACTGGACCCTGGGTGCAGCCGGGGCTTTCGCCGTGGGGAGCGCCGCGTCTAAGTTCACCTGATCAGCAGAGCCAACAGGTGCAGCGGCGATCACCTTCGCGCTGGTCTTGGCCGTTGCAGGGGTGTTTTCGGGCATTGCTGGAATGGGCGCGGAAGACGCTGCCGCAGGTGAATTTTCGGCCAACAAAATTGGTCGCGAGAGCGAAGTTCGCGAATGTGGGATTGCGGGCAGAGCAGAGGGGTTCGCTTGCGGGCCTTTGGGCTGCGCTTGGGGAAGCATATGTTTCGCTTGGGCTGGCTGCGACAACACTCCTTCGTCAAAAATTTGCGCTGCGAGACTTTTGGGGTCTTGTCGGTTGGGCACGTCAGGCGTCGCCGGCAAAGGATCGGCTAAGCTGCCCTGCGAGGCGCGAGGCGTCCCGTCGCGCGGCTGGATTTGCTGTGTTTCCCGCACAAAAAGCTCTGGGGTCGTGGGTGTTTTGACGCGTTCCTGAGCCGCTTCGCGCGGTCTCTCTGCCGTCTTTGGGTGCTGAAACAGTGCTGAGCCGTCGCCTTGAAACACAGCTTTTTCCGGAAGCGGGGGCAGAGAAATTGATGTATGCGAGACAAGACTTTCGCCCGCCGCCGCAGAGGGGCGGGGCATGGGTTCGGCCGGGAGCGCTTTTGCACGGTCCTGTCGGGCTGTTGAATATGCAGTTGCGTTAGTGGGAAGGTCATCGCGCCCTATTGCGCGGTAGAGTACAGCCTGCTGGGCGTGCTCGGGCACTCCAGCAGGGGGTGAGTTGGCAGGCGTATCTAAAGCTCGCGTTTCAGCTGTTATAAGGTGCTGTCTATCTGGGGTCTGCACCATTTCGCGATGTTGGGGCGGCAAATCTGCTGACCGGAGCGCGATGTCGAAGTCGGAGCCATTGATCGGGCCTTGCCGTACAGATGAGGTTGCGCCTTCCTTAAGCGTCACAGCTTTTTCGGCAGGCGTTTCTTCAGTCAAACTCTCATCGACAGCGGCGCTATCCAGTTGGCCTTCAAGCGGCTCGGCATGTGTTGGCGTGCCGCCTTTCCGGGCATCCGTATCGCCGAATATATCCGCAAATTCTTGTCGCTGAGCATTTCGCCCTGCAGATGCCTCAGATTCCGCGCTCGGATCAAGGTCAAGGGCCGCAGCCTGCGAGCGCGGTGATGTTGGTGCCACGGCGGGCAAAGGTAGTGAATGCACGTGATTACTCCGAGAGTTCTTCTCTGATTTCGTCACCATGCGCGATCATCGTTACCAGTTGTTTACCGAAACCGGGTCAGGATCAGGAAAATAGAATGCAATTTAAGGAGACGGGTCATGATGACGATACCTTCGATCCAGCCTGCGCCGCGCATGCCGGACGAAAACAAGGCACTAATGGCCGCCGCGCAAAAGCTGGAAGCCAGCTTTCTTGCAGAAATGCTGAAATCAGCGGGGCTTGGCAGTACCAGTGCAGAGTTTGGCGGCGGGGCTGGTGAAGATCAATTCAGCTCATTCCTCGTACAAGAACAGGCCAGTGCGATGGTAGCTGCAGGCGGTATTGGATTGAGCGAATCGCTTTATGAAGCATTGAGGGAACGTCAGGATGAACAGTGATGAAGTGATCCAGAAGATTGCGGCGCTGGACAGTCTTTTGGACGCCGAACGGGCGGCTCTCTTGAATGGTGAACTTGAGAAGCTTGCGGGCATGTTGGAAGACAAGGAAGGTCTCATCCTAGCCCTAAATGGGGCGGATCACCGTGATCTAGAGGCGTTGCAGCAGTTGGATACCAAGGTGAAGCGCAATCAACTGCTGCTAGATGGCGCGTTGGAAGGCATCCGCAGCGTCGCGCGCCGCATGGCAGCCCTGCGCCGCATCCGTGGCTCGTTGGAGACTTATGATTCCAGCGGCAAGAAATGCAACATCGAGATGGAGGCCGCTCGCGCTGTCGAGAAACGCGCTTGAGCGTTTGAATAAAAAGCGGCGCATTGACGGGGCGGCGTTTAGGACAGTGTTAAGCCCAAAAGGGTCATGGTGGCGATGCATCCGAGGTCGGGTGGCGCATCGCTCGGATTAGCAGCGATTGCACAGGTCAGAACGACATTTTCGTCCGCCCCAGGGGGGTGAGACAGCAACGGACGCAAAGCGTCAAAGACTAAAGGAACATGCTTATGTCGAGCATCAACACCAACAACTCCGCCATGGTTGCCCTGCAAACTCTGAAGTCGATCAACTCCGATCTCGGCCAGACCCAGAATGCCATTGCGACAGGCAAGGACATCTCCTCGGCCAAAGACAATTCGGCAATCTGGGCCATCTCCAAAGTGATGGAATCGGATGTTGCCGGTTTTGAAGCGGTATCCGACTCGCTGGCTTTGGGCGAATCGACGGTCGCCGTCGCCTCGGCTGGTGCGGAACAGATTGTTGAAACGCTTAAAGAAATGAAGGCGCTTGCGATTTCTGGCCAAAGCGAGACGGCGGATTTTACCAAGATCCAGGCAGACATGGACGAAAAGGTTGCCCAGATTTCAGCCGTTATCGGGGGCTCGCAATTCAACGGGGTCAACTTGCTCGCAACAGATGTTGACGGCAATGCCGGCACGTCGCTTACGGTGGTATCCTCGCTTGACCGTGTGGGCAGCGCGGCGCCGACCGTTAGCACAATCGACGTTGCGACTGTCGATTTTCAGGCCACCCTTACGGTTGGTACAATGACCGGGATCACAAACTCTACTACGGCGGCCACAGCCTTTGCCGAAATCGAAGGTTTCATGACCACCGCAATTGACGGCGCCGCCGAACTGGGTGCCTCGGCGCAACGGATCTCGGATCAGGGCGATTTCATCAGCAAGCTTGGTGATGCGGTCAAATCTGGGATCGGCTCGTTGGTGGACGCAGATATGGAAGCGGCCTCGGCGAAACTTCAGGCGCTGCAAACCCAGCAGCAGCTGGGCGTTCAGGCGTTGTCCATTGCCAACCAGGCGCCACAGACCATCCTGTCTCTGTTCCGCTAAGCCTATCATCAGGGGCGCGTTTGGCGCGCCCCTGATCCAATCGGCCCGCACCGAACAATAACAACAGGCAAGGTATCCCCGTGAACGCAACCACACTGGCTCAGCGCGCCTATGCGCCCACTGCCGCGCCGACGCGATCGGCCCGCAGTATCGAATATGACGTGATCGCGCGTATTACCTATCGGCTTAAAACAGCGATAGAATCGGGTAAACTTGCACCGCTGCTTGAGGCGTTGCACGAGAACCGAAAACTTTGGCGAACCCTTGCGATTGACGTAGCGGATGATGAAAATCTGCTGCCGGATGATCTGCGCGCGCGCATTTTCTACCTCGGACAATTTACCAGTCATCACACCTCTGAGGTTATTCGCAAGAAAGCCTCGGCCGTGCCTTTGCTGGAGGTGAACACGGCCATTCTGCGTGGACTTAAGCAGGAAAGGACGCTGTCATGAGCGGACTGGTCCTCAAGTTAAGTCCGAAAGAACGGGTGCTGGTGAACGGTGCGGTGATTGAAAATGGCGACCGCCGCAGTCGCCTGGCAATCATGTCTCCGGACGCCAATATTTTGCGTCTGCGCGACGCGATTCACCCCGAAGATGCCAAGACCCCGGTGCGCCGTACGCTGTTTGCGGTGCAACTGGTGCTGTCAGGGGATAAGGACGCGGAAAGCGCGCATCACGGGCTGCTGCGGCAGATCGAAGAGCTTTCTCAGGTCTTCACCGACAACGACAGCCGCAATGCACTGGCCGAGGCCAGTCGCGGTGTCATTGACGCGCAGCATTACCGCAGCCTCAAGGCGCTGCGCAGCCTGTTGCCCCGCGAAGACCGACTGCTAGCGCTGAGAGCAAACTGATGTATCAACCTGTAATCCCTATGGGCGGCTTGGCGGGCTGGCGTTTTCTTCAACAAACTTATGACACGCAATTTGAGGCCTTCAGCAAATCGACCGAACTCAAACGGGACACAGATTATTTCCGTGATAACATAGGTGCGGTCTCAACAGCCGAAGATTTGGTGTCGGATCGACGATTGTTGTCCGTCACACTGGGCGCTTTCGGTCTGCAGGATGACATCAACAACCGCTTCTTCATTCAAAAAATGCTTGAAGAGGGCACGACCAATGAAGACGCGCTTGCAAACCGCTTTACCGACCCGCGCTATAAGGAAATGTCCGAAGCTTTTGGTTTTGGTCCCGGCGAGTATCTAAAGACCGGCGAGGCCGGTTTTGTCGATGCAATCATCAATCGTTTTGAGACAAGCAGCTTTGAGGTTGCGGCGGGTGAGCAGGACGAGTCCATGCGCATTGCGCTTTATGCGCAGCATGAGGTCGCGGAACTCGCCGGCGCGGATAAGTCCAACGATGCAAAATGGTTCACCCTAATGGGGGACCCACCGATGCGTGCGCTGTTTGAAAAAGCGTTGAACTTGCCGTCCTCTATTGGCCAGATTGATGTTGATCAGCAACTGGGCGTGTTCAAAGACCGCGCGCAGGCTGTTTTCGGCACCGACCAATTGGCAGACTTTGCCAACCCGGAAATGGTCGAAGATTTGATCACCAAATATGTGGTCCGCAATCAGATCGCGTCATTCTCCGCCGGGATGACTGGCCAATCGATTGCGCTGACGCTGCTGCAATCTTGAACCGCTCTTAGCCAGAGGGTGTTGTGCGTCCGCGCGGCGGTGGTGTTTGTTTTACGCGCCGCAGCAATA
>Ga0209344_10003796_pt1 | contig 14480 bp, 13 predicted proteins | sample Cruoilmetagenom6_FD_187293 | JGI IMG/M metagenome (GOLD analysis project Ga0209344, IMG submission 187293) | Oil polluted marine microbial communities from Coal Oil Point, Santa Barbara, California, USA - Santa Barbara Oil Seep Sample 6 (SPAdes)... | ecosystem: Environmental > Aquatic > Marine...
CAGAACGACCCAGTCAACTGTTACGGCGCCGTCTTCGTCTTTGCTGAAGTTTTTGAAAAATTTAATCATTGTGTGTCCCTCCAAAGGATCAGTTTTACTCAGGTTAGTAACCGTTACACCTCAGGGCCGCCTCTCTCTGTTGGCCCTGTGTGCCTCGGTATGACTAAATATAGCCAGCCAAATCGGGCAGGAATTGGGCGCGATTCGTTCGATTTTTGTACACGTTAAAGTAATATTCAGGATTACTGGTAAGTGATTGAAAAATAACAAAATAAAAATTGTGAAAAATTCAAAAAAGCCAAATAAATGCAGATTTGTGCGCCAAATTGCCCAAAATCTGATGCTAAATCCCTACTCGTGCTGGTCAAAAACGTTGTTTTTTGCGATATTTGAATCAATCAAAAATGGGCTGAGCAGTCACCAGGTATGAAGAATATAGTATTTTACTTTACCGTCGCGGCACTCGCGTGTGTACCTATGGTGTGCGTAGCAGGTGATCCGCCGCCTTTCCCTGAATTCACCTTTAAGATGGGCACGCCGCCGAAGGCTGGCGCAGGCCGACGTATTACCGTGCAGATCACGCAGGAAGATGATGCGGCTATCAATTCCGCGCCGACACCTGAGTCTGAAGATGGCACTGCTGGCGCGCCACGGTATGGGTGGTTTTGGGATCAGGTGCCGACCGGGTACACGGACACAGCGACTTTGCGGTTTGAATCCGCGTTGTTGCGATTGTCCAAGCCCCCGCAAGGCGAACACGCGCCTGCCCCAAGACTGCAGGGGTTACAGAAGATTGCCGCTGCGCAGGGGCAAAACATTCTTGTGGCTTCAATTGGTGCGAAGGTATCACCCGCTTTGGTTTTGGCGGTTATGGCTGTCGAATCCGGTGGGCGCGTTGATGCCACAAGTGGCGCCGGCGCAGAAGGATTGATGCAATTGATACCGGCGACCGCTGAACGGTTTGGCGTAAGCAACAGTCTATCTGAACTAGACAATATCAAAGGCGGTGTTGCCTATCTTGACTGGTTGCTCGACGAATTTGGTGGTGATCCGATACTGGCGCTCGCTGGATACAACGCAGGTGAGAACGCAGTGCGCAAACATGAGGGCGTCCCACCGTTCGCCGAAACACGCGACTACATACCCAAAGTTTTGGCGGCCTATGACGTTGCACGCGGCCTTTGCAAGACGCGCCCCGTGTTTGTCACGGATGGGTGTGCGTTTAATCTTGCATTGGATAACTAACCACAAAGGGCGATGCCAATGGCACCGCCCCTGCAATTAGAATGCAGTCCACTTATACTATAGTGGCCTCAGTAGCGGCGCGAATGTCTTCTTCAGATACACCCGGTGCGGTCTCGACCAACTTCAAGCCGCCTTCGACCACGTCCAACACGCCAAGGTTGGTGATGATGCGATCAACGACCCCGGTGCCTGTCAACGGCAGCGTGCAAGATTTCAAAACCTTGCTGACACCATGTTTGTTGGTGTGATCCATTACAACGATGACCCGGCCAACACCTGCGACCAAATCCATCGCGCCCCCCATGCCTTTGACCAGCTTGCCCGGAATCATCCAGTTGGCGAGATCGCCGTTTTCGGCCACTTCCATGGCGCCAAGGATCGCGGCGGCGATTTTGCCACCCCGGATCATGCCAAAACTTTGGGCGCTGTCGAAATACGAGGTACGACGCAATTCGGTGATGGTTTGTTTACCCGCATTGATCAGGTCAGGGTCTTCTTCGCCTTCAAAAGGGAAGGGGCCCATGCCCAACATGCCGTTTTCGGATTGCAGGGTGATGTCTTTGTCCCCCACATAGTTTGCCACCAGCGTCGGAATGCCGATACCAAGGTTCACATACCAACCGTCCTGAAGTTCCTCAGCGGCGCGTTCGGCCATTTGATTACGATCCCACGGCATTATACGGCCTCCTTCGAGCGGACTGTGCGCTGTTCGATGCGCTTTTCATGTGTGCCTTGAATGATGCGATGAACATAGATGCCGGGCAGGTGGATTTTGTCCGGGTCCAGGCTTCCAGTTGGGACGATTTCTTCGACTTCGGCCACACAAACCTTGCCACACATTGCGGCGGGTGGGTTAAAGTTACGCGCCGTTTTACGGAACACGAGGTTGCCGGTCTCGTCGGCTTTCCATGCTTTGACGATGGACACGTCGGCAAAAATACCTTCTTCCATTATATATGTCTCGCCACGGAAGTCTTTGTGTTCTTTGCCCTCGGCAATAACTGTGCCGACGCCGGTTTTTGTATAAAACCCCGGAATGCCACAGCCGCCTGCGCGCATCCGTTCAGCCAGCGTTCCTTGCGGATTAAATTCCAGTTCGAGTTCGCCACTCAGATACTGACGCATAAATTCGGCGTTTTCGCCGACGTAGGAACTGAGCATTTTTTTAACTTGTCGGGTTTGCAGTAAAATACCGATACCAAAGTCATCCACGCCCGCATTATTGGATGCAAATGTCAGATCCTTGGTGCCCGCCTCTTTGATTGCATCAAGCAAAAGCTCTGGAATCCCGCAGAGTCCAAACCCCCCGGCGGCGATGAACATGCCATCAAACAGCAACCCATCAAGTGCGTCCGAGGCATTGTCGTATACCTTTTTCATTTAGAAACCCTTTTATATCGCATTTGCAACGATATGCGGGTGCGCAGGCGCCGGAGTCAACGTTGACAGCCCTGGTTACGGGCTATCTAGGGATTACTACGTATGAATTGTCACTTCTTGGCGGTGGCTTTTTTGGCAGGCGCCTTTTTCTTAGCGGGCGCTTTCTTTTTTGCGGGTGCTTTGCGGCCTTTGCCTGACTTGGCGGCTTTTGCCGCGATCAGCTCTACTGCCATGTCCATCGTTACATCGCCGGGCTCTGTTCCCTTTGGCAGTGTTGCGTTGACCTTGTCCCACTTCACATAGGGGCCATAACGACCGTCCATTATATTGATCGGCCCACCTGAGTCGGGATGTTCGCCCAGCTCTTTGAGCGGCTTGGCAGGCGCACTTCGGCCACGCCCCGGGTTGGCGCGTTTTTCGGCCAACAATTCGACTGCCCGGTTCATTCCGGCCTCGAATACATCGTTGGGATCTTTGAGGTTGGCATAGACCGGTTTGGCGTCTTCCGGACCCTTATGCATTATATAAGGTCCAAAGCGGCCGAAGTTGGACGTGATCATCCCGCCTTCGGGATGTTCGCCAATCTCGCGCGGCAAACTGAGCAAGGTCAGCGCTTTTTCAAGGTCCATAGCGTCCTGCGTCCAGCCCTTGGGCAGGCTGGCACGTTTCGGCTTTTTGTTTTCTTCGGTGGCTTCGCCTCTTTGGACGTAAGGACCGAACCGGCCGGTTCTGAGTGAAATCTCGTCACCTTGATCTTCGCCCAACACACGATCGCCACCATCAGCAGCATCGCCGCCGATCGGACGTGTGTACCGACATTCGGGATAATTTCCACATCCGACGAACCCACCGGATTTGGAAGTTTTCAGGTGCAAGCTGCCGTTGCCGCAAAGTGGACAGGTGCGTGGATCACTTCCGTCTTCGCGCGGTGGGTAAAGTGTTGGCGCCAGGGCGTCGTCCAAAACGTCCAGTACTTCGGTGATCCGCAGCTCAGACGTTTCTGAAATCGCGACCGAAAAATCGTTCCAAAATCTACTGAGGACTCCTTTGTAGTCTGCAGAGCCTGCACTAACGTGATCCAGTTCTTCTTCCAGGTCGGCTGTGAATTCGTAACCAACGTATTTGCGAAAGAAATTAAGCAAGAAGATCGTAACAATTCGCCCCTTATCCTCGGGGATCAGACGATTGGCGTCCTTGCGCACGTATTCGCGATCTTGGATCGTCGTGACGATGCTCGCGTAGGTCGAAGGGCGACCGATACCCAGCTCTTCCATGCGTTTGACCAATGTCGCCTCGGTGTAACGAGGAGGCGGCTGGGTGAAATGTTGTTCCGGACTGACGTTGCGTTTGTCTGCATTTTCGCCCTGCATCACCTGTGGAAGGCGGCGATCATCGTCATCCACCACAGAATCATCGCGGCCCTCTTCATAAACACGCATGAAGCCATCAAACATGACAACCTGACCAGTGGCGCGCAGGCCGACCTGGCCATCTGCGCTTGCAATATCAACAGTTGTGCGCTCCATTCTGGCCGATGCCATCTGACAGGCCAGCGTGCGCTTCCAGATCAGATCATACACTTTACGTTGGTCTGCGTCGGTCAGTTTGAGTGCCGCCGAGTCGCGGGTCATTTCGGTGGGGCGGATGCATTCGTGAGCTTCCTGCGCGTTCTTAGCTTTGTTTTTGTACATGCGCGGACTGTCAGGCACATATTCCGCACCATAGCGATCCTTGATGGCGTCGCGCGCGGCTGTCACGGCCTCGGGGGCCATGTCGATGCCGTCGGTTCGCATGTATGTGATGTGACCGGCCTCATAAAGGCGTTGCGCGGTCGACATTGTTTGCCGCGCACCCATGCCAAATTTACGGCTGGCCTCTTGTTGCAAGGTCGAGGTCATGAAGGGCGCCGACGGGTTGCGGCTTGCCGGTTTGGCCTCAACGGATTTTACGGATAGATCGCGCGACGTGATTGCTTGCACCGCCAGTTCCGCCTGTGTGGCGTTTTCGATGCCAAATTTATCGAGCTTTTCGCCTGCGAGGATTGTTAGGCGCGCCTCATATTCTTGCCCACGTGGCGTGCCAAGCATAGCCTTGACCGACCAATATTCACGCGGATTGAAGGCCTCGATCTCCATCTCACGTTCGACAATCAAGCGCAGGCACACCGATTGAACGCGACCCGCTGATTTGGCACCGGGCAGTTTGCGCCACAAAACCGGGCTGAGGTTGAAGCCAACCAGATAGTCCAAGGCACGACGCGCCAGATATGCTTCAACCAGCGGTGCATCGACCTGACGCGGGTTGGCCATGGCTTCGGTCACGGCGGTTTTGGTAATAGCGTTGAACACGACGCGAGACACCGGCGTATCTTTTTTGATCGCCTTGCGTTTGCGCAGTGCTTCTTCAAGATGCCAACTGATCGCTTCGCCTTCGCGATCCGGGTCAGTGGCGAGGATCAGTGCGTTGTCGTCTTTGAGGGCGTCGGCGATGGCTTTGACATGCTTGCGGCTGTCGTAGCCAATTTCCCATTTCATATCAAAATCGTTGTCCGTATCGACGGAACCGTCTTTCGGTGGCAAGTCCCGCACGTGGCCGTAGGACGCCAGAACCGTATAGTCCGAGCCCAGATATTTATTGATTGTTTTAGCTTTTGCTGGGGACTCGACGACGACAACTGGCATACAAATTCCTTTCGACTCGGAGCGAGGCTTATGGCGGCGGAACATGTGGGGTGGCAAGGGGAATTGTCAATGCGCGCCGATTTGCAAACCGAAAAGGGGATGAAAGTTGTGTCGTTCAGGTGGCCAAAGAGAGTAATCCACCAGCCTGACGTTTGATTCGGCCTTGCAATTCCAGGTCGACAAGCGCCGGTGATACATTTCGGGCAGGCGTGGAAAGATCACGGATCAATTGATCCTCGGCGACAGGTGATGGGCCAAGCCGACGTAGTATCTGATCATGCAGGTTTGCGGTCTCTTGCAAGGTGCGTTGGTCTTTGCTTGGCAAAGGCGCTTCTGAAAGCGGCAGTTTGGCTTGTTGTTGTATTACGTCGTCAACGGGCAAGGCTTCAATCACATCGCTGGCGTTGCGAACTAATCTTGCGCCGTCACGGATCAACATATTGCACCCCGACGCGCGAGCATCAAAAGGGTGACCAGGTACGGCCAATACTTCGCGACCTTGATCCAGGGCGTTGCGAGCCGTGATCAAAGATCCGGATTTTGCTGCGGCTTCAACAATCACGACAGCGCTGGACAGGCCGCTGATTATCCTGTTGCGGCGCGGAAAATGCCGGGCATGTGGTGTCATTCCCATGGGTTGTTCAGACAATCGCAGACCGTCCGTGCCGATATCTTGCGCCAGGCGGGTATTATCGGCAGGGTACATAACGTCCACACCGCCTGCCAGCACAGCAATAGTGCCGGCTTTTAACGCGGCAAGATGCGCCGATGTGTCGATGCCGCGCGCGAGGCCGGAAACCACCACATGATCTTTTTCACCCAGTTCGGTGGCCAATGCCTTGGCCATACGCGTTCCAAGAGAGGAGGCATTTCTGGCGCCCACGAGTGCAATCATTGGTTTGGCCAACAGATCTGTTTTGCCAACGGCCCAAAAAAACGGCGGCGGGTCAGGAATTTGGCGCAATGTCGCCGGATAAATTGGGTCAGTGATGAATATCAGTTGCGCACCGGCCAATTCACCCGCGCGCATTTCATTTGTGGCAACGTTTTCGGAACAGGCAGAATAGGTGTCGACACCGGCAGCTTTGGCCACTTCAGGCAAGGCACTAAGTGCCATTTGTGCGCTGCCATGTTCAGCCAGCAACCGATAAAACGTGGATGTGCCGACGCGGCGTGAACGCAATAGGCGGAGCCACGAAACCCGATCATCTTCCGTGGTGGGTGGGAGTGGGGGGTGAGTGGAAGGATGGGTTTCCTCGGACATCGTAACTCCGCCTGCTTGCAGAGATAGAACTAAGGGTGCTTGGTTAATGTGTGGTAAATTGCGTATTTAAACACACGGAAAAACTGCTCAGGGTGTCAAGCGACCGGTTGTTGCTGGTTAGCGCTCACTTGTGACACCGGTGGCCAACCAGACACGGTGTGGTATCTTTAAGGGGTCTTCCGGAAAACACATCCGGAGTAATTCCGCCAATTCCGCATCAAATTCTTTGGTGTCCTTTGCATTCAGCGAGGCTGCGATACCGGCGCTGGCTCGTATACGTCCGCGCCACGCGACGTGGCTATAACATTGAACACTATCGAATGAGGTCGTTTCCAATTCTTGGAATCCGGCCCCCGCAAGATCAGTGAGCCAAGCAGGATAAAGCCCGCTGCCCCCGGCCCCAACCCACGCTGGATTGTATTGCAAGATCAGCGCTTCGGTTGCGTCAACCACATTTCCGGACAGTGGCAGCCAGTCGAAATGGGCAATGATTATTCGCCCTCCGGGCCGCAGAAGACGAACAACCTCATTGGCGGCGTTTCCGCGATCAAACCAGTGCCAACATTGCCCGGCTGTCACCAAATCGAAACTGCCAGTGGCAAGACCAGTCTGTTCGGCTGTGCCGATTTGATAATTTATGTTAACACTCGTGTTCAAATCGAGTGCACGCGCCTCGGCCAGAAGACTTTCAGAGGGATCAAGACCGGTTACCTCAAGGCCAAGTTGCGCTAGCCCGCGTGCCACGGTTCCTGTGCCCGTGCCCAAATCAACGGCTATTTGCCCGGCCTTCGCATAATGTTGCGACTTCAATAGGCTAAAAAAGGAAGGTGGGAACCCGGCGCGATGAATTGCATAATCGTTAGCGGTCAGCCCGAAATCCACATCATCACCAAATTGGCGCATTGCTTCGGGTAAAATACCGTCAGAAGATCGACTCACGTGGCAGATCCGCCGACAGTTAGCCCGCCAATCATGACGGTTGGCTGACCCACACCGACCGGAACCCATTGACCCTGTTTGCCGCAATTCCCCATGCCGGGATCCAGTGCCATATCGTTGCCAAGTGCGCGGATTTGTTTCAGCGAAGTCGCGCCATCCCCAATCAACGTGGCCCCTTTGACGGGTGCGCCGACCTTGCCGTTTTTAACGCGGTAGGCTTCGGTGCAGCTAAACACGAACTTGCCGTTTGTGATATCAACTTGTCCCCCGCCAAACCCAACGGCGTAAATTCCGTCTTTCAAATCGGCCACGATATCACCGGGGGCCGTGTCGCCGCCCAACATATAAGTATTGGTCATGCGTGGCATTGGTGCGTGTGCATAGCTTTGCCTGCGCCCGTTTCCGGTGGGTTCGACCCCCATCAAGCGGGCATTCTGTCGATCCTGCATGAATCCAACCAGAACGCCGTCTTCGATCAAAACATTTTTGCCGGATGGAGTGCCTTCATCATCAACGGTAATGCTACCACGGCGATCGGGAATCGTACCATCGTCCAGAACCGTTACGCCCTTGGCGGCAATCTGTTGCCCCATCAAACCTGCAAAAGCCGAACTTCCCTTGCGATTGAAATCACCTTCCAGACCATGACCAATGGCTTCGTGCAACAGGATGCCGGGCCATCCCGGCCCCAGAACAACATCCATAACGCCCGCAGGGGCAGGCACGGCATCGAGATTGACAAGCGCCACGCGCAAAGCCTCGCTGGCCTTGTCCTGCCAATCGGATGGGTCAAGTAGCCCGTTCAGTCCGATCCGACCACCACCACCCGCCGTTCCAGATTCGCGTCGGCCGTCCTGTTCAACGATGACGGACACGTTTACGCGTGTCATCGGGCGAACATCACGCACCTGAACGCCGTCGGGGCGTAAAATTTCAATTTCCTGGCACGATGCTGCAATAACGGCCGATACCTGAACCACCCGTTTATCTAACGAGCGTGCAAAGTCGTCGATTTCTCGTAGGGTTTCGATCTTAACTGGAAAAGTTGCACCCGCGATCGGATCTTCGTCGGAATACAGACGTTTGTTGGTCGCCTGTGGCGACGTCGCCATTGTGCCACCGCCATCCGCAACTGCAAGACGGGCGGTTTCAACCGCGCGAGAAATAGCTTTTTCTGAAATTTCCGTGGAATGAGCATAGCCTGCGACTTCTCCACGAACTGCGCGAAGACCAAAACCTTCACCAGCATCATAGCTGGCGGTTTTCACACGGCCATCATCAAAAACCAAAGCTTCTGACCGCTGGCGTTCCAAAAAGAGCTCGCCGTCGTCGGCACCATCTGTCGCATGGCGCAGCAGCCCAAGGGCGGATTCGCGATCGATGAGCGTGTCAAAAGGGCGGAATGGGGCGTCTGTCATAGGGAATTCCTGCACTAATTGGCGACACAAATTTGATTCAAATCAAAAAAGCGTCTGTTTGCCGCAATGGTCTTTCTTGTCTGCCGCCTCAGAATATGATTTTAAACGACAGTGAAACAATGGGATTCCGTCCAAAAGATGGAGGAACTCCAAAATAGAACGTAAACCGCTTCAACCGATCAGGGTGTAATATGCGACTTATCTCTCAAATGCTGGCTGCATTGGCCGCTTTTTTCGTCCTTCCCGCGCAGGCCCAAGAAAGTCTTGAAATCGTTGGCCGGCCGGACACTGGTGGACTCAACTTCCAACCTGCCGTGACCGAACTGATGCGCGATATTGTGTGGCTGGACACCATGGTGTTGATCATCATCACGGTGATCTCCGTGTTCGTGACGGGGCTGATGATATATTCCATCATGCGATTTAATCGCCGCGCAAACCCAACACCTTCAACATTCACACATAATTCACCGATTGAAGTCGCGTGGACCATAATTCCGATTGTAGTGCTTGTTCTGATTGGCGCGTTTTCCCTTCCGGTTCTGTTCAAGCAGCAGGAAATCCCCGTGGGCGACATTCACATCAAGGCGACTGGTTATCAGTGGTATTGGGGTTATGAATACACGGACCACGATTTCGGTTTTGAAAGTTTCCTGATTGGCGAGGGCAAAGTGCTAAACGACGAGGTCGTGGCCGAGCTTGAAGCAGCGGGTTACAGCCGTGATGAATTCTTGTTGGCAACAGATACGGCCGTCATAGTGCCCGTGAACAAGGTTGTGACAATGCAAATCACTGGCGCGGACGTGATCCATGCTTGGGCAATCCCGGCGTTTGGTGTGAAGCAAGACGCCGTGCCTGGACGTTTGGCACAGCTTTGGTTCAAAGCGGAACGTGAAGGCATCTATTTTGGCCAGTGCTCCGAGCTTTGCGGCAAGGATCATGCCTATATGCCGATCACCGTCAAAGTCGTTAGCCAAGACGCATACGATGCTTGGGTGAATGCCGTAAAAGCGGCGGATGAATATGTTGAAGTGGCAGCGCTGAACTAATCATCGTAAACGGGCCTCGGTCATGTGCCGAGGCTGCTAACTATCAGGACCGGGCGACTTTATGAGCGACGCAAGCATCAGTGCCAGCGAGACGCCAACCGGCGAAGCCGGTTTCGGCGATTTCTATGCGCTGCTCAAGCCGCGCGTTATGTCGCTGGTCGTGTTTACGGCGTTGGTTGGTTTGTTGGCTGCCCCAGTGGGTGTGCATCCGATTGTTGGGTTCGCGGCCATCTTGTTTATCGCAATAGGCGGTGGCGCATCTGGTGCGCTGAACATGTGGTGGGATGCCGATATCGACCGAATCATGAAGCGCACACAAGGGCGCCCGATTCCAGCAGGAAAAGTCACCGAAGGCGAGGCATTTGCCTTTGGCATTACCCTTGCTGTGATGTCCGTGATCATGCTTGGCTTGGCTGCAAATTTCGTCGCGGCAGGTTTGTTGGCGTTTACGATTTTTTTCTACGTTGTGATTTATTCAATGTGGCTGAAACGCTGGACCCCGCAAAACATCGTGATAGGTGGCGCGGCTGGTGCGTTTCCCCCAATGATCGGTTGGGCGGTGGCAACGGGCGGAATCAGCGTGGAATCAGTTTTGATGTTCACCATCATTTTTATGTGGACGCCGCCGCATTTCTGGGCACTCGCGTTGTTCATGAAATCTGACTACGAAAAGGCCGGTGTTCCTATGTTGACAGTTACACATGGCCGCCGCACGACTCGTGTACATATTTTGGTTTACACATTGCTATTGGCGCCAATAGCAATTGGGGCGGCCTTCACCAGCATTGGTGGCCCGATATACTTGGCGGTGGCGGTCATTCTGAACGCGGCCTTCCTGAAGGGCGCATTTGATATTTGGCGGCGCGACGAAGTGTCGGCTGAGGCCGACGGTTATCGCACCGAAAAGAAAGTTTTCGCTTTGTCCCTGTTCTATCTCTTTGGGCATTTTACAGCGATACTGGTGCAATCTATGCTGGCACCTTACGGAATAGGTAGCTGGTGATGAGCTTTCGCGAACCTCATGAGATTCACAAACGCCGGTTTGGGCGAAACCTTGGCCTTGGTCTTGTGCTTGCGGCATTTGTTGCATTGGTGTTTGGCCTGACCATTGCCAAAGTCAGCAACGAAGATTTTTCGGTCCCACAACAGAACGAAAGTGCGAGCTGATGGCGATGGACGACAAAACTAAAACAGTAACACGTCTTGTTGGTGTCGTTGTGTTGATGGGCGGTTTGGCTTGGGCATCGGTTCCGTTTTACGATTGGTTTTGTCGCGTAACTGGGTTTGGTGGCACGCCGGGCATCGCGTTGAGCGGTTCAGAAGATATTCTGGAACAAACCGTAAAAATTCGTTTTGATGCGAGCAAAGAACGCAACATGCCCTGGGAATTCAAACCGGTGGTGCGCGAAATGGAAATCCGTATCGGAGAGACCGGATTGGCGTTTTATGAGGCCTACAACCCAACAGACAAACCAATTGCCGGGCAGGCGAGTTACAATGTGACACCCTACGAAGCGGGCGGTTTTTTCAACAAGATAGATTGCTTTTGTTTTACCGAACAAGTTTTGCAACCGGGCGAACGCGCGCAAATGCCCGTGACCTTCTATGTCGATCCAGAAATAGTTACAGATCGAGACGCGAAATACACGCATACAATCACACTATCCTATACTTTCTACGAAATTGACCTGCCTGAAATGCAAGCTTCTCTTGCGCAACAGGCGGAAACCGATAAAAACATGAACTAAGCCTCCAACGAGGGAATAAAAGATGGCACATGAAAAAAACCACGACTACCACATCCTAAGCCCCTCGGTGTACCCTCTATTGGGCGCTGTTTTTGGGTTTGTTATGCTCTTTGGCGCGGTCCTGATGATCTCGCCCAAGGTTGAAAGTAACCAACCTTGGATGTTCCTGATCGGTCTGGCCGGCGTTCTTTACGTTATGTTTGGCTGGTGGTCCGAAGTGATCAAAGAAAGCAGCGTTGGTGATCATACACCAGTTGTCCGCATCGGTCTGCGCTATGGCTTCATCATGTTCATCATGTCCGAAGTCATGTTCTTTTCTGCTTGGTTCTGGGCGTTTTTCAAAAGCGCGATGTACCCGATGGGTCCGATGTCGCCGATCAAAGACGGTATCTGGCCACCTGCGGGCATTGAAACCTTTGACCCTTGGCATCTGCCGCTGATCAACACTTTGATCCTGCTGTGTTCGGGGTGTGCGGCCACTTGGGCGCACCATGCGCTGGTACATGAAAACAACCGTGAAGACGTGAAGTGGGGCCTGATTATTTCGATAGCTCTGGGTGTTCTGTTCACTGTGTTTCAGGCCTATGAATACAGCCACGCCGCGTTTGGCTTCTCGGGTAACATTTATGGTGCGACATTCTTTATGGCGACGGGGTTCCATGGTGCGCATGTGATCATCGGCACAGTGTTCTTGTTTGTGTGTCTGATGCGGATCTACCGTGGACATTTCACACCCGAACGACATGTGGGTTTCGAGGCTGCAGCTTGGTACTGGCATTTTGTTGATGTGGTCTGGTTGTTCCTGTTTGCCGCGGTTTACATCTGGGGCGGCTGACCAAGTCCCGTTTGAGGTTGAAAAACCCCGAACAACAGGCATAAAGCAAAGCGCGCATATTAATGCGCGCTTTTCCTTTTTTGGCAGGAGCCATTTTCGTTGCGCCGCTTTCTTATCCCACTTGTTTTTGGACTTGCCGGCGCGGCCGTGCTGATCTCACTTGGCGTGTGGCAAGTTCAGCGTTTGGGATGGAAACAGGCAATACTGGCAGACATCCAAATCCGAATCGCAGAAGACCCCGTGCCGATCCCCGAAAACGTTGATTCAGTTCGCGATCGGTATTTACCAGTGACGATGACCGGTGCGTCTATTGGCCCGGAATTGCACGTTCTGATGTCTACGAAGGAACTGGGCGCCGGGTATCGGGTGATTCAGGCGGTTGAGACACAGGGCCGCAGAGTTTTGGCCGATCTCGGTTATATCCCCTTAACTGCAAAAGACAGCCCGCGCGCGCAGGTTCACAAAACGTTTGTCGGCAATCTGCATTGGCCCGAAGAAACCGACAGCTATACACCTGATCCGGATGTGGCCAAGAACATATGGTTCGCCCGCGACGTGGCTCGCATGTCGGGCCACTTGAATACAGAGCCAATTTTGGTGATTGTTCGGGAGACGTCGCAATCTGTCGCGAAATTGACGCCACTACCAGTCGACAGTACCGGTATTCCCAACGATCACTTACAGTATGCAATCACCTGGTTTTCCCTCGCCGCGATTTGGCTGATTATGACCGGTTACTTTCTTTCACGCACCGCAAAAGCGGCAAAAGGCAATGTGACATGAGATATGTTTCGACAAGGGGCGATGCACCCATCCTAAATTTCGAAGAGGCAATGCTAACCGGGCTGGCCCGTGATGGGGGGCTGTACTTGCCGGAAACGATACCGACGCTCAGCCACGATGAAATCGCTGATCTTGCTGGTGCAAGTTACGAAGAAGCCGCGTTTCGTATCATGCGCCCCTATATCGGGGATGTTTTCACCGACGAAGAATTTCGTGGCATTATCGAACGCGCCTATACCGGGTTCAGCCATGCCGCCCGAGCCCCCTTGGTTCAACTGAGCGAGGGGCATTTTCTGTTGGAATTGTTCCACGGGCCGACATTGGCCTTCAAAGACTTCGCGATGCAATTGATTGGTCAGTTGTTTGAGTTTTCACTTAATCGTAGCGGCAAACGAGTTTGCATTGTCGGCGCCACAAGCGGTGATACGGGTAGTGCTGCAATTGAAGCATTTAAAGGTTTGGATGCGGTGGATGTTTTCATCCTGTATCCGCATGGCCGAGTGAGCGAAGTACAACGTCGCCAAATGTCGACCCCTTCGGAACCCAATGTACATGCTCTGGCAATGGACGGGCATTTCGATGATTGTCAGGCGCGTGTCAAAGACATGTTCAACGATTTCGAATTCCGCGATGCGGTTGGCCTCGCTGGTGTGAACAGCATCAACTGGGCACGTGTGTTGGCACAGGTGGTGTACTATTTCACTTCTGCCGTTAGCCTTGGCGCGCCGCATCATAAAGTAAGTTTCACGGTGCCGACCGGTAACTTTGGAGACATTTTCGCAGGCTACATTGCGAAACGTATGGGGCTGCCGATTGATCGTCTTGTTGTAGCGACCAACCAAAACGACATCTTGCACCGTTGCATCAGCACCAGTGACTATAAACCTGATGGTGTCATTCCTTCAATAAGCCCGTCGATGGATATTCAAGTCAGTTCCAATTTTGAACGGGCATTGTTTGAAGCCTATGGTCGGGATGCATCTGCGGTGACCCAATTGATGGACGAACTTAAGGCAGGTGGCTTTAGTGTGAGTCAGGGTGCGTTGGACGTTCTTCGCGAAAACTTCGATAGTGGAAATTGCAGCGAAGAAGAAACCAGTGCTGCAATCCGTGACGTGCACGCATCGACCGGCGAATT
>Ga0209344_10003801_pt1 | contig 14469 bp, 15 predicted proteins | sample Cruoilmetagenom6_FD_187293 | JGI IMG/M metagenome (GOLD analysis project Ga0209344, IMG submission 187293) | Oil polluted marine microbial communities from Coal Oil Point, Santa Barbara, California, USA - Santa Barbara Oil Seep Sample 6 (SPAdes)... | ecosystem: Environmental > Aquatic > Marine...
ATGTTACAAGTGCATTTAAACTCTTAACGTTCTTTAAAATAAATAAGGTTACTGCCTACATTAGTTAATTTTTTGGAAAACTCAACATTAATTCTTTAGAAAGGGTGAGTTTGAGCTGTAAAAGCGGGCTGCTAGTGCTGCATGTGCTGAATTTATTTCAGTAACACAGTATCTCGAGCAGATTCTTGATCAGTTTGTTAGCCCTAAACTTGTTATAAGGAGTTTAGATCAAAACAACAACTAGTGTAGGCTTTTTTTATACATATAAATCAACAAAATGGAAAACTCAATTATATTAACTATAGGTGGAACGCTATTAGGAATCATTATTGGTTTTATAATAGCAAAAGTATTAGAAAGGAATAATGCTTCTAAGCTTATAAAAAGTGCAAAGAAATCTGCAGCAGGTATTCTAAAAGAGGCAAATAGTGAAGGCGAGAGCTTAAAGAAAGATAAAATACTACAAGCAAAAGAAAAGTTTATTGAATTAAAGTCTGAACATGAAAAAGTTATCATGTCTCGAGATAAGAAAATGGCTGAAGCCGAAAAGCGTACAAGAGATAAAGAGTCGCAAATTTCTAGTGAATTATCGAAAAATATCAAGCTAAATAAGAGTTTAGAAGATAAAATAAAAGACAACGATCACAAATCTGATATCCTATCTAAAAAACAAGATGAAATAGATAGACTTCATAGAAGTCAAGTAGAACAGTTAGAAGTTATCTCAAGTTTATCTGCAGAAGAAGCTAAATCTCAATTAGTAGAATCCTTAAAAGGTGAAGCTAAAAGCGATGCCATGGCTTATGTTCAAAGCACACTCGAGGACGCAAAATTGACTGCACAACAAGAAGCTAGAAAAGTTATAATAAATACCATTCAACGAATAGGAACAGAGGAAGCTGTAGATAATTGTGTCTCTGTTTTTAATATTGAATCAGATGATGTTAAAGGACGAATCATTGGTCGAGAAGGTAGAAACATTAGAGCTATTGAAGCAGCAACAGGAGTAGAGATCATTGTAGATGATACACCTGAAGCTATTATTCTATCGTGTTTCGATTCTGTTAGACGAGAAATTGCTAGACTTTCTTTACACAAACTAGTCACAGATGGTAGGATTCATCCTGCAAGAATTGAAGAAGTTGTTAAAAAGACTACAAAGCAGATTGAACAGGAAATTATTGAAGTTGGTAAACGTACCATTATCGATTTAGGTATTCATAATCTTCATCCAGAACTTATTAAAGTGGTTGGTAGAATGAAATACCGTTCTTCTTACGGTCAAAATTTATTACAGCACTCAAGAGAAGTTGCAAAACTTTGTGGTGTTATGGCAGCAGAATTAGGATTGAATCCTAAATTAGCCAAACGTGCTGGACTTTTGCACGATATTGGTAAAGTGCCAGATGCAGAAGCAGATATGGAAACACCTCACGCAATACTTGGTATGCAATGGGCTGAAAAGTATGGTGAAAAAGATGAGGTATGTAATGCTATTGGAGCGCATCATGACGAAATAGAAATGACATCTCTTTTATCTCCTATAGTTCAAGTATGTGATGCTATTTCAGGAGCACGTCCTGGAGCTAGACGCCAGGTTCTTGATAGTTATATTCAACGATTAAAAGATTTAGAAGATATAGCCTTTGGTTTTGGAGGTGTAAAGAAAGCTTATGCTATTCAGGCTGGTAGAGAATTGAGAGTCATTGTTGAAAGCGAAAAAGTATCAGATCAAAATGCTTCAGATTTATCGTTTAACATTTCACAAAAAATTCAAACAGATATGACTTATCCTGGTCAAGTGAAAGTAACAGTTATTAGAGAGACTAGAGCAGTGAATATTGCTAAATAGAATTCCTGAGAATGCAGGAATCTCAAAATAGAAATAAAAAATCCAGTGATAAACTGGGTTTTTTATTTTTACCAACAACCAACAACCAACAACCAACTAATAGGCAGGCATTTCAGGATCTCAACTTGCTGATAACCATTATTTAATAGAAACTGAAACAAGTTCAGTTTGACAAACAATATTTTTTTTTATTCAGCCTCTTATTTTCTAGGATGAAACGTATGTAGTACGTTCTTTAAATGGCTTTTATCGACATGCATATAAATTTCGGTAGTAGTTATGCTTTCATGGCCTAACATGAGCTGTATGGTTCTTAAATCGGCTCCATTTTCTAGCAAATGTGTCGCAAACGAATGTCTAAAGGTATGTGGTGAAATGGTTTTGTTTAAATCAATCTTAACAGCAAGCTGCTTAATAATTGTAAAAATCATGGCTCTAGTAAGTTGTTTGCCTCTTCTGTTTAAAAAAAGAGTATCCTCATGTCCTTTTTGAATGCTTAAATGATTTCGTACCTCATTTTTATAACAATTAATATATTTTTGAGCATGTTGTACTATTGGTACAAAACGTTGTTTGTCTCCTTTTCCAGTTACTTTAATAAATCCTTCTTCAAAAAACAAGTCTGAAATTTTTAAGTTAGTTAATTCGCTAACTCGCAAGCCACAACTATATAAGGTTTCAAGGATGGCTCTATTGCGTTCACCTTCAGCTTTGCTTAAATCAATAGCATCAATTAAATGGTTAATATCATCTAATGAAAGTGTGTCAGGGAGCTTCCTTCCAATCTTTGGAGATTCAATGAGTTCCAATGGATTGTCTGTTCTGTAGTCTTCAAAAATAAGGTAATTAAAAAAACTTCGTAATCCAGATATCATTCTAGATTGTGTTCTGGCATTTACAACCTTAGCAATTTCATAAACATATTGTTGAATTGTTTCTTTTGAAATTGTAAGAGGAGTTACATTAACTTCATTAGAATCTAAATAAGAAATCAATTTCTCTACATCTAGGCCATAACTAGTTATTGAGTTAGTAGATAAACCTCTCTCTATTTTTAAATATAACTTGTAGTCTTTTAAAGCGTGATTCCATTTCATTTATACAAACATATATTAAATATCTGTTTTTATAGTTAAATTAACCTTCTAGAAAACATAGACTCATTCTAAATTGTTAATAACTATTGATTTTAAATATTTGAAAAACAAGCATTTAAATCAATTTGTTAATTAATTTGTTGATAAGTATTAAATTTTAGTTCATAATTAGAAAAAAAAGTATTTAGTTTGTTCTATCAATTTAAAAACTTAAACAATTATGAAAAAAGTATTATTATTAGCTGCAATAGCAGTTTTCGGATTTACTAGCGTGAATGCACAAAACGTGAGTTTTGGTGTAAAAGCTGGTATGAATATCTCTACCATAGCGGGTGATTTTGGTAATTATGGAGATTATTATTATGGTGAAACTTATAGAGAAGCAAGTTCAAAAATTGGCTTTCATGTAGGTGGACTTGCTGAAATTATGCTTTCTGAAAAGTTTGCAATTCAACCAGAAGTATTGTTTTCTTCTCAAGGTTATAAGACAGATTATTATGATGATAATGATAATAAGCAAGATAATAATGTGAATCTTAGTTATATTACTCTACCAGTTATGGCAAAATTTTTCCCAATTGAAAATTTAAGTATTGAAGCTGGACCACAAGTTGGGTTTTTAATATCTGCAAAAGATGATGAAATTGATTATTATAATGATTTATATCCTAATGATGAACAAGTTGAAACTAAAGATGGTTATAAAGGAACAGATTTTGCTTTAAATTTTGGTGCAGGTTATAAATTAGATAATGGTGTTTTCTTTTCAGCACGTTATAGCTTTGGTTTATCTAAAGTAGATGATGAAGATTTCTATAATGACCCTGAGTATGGTGATATATATAACAATTTTGCATTTTCAAGAAAAAATCGTGTATTCCAACTTTCTGTAGGATACATGTTTTAATTAGTAATTGATTTTAATAGCAGAAAAGACCGAAACTTATTGTTTCGGTCTTTTTTTATTTGTAGTTATTAAAAATTGTTAATACTAAGTGCTTTCCTGTTAAAAAATGTTAAATTAAAATCTAAAAGCATCATTTGATGCGTAAATACTTATGTTATTAACTTTTTAAACAAATAGTAATTATGAAAAAAATAGTTATTGCAGTTTTAGCTGTATGTTCTTTTGGTATCAGTTATTCTCAAATAGACGTTGAAGAAAAGGCAAAAGCAGGTAGTTTTTATTTAGGTGCTAATATTGGTGTGCCTTTAAATAATGCAAGCGATATTTCTTCTTTTAATTTTGGATTCGATGGCGCTTATTTATTTGAATTAATAGAAAACCTTGAAGTTGGTGGATTAGTAGGATATACTCATTTTATTGGAGATGGTGTTTATTACTATCAAGGAAATAATCAATATAAATATAAAGATGTGTCTTTTATTCCTATAGCTGCTTCAGGTAGATATTATTTTGCAGACTACACGTTCTTTGGTGGATTAGATTTGGGAATAGGAATTAATGCTGCTGGAGATGCTAAATCTGGTTTTTATGCCAGACCAAAATTTGGTTATAATTTAGGCTCATTGTCTTTAATAGCCTCATTTCAAAGTATTTCTGGAGGATCCGATTATAAACATTTAAACGACAACAACCCTAATAATGATGTCGTAACCTCAAAAGGATTTAATTCGTTTAATTTTGGAGTTGAATTTAAATTTTAATAATATAATTTATAATTAAACCGAAGCTAATATCTTCGGTTTTTTTATGCCTTATTTTTTGATACCTTTACTTTTAAATTGAAAGTAGAAATTAAGATGAAAAAAATCATCATTATAAACGGTCCAAACTTAAACCTTTTAGGTAAGCGAGAACCAAATATCTATGGAAGTTTAACCTTTAATGAATTTTTTGACACCATTAAAGAAAAATATCCACAATTACATATAGAGAATTATCAATCTAATATAGAAGGGGAATTGATAAATAAAATTCAAGAAGTAGGCTATAGTTATGATGGTATAATATTAAATGCTGCTGCTTACACACATACATCTATCGGAATAGGAGATGCAGTTGCAGCTATAGAAACACCTGTTGTGGAAGTCCATATTTCAAACACATTTAATCGTGAAGATTTTAGACATCAATCTTATGTGGCTCCTAATGCTAAAGGGGTTATTGTTGGCTTTGGTTTACAAAGTTATGAGTTGGCAATTCAAAGTTTTTAAGCCCTCTCTAGCTCTCCCAAAGGGAGAGAACTCTTACTCGAACTCAATAAAAACAAAAAGCACAATTCAAATTTGAATTGTGCTTTTTATATAAATTATTAAAATAGGTTCTCCGTGTGTGAGTGAAAGTCCTTCCCTTCGGGAAGAATTTAGGATGGGCTATTTCCTTCCCTTTGGGAAGGCTAGGATGGGCTATAAATGAATCACTTCTCCATAAGCATCTGCAACAGCTTCCATAACCGCTTCACTCATCGTAGGATGTGGATGAACAGCTTTAAGCACTTCATGTCCTGTAGTTTCAAGTTTTCTTCCTAAAACAGCTTCAGCAATCATATCTGTTACGCCAGCACCAATCATGTGGCAACCTAGCCATTCGCCATATTTAGCATCGAAAATCACTTTAACGAAACCATCTTTGGCTCCAGAAGCACTTGCTTTTCCAGAAGCTGAGAATGGAAATTTCCCAACTTTAATCTCGTATCCTTTTTCTTTTGCTTGCTTTTCAGTTAAACCAACACTAGCAATTTCAGGAGATGCATAGGTACAGCCTGGAATGTTTCCATAATCTAAAGCTTCAACATGTTGTCCTGCTATTTTTTCTACACAAAGAATCCCTTCTGCAGAAGCTACGTGAGCTAAAGCTTGACCAGGAGTAACATCTCCAATAGCATAATATCCAGGAATATTTGTTTGGTAATAATTATTTACTAATATTTTATCTCTGTCAACAGCAATACCAACATCTTCTAAACCTATATTTTCAATATTTGTTTTAATACCTACTGCAGATAAAATAATATCTGCTTCAAGAATTTCTTCACCTTTAGCTGTCTTCACAGTAGCTTTAACTCCTTTTCCAGACGTATCTACTTTAGTAACTTCAGCCGAAGTCATAATATTGATACCACTTTTCTTAAAGCTTTTTTCTAATTGCTTAGAAACATCAATATCTTCAACAGGAACGACGTTTGGTAAAAATTCAACAATAGTTACTTCAGTTCCCATAGAATTGTAGAAATAAGCAAACTCAACACCTATAGCTCCAGATCCAACAACAATCATTTTCTTTGGTTGTTCAGCTAAAGTCATGGCTTCTCTATATCCAATTACTTTTTTGCCATCTTGTGGTAAGCTTGGTAATTCGCGAGAACGTGCTCCAGTAGCAATAATTATATGGTCAGCACTATATTCTTTTCCACCAACATCAACTTTCTTTCCTGTTTTTAGTTTTCCAAAACCTTCAATAACATCAATCTTGTTCTTTTTCATTAGAAATTGAACACCTTTGCTCATGCCTTCTGCAACATTGCGACTACGTTTTACAACGGCACTAAAATCTTTATCGAATTCTTTAACAGATAAACCATAATCGTTTGCATGCTTTAAATATTCAAAAACTTGTGCAGATTTTAAAAGTGCTTTAGTAGGAATACAGCCCCAATTTAAACATACACCACCTAAGTTTTCTTTTTCAACTATAGCTGTTTTAAAACCTAGTTGAGATGCTCTAATTGCAGTTACGTAGCCACCAGGACCACTTCCAAGAACAATAATATCGTATTTACTCATTGTATATTTTTTAGTCGTTTTAAGAAGCTACGAATTTACGAAACCTATTTTGAAAAATAAATGATAGCTTGATTTTTATTATAAATCATCAGTAAAATGGCGCTTGCCTTTTTCTTTGCTGAATTTTTCCTTGTTATAAGAAGTAGATTTTCCTTTAGGGATAGATAATGATTTCCAGTCTTTTCCTTTAATTATTTTTCCAATATATGCTATTTGACCAATATGATAAGGATAATGACCTAATTGTCTAAAAATAGCTTCTGAAACTAAATGGCCTTCATTTCTAATATAAACTATTCTATTCATATCTTGATCTGAAAGGTTTGAAATAGCACTGTATAGACATACCCAACCGTTTTCCCAAGCAGCAATAATTTCCTCTTTATTTTTATAAGATTCTATAAACTCTTGATCTCTTTGCCGCCATTCCTTTTCACCATCTTCAGATAAAAAATTAGTCCATCTGCTCAACATGTTTCCAACCATGTGTTTAACGATAATAGAAATGCTATTTGAAGTTTCGTTTGGTAGCCAATTCATCTCATCGTATGTGAGTTGTTCGAAGGTTTTATCTCCAACTAACTTATAATAATCAAATTGTTTTTTAACAGCAGTTATGTATGGATTTTTCATAAACTAAAAGTAATACTAAAACTTTAAAGAAATTAAAATTGACTATTATAATTACTTATAGTGTGATTATATTCTTTAATTTAAGGATTAGGAATAAAATCTAGAGCAACACCATTAATGCAATGTCTTTTTCCAGTTGTGTTTTTTGGACCATCGTTAAAAACATGTCCTAAATGGCCTCCACATGTGGCACAATGTTCTTCAATTCCATAATATGCTGATGAGCCCTCTTTAGTATAAGCTACATTTCCTTCAATTTCTTTATCAAAACTTGGCCATCCTGTACCTGAGTCAAATTTGTTATCGCTCTTAAACAATGGTGTTTTGCATGCAGCACAAACATAAGTACCTTTTTTGTTGTTACTATTTAATGGGCTTGAAAAAGCTTGTTCGGTCCCAGATTCTCTTAAGACATAATATTCTTTTGCACTTAAGACTTGTTTCCATTCCGAATCTGTTTTTACTATTTTATAAGCGTCTTTTTTTGAAACTTTTGTTGTCTCTTGACTCATGCAGCTTTGTAAACTGAAGATTAAAAGAATACTTGCAATAATTTTCATATAGATTATATAATTTTTATATTCACTTTTGTCGATGAAACTAACTTAACTTTACAGTTAGAAAAATAAATTAAAGTTAAAAACAAAATTTCATTGTATTATAAAAAGGAATGATTTTTGTATTTTTAAATTAAATAAAAGCTAAAAAAATGAAATTAAAGAATAGAATTGGAATACCTGTATTGTTTTTATTGTTAATGGCATGCTCTACAAACCCATTTACAGGAAAACAGACCATGGCTATCGTGCCAAACTCTCAATTATTTCCTACTGCCTTTCAACAATACAATCAAGTGCTCTCTCAAAGTAAAGTTATAAAAGGCACTTCGCAATCTGATATGATAACACGAGTTGGACAAAGAATTTCTATTGCAGCAGAACGTTGGTTAAATGCAAATGGGTATGAAGGGTATTTGAAAGATTATCAATGGGAATATAATTTAATTGATGACAAAACAGTAAATGCTTGGTGTATGCCAGGAGGAAAAATAGTTTTTTATACTGGTATTTTGCCTATTGCTGAAAGTGAAACAGGAGTTGCTGCTATTATGGGTCATGAAGTAGCACATGCATTAGCGAATCATGGACAACAGCGAATGAGTGCTGATTATATTCAACAAGGTGTAGCAATTGCTGGTAATGTTGCCATTCAAAATGATAACGATAGAGAGGCTTTTAATCAATATTATGGAATAGGTTCTCAAGTAGGAGTCATGTTGCCATTTAGTAGAAGTCATGAAACTGAAGCTGATAAAATAGGTTTAATTTTAATGGCAATGGCTGGTTACAATCCAAGTGAAGCTGCAGAATTATGGAAACGTATGAAAGCTAATAGTGGAGGTAATGCACCACCAGAAATATTAAGTACACATCCATCTAACGATACGAGAATTCAAGAAATTACGTCTTTAGTGCCAATGGCTGTAGCCGAAGCAAAAAAGTTTGGAATCTCTTCTTTCAGACCTATTACCAAATTTTAAAAGTATAATTTAAAATATTTACTTACTTTCGAGGCTGTTCATGTTACATGAACAGCTTTTTTATTTTTTAAAAACTAGATATGACTAAATTTGAAAAAGGGAATAAAAAATTACTGAATGCTTGGGCATTTTACGATTGGGCAAATTCAGTTTATACGTTAACAATTGCATCCTCAATTTTCCCAATATTTTATTCGGCTTTATTTTTAAGTCATATTAAAACAGTTAATGCTTTTGGATTTGAATTTAAAAGTACAGCTTTAATAACCTTTGTAACAGCTTTCACATTTTTGGTAGTTTCTTTTATATCACCTTTATTATCTGGAATTGCTGATTATGTTGGGAATAAGAAAAACTTCATGAAGTTTTTCTGTTATGTAGGTGGTCTTGGGTGTATTGGCTTATATTGGTTTAGTCTGGATCACATTTATATAAGTCTTTTATTTTACTTTATGGGATTAATAGGATATTGGGGAAGTTTGGTGTTCTATAATTCGTATTTACCAGATATAGCTTTTCCAGAACAGCAAGATAGAATTAGTGCTCGAGGATTTTCTATGGGTTATATAGGGAGTGTTATTTTGCTTATTATCAATTTAGCTATGGTTATGAGTCAAGAAACTGGTGAAGCTAAAATGGAAATGATGCGCTTGTCGTTTATCATGGTTGGTGTATGGTGGATTTTATTTAGTCAATACACTTTTTATGTGTTGCCAAAAGGTGTTTCAAATGGAGAAAAGGTGACTAAAAATGTCATTCTTAATGGATTTAAAGAATTACGACAAGTATGGCATCAACTTAAGAAAAACTTAAGATTAAAACGATATTTAGCAGCTTTCTTTGTATTTAGTATGGCAGTACAAACTATTATGTTAGTTGCAGTTTATTTTGGAGAAGAAGAGATTCTATGGGCTGATGATAGTGAAAAAACTATGGGATTAATAGTAAGTATATTGTTAATTCAAATAGTTGCGATTCTTGGGGCTATTTTAACTTCAAGAGCATCAGAAAAATTTGGTAATATTAAAACACTTATTGCTGTAAACTTTATCTGGATGTCTTTATGCTTTGCAGCATATTTTGTAGTAACTCCAATTCATTTTTACTTAACAGCTGGTTTTGTTGGTTTAGTCATGGGAGGTATTCAAGCCTTGGCTAGATCTACTTATTCAAAGTTTTTACCAGAAACAGATGATACAACTTCCTTCTTTAGTTTTTATGATGTTGCTGAAAAAATAGGTATCGTTATTGGGATGGTTATTTTTGCAACCATAGATCAGGTAACAGGAAGCATGCGTAATGCTATTTTATTTTTATTTGTCTTCTTTTTAGTTGGAATTGTTTTGTTATTTAGAGTTCCGAAATTAGAAGAAAATTAGTTTTTGAAATTTTTCGTATGTTTGAAATTATTAAATAATCCATCTATGAAAAACCTAAAAGCCCTCTCTGTATTTATTCTGTCTGTAGTTGTACTTTCTTTTAATTCTTGTGAGAATGAACCTTTTGAAGGTGATTTAAACGCTTACAACAACACACAACCCAACATAAGTTGTGCTGATGCAACACAAAACCTTGCAGCTGCATCTACAAATTATAGTCAAGTAACTTCAGGTGATGCTAATTATAATGCAGTTTGTACTGCTTATGCAAATGCTTTGCAAGACCAAATAACGGCTTGTGGTGATGATACTGGAGCGTTACAATTACTTTTAGATAGTTTAGATTGTTCTGTGAATACACCAGACGATTGTCCTTCTGCTCAATCTGCTACACAAGCAGCAGCTACTGCTTATAATGCAAATACTTCTAATGCCACTTTATGTAATGCTTATATAGTTGCTTTACAAAATGAAATTTTACTTTGTGGTGATGCAAATGGTGACTTACAAGCCATTATTGATGGGTTAGATTGTAGTAATAATAATGGTAACTTTGATTTTTGGCCAAGAGCAATAGGTAATTCTTGGACTTATAATACAGCACAATTTGGACAACAAACTTACCTGATATCAGATCAACAACCTATAAACGGAATAGACTATTATGTTTTTGAAGATTTATTTGGATTTCCTTCTTGGTTGCGAAAAAGTGGAGTCGATTATTTATTAAGAGCAGAAGCAAATGGAAACATTACAGGTTATCAATATTCTTCAACACCTTTTACTGTTAATATGATAAAAGAGGATGCTGCTATTGGTGAAACATGGGAATCTAATGTTACATATACGATATCTTTTGTTGCAGAAACTGGGTTTCCAGATCTTCCAGATACAACAGTTGATGCAAACTATACTTTCGAAATGATTGAAAGAGATATATCAAGAACAGTTGAAGGTGTTACGTATAATGATGTTATACATATTGAAACAAGAGTTATTGGTCAAGGTCAAACTTCTGTTGTTCAATATTATTATGCAAATAATGTTGGAATGATTGATTATATAACAGATGTAGGTTCTAATACATTATTGAGTTATAGCCTAAATTAATAAAAAAAAGCCACTCAAATAGAGTGGATTTTTTTATTATTATTGAAAAAGAGCTAATTTTCACTAATACTCCCAGAACCAACAACTTTAGTGTCTTCTTTATCTGGATTTCCAGAGTATTCTATATCACCTGAACCAGCAACTCTGGCTTTTATAGATTTATGGCTTACAACTACTGCATCGCCAGAACCTGCTAAGGATACATCTGTGTGGTTAGATTCTAATTTTGAACCATCAAAATCTCCTGAGCCAGAAACGTTTACTTCTAAGTTTTCGGTATTTCCTTTTAAATTTAAATCTCCAGAACCAGACAAACTACTTGATATAAAATTTGCACTAATATCTAGTGTCACATCTCCAGAACCAGCTAAGGAAACATCGAAATTAGTGGCATTAATTTTATCTTCATTCCATAAATCTCCTGAACCTGCTAACGAAACACTATTAATGTCTTTAAACGGAATGGTTATTTTTATGGTTTTATTCATACTAGTTCTAATATTTACTTTGTCTTTAACTTTAATAATTAAGTTATCTCCTTTAACTTCAGTAATCACATATTCTAGTAAGTTTTCTTCACCTTCAAGAGTGATTGTCCCTTCAGTTCCTGCTACTAAAATGTAATCGAAAGATCCAGCACATTTAATACCTTCATAATCTCCAGTGGTTCTTGTAATAGTGGTTACTTTTCCATTGCCATTTACTTTTTGCGCAAAGCTAAAAGAGGTAATTAAAATGGCTGTTATAAGAATTAATTTTTTCATAATATATTTAGTTTAATGGTTAGTTTTTGAAAAATGAAACACTTCCGTAATCCGATTCTATTTTTATTAAATTTCCTGAATTTGAGCTTCCATAATATCCTTCATAGTATTTATCTCCAGATTCTTCTCGTTTTTTGTTGAATTGAAAATCGCCACTATCATTTAAAGAAGCGTATTCTAATTCGATATCAAAGTTAAAATGATAGTTAGTAGCATGACCAATTTTAATTCCTGTATAATCTGATTCTATGTTTACATTTCCAGCATTTTCAGTCATGTTTGCAATTTTTATGGAACCATAATCAGCTTCAAGTGTCACGTTTTTATAAACATCGCCAATAACTACAGTTAAATAATCGCCATTACCAATAATATTGTTGGCTTTGTTAATTTTTACTGAACCATAGTCACAAACATAATTTATATCTTCTACGGTTTCAATAATAGAAGATGTATAATCAGCATTAACATGAATGTTCTTCGCTTTAGCAATAGTAAATCCGCTATAATCAGCGTTTATTTCACCACTTTTAATGTATTCAAAATAACAGTTAGACGTATAATCGAAGCTTATTCTGTTATTGTCTGCCATTAATTCTTTGGTAGTTATTTTTCCGTAATCGCAGTTTATGGTTGCACGACCTTCAAGCTTTCCTACATTAATGTTGCCATAATTGTTACTTAAATCTACAGCATTTGTAATAGGCATTTTAACCACATAATTTATAGTCATATTTACATTGTTGTTTCCGGACCAGTTCCACCAAGAATTTTTACTTTTAATAAAAATGGTTTTTGCCGAAACTAAATTGTTTGACCCATTAAATTCTACTGTAATATCATCTAATTTACGTTGAGCCTTTTCTTCGTCGTTAGCCTTTGTGGTAATAGTTACAACAATTTCTATTCTATTTTCATTCCAGGTTACTATGTCTAGGTTTCCATAGCTGTTTTCTATTTCTAATGTGGCATTAGCAGACACATTGAAAGATTTTTTAATTATTTTTTCTTTGGTGTGTTTCTCTATTTTATTATTATCTGTTGTCGCAAAACTTACAAATGGTATTAGTAAAATGAGGGCTACAAATTTAAATTGTTGTATTGTTTTCATTGCTTAATTTATTAAGTTGTTTAATGTTTTCTATATGTTCTAAGGTATTCTGTAAAATATCAATTCGGTTTTGAAAGTTTTTAATCATGGCATAGATTACGCGATTGTCATCACCACTTTTGGATAAATCCACTTTTAGATTTTCATACTCTATTTCCAGTTTTTTAATTTGAATTAAAGCGTCCTTAATTATGGATTTAGTCTCAGAATTAGACGCGCTCTCCAATTTTTTTAATTCTTCAGAAATTGCGCTAGTAAAAAAAGTTTGAGTTTTAGCCATTTCAGGAGACACATTTGCCAAATCTCTTACTGTTTCGGGTTGATTAAGCCCAACAAATAAGGTAACTATTAAGAGAATAGAAGCTGCAACACCTAGTAATGGTTTCCATATACTTCTAATATTTGTCTTCCTATCTGAAGTGATATTTGAATTCTCATTTAGCTTGTTTAAAAAACGCTTTGTGTGATTAGAACTTGGTTCTTCAACATCAAAATTATCTTTTAAATCTTCAAATAGTTTATTTACGTTGTCTGTACTCATAACTAGTATATTAATAGGATGCTAGTGGCTGTAATTTTTTTCTTAAACTTTCTTTTGCTCTCGATATAGTGGTTCTACAATTAGCATAACTTATATTAAGAATATCGCCAATTTCCTCGTAATCGTAACCGTCAATTAAATGTAATGTAAGAGATACGCGATAGTTTTCTTTTAATGTGTTTAAAGTCTCTAAAACTTGTCTTGCTTTAAGATTTGTAAACTCATAATCAGTAGGAATCCCTAAATCATCACTTTCAATTTTGTACTTAACATCATCAAAAGAAATATTTTGATATTTGTTATTCTTCTTATAATGATAAATACTTTTATTAATTACAATTCGTTTTAACCAAGCACCAAATGTTAAGCTATCTTGTATGCTATCTAGTTTTGTAAAAGCTGACAGGAAGGCTTCTTGCATAATGTCTTCAGCTTCAAAACTATCTTTTACAATTCTAAATGCTACGTTGTACATGGCTTTGTAATATCTATTATAAATCTCCAATTGTGCTAGTTGGTTTCCAGATTTACAAAGCGATACAAGTTGTTCGATATTTTGATGGGTTAGTGTCAATTAAAACAATTTGTTATTATAAAGATGATATGTTTTTGAGTTTGTTACAGTTTTAAGAAAATAAAATTAGTGTTTCAATTTAAACATGGCATATTAATTGAACTTTTAAATGAAAATATAA
>Ga0209344_10003803_pt1 | contig 14466 bp, 11 predicted proteins | sample Cruoilmetagenom6_FD_187293 | JGI IMG/M metagenome (GOLD analysis project Ga0209344, IMG submission 187293) | Oil polluted marine microbial communities from Coal Oil Point, Santa Barbara, California, USA - Santa Barbara Oil Seep Sample 6 (SPAdes)... | ecosystem: Environmental > Aquatic > Marine...
CTGATCGGTTATGTCCTGGTGTATGCCATGGTATTCAGTGCCGGGGTGTTTTACCTGATGACTGTATTTCGAGGCGGACTGGAAACAGCGAATGCTGATCATATCGATACGGATATGGAAAAAGCGCAACGTCCCATATCTGCTGCCAATGCCAATTTAGAAGGAGGTCTGTGATGGATCAGCCATTCGATTTAGTGGTTATCTGGGCCGGGATTATTGGTTTTGCGGTGATGATGTATGTGTTGATGGATGGGTTTGATCTGGGGCAGGGCATTTTGTATCCCTTTGCGCCGGATGATCATTCACGCGACATTATGATGAACTCAGTGGCACCGGTATGGGATGGTAATGAAACCTGGCTGGTATTAGGCGGTGCGGGATTACTGGCTGCTTTTCCACTGGTTTATTCGGTATTTCTGCCTGCTTTGTATATAGGCGTGTTCCTGATGTTGGCTGGTTTGATTTTCCGTGGGGTGGCATTTGAGTTTCGCTTTAAGGCAAACACAACCAAATATTTATGGGACTGGGCGTTTGCCGGTGGTTCATTTGTTGCTGCATTTGCACAGGGAGCTGTGGTCGGGGCATATGTGCAAGGCTTTGAAACCAATGATTTTGTTTATGTGGGTGGTGCATTTGACTGGTTAACTCCGTTTACCGTTATTACCGGTTTGGGACTGGTTGCTGGCTATGCTTTATTGGGCAGTACCTGGCTGATTATGAAAACGGAAGGTGAACTGCAACAGTGGGCTTATAAAATCACTCCCATTTTGCTTATAGCCGTATTGGTGGTGTTTGCTATTGTCAGCTTATACACACCCTTTGTTGATCAAGGCGTATTAAACAGATGGTTCAATGGTGTATCGATCATCTGGTTATTACCTGTGCTCGCGTTGTACTGTGCTTTTCTGGTGTTTCGTTCTGTTAAAAAACAACAGGAAGGCATGCCATTTGTGGCCACGATGGGATTGTTTCTATTTACCTATCTCGGCCTTCTGGCGAGTAAATGGCCTTATCTGGTACCACCCGATTACACGCTATGGGATGCAGCCTCGGCCTATGAATCACAACTGTTTCTGTTGCTGGGTTTCCTGTTTGTTATTCCGTTTGTGCTGGGCTATATCGCTTGGTCATACTATATTTTCCGTGGCAAGGTCAAAGGTGGTTACCACTAATTCCTAGCCACAACCGCTAAGACAAATTGCTTCCAACACGACGCAAAAGCTTAAATTTAGGTACTCTACCTAAGCAGGTATCAACTTTTGGAGGCAGTTGGTCTTAGCACTCTGCGGAATGCGTCTGTAAATATAGCGTTCGAAGACACACGCGCACACGCCTTAAGCAGGCGTATTTTCAGTTATTGAATAGGCGGCTATGAAAGATCAACAGGCCCTGAATAAAGCCGGACGTTTATTACTCAAACAGCTTATCCAATCGCAACGAAGCCGATTGCTTCAGGCTGTTTTTATGGGTGTGTTGGCGACCATTGCAATGATTGTGCAATGGTATGCTCTGGCCCATCTGACGTATGACTTAATCATCCAGCAACAAACTTTTGCTGAACAATCCATGTTGATGATGCTGATAGTACTGAGCCTTATTTTACGATCGGTACTGATCAGAGCTCAGGAGCATTACTCCCAACTGGCCAGCTTGCATGCAAGAGAGCATTTACGTGAGCAGGTCCTCAGTGGTTGGCGACAAACCAGTGCGTTAATCCATAGTCAACGTTCTCCCGGTTCTGCAGCCAGCCAGTTGATTGAAGATGTCGAGTCGATGGATGGCTATTTCGCCAGATTTTGGCCACAACAATTGCTGGCAGTGCTGACACCGTTGTTGATTCTAATAGTAGTGTTTTATTACAACTGGCTGGCCGCGCTGTTTTTACTGGTGGCGGCACCGTTAATTCCGTTATTTATGATGCTGATAGGCTGGGGAGCTGAAGCAGTTAATCAGCGCTTTTTTTACCAACGCCAGCGTCTGGCCGGACATTTTCTGGATCGCGTCAAACATCTCACGACGTTAAAACTATTTGCAGCAGAGAATGAGGCTTTAACAGAAGTCGAAGAGAGGAGTCAGGACTATCGTCAGGTCGTGATGAAAACCCTGAAGCTGGCATTTCTGTCATCAGCTGTTCTGGAGTTTTTTACCAGCGTAGCGATTGCCAGTATTGCCATCTATATTGGTTTTGCCCTGTTTGGCTCCATAACCTGGGGCCCGGCAGCTGATATCACATTATTCAGCGGTTTATTTATTCTGTTGCTGGCCCCCGAGTTTTTTCAGCCCTTACGCAATCTATCCCAGTTTTATCATGACCGTGCCGCGGCCGTGGCAGCCGCTTCTCATATTGCTACGCATCTACCAGATAAGGATACAAACTCACCAGCAGAAGATGTTTTTGAGCTAACGGCAGAAGAGTCCTCGTCAACATTAATTGCCACCAATCTGGGTATCGGTTATCAACCTGGTGATGTTCTCCAAGACCCTATCAACCTTAAGTTGAGCAGAGGACAGTGCCTGTTGATTAACGGCCCATCTGGCTGCGGCAAGACCACGTTATTGCATACCTTGGCCGGTTATCTGAAGCCCTTATCCGGCAAAGTGCTTTTAAATAACCAGCCGATGGGGAAAGAAGCGATTCGTTATCTGCCTCAAAAACCGTGGATCATTAATGGCAGCTGGGCAGAGAACCTTGCCGTACTGGCACCAGATGCAACTACAAAGGAAATGCAAAAGGTTTTAAATCAGTTAGGTTTGGAAAGTTTAATTGCATATAGAAACAATGATTTAGGCAGTCAACTTAATGAACATGGTGAAGGACTGTCAGGAGGACAATTACAACGTCTGGCGCTGGCAAGAGTGTTACTTTCACCGGCACCATTGGTATTGCTTGATGAGCCGACGGCCAGTCTGGATACAGAAAGTCGTCAATATGTTCTGGCGGCGCTTGCTGCATTAAAACCGCGGTGTATTTTAGTGATTTCCAGCCATGATGCCGATGTACTGGCACTAGCCGATTACCAGCTGAAGTTTGCCCGTCTGGAGAGTGACTAACGATGTCCAGCCATTCTCAAAAGAATTTTGCGCCACTGAAGTTCTGGTTAATCAAAGTTCTGCAAAATCAGAAAAAACGATTAATCATCTCTTTACTGCTGGCTTTATTAACGGCTATTTCCGCCATGGGGTTATTAGCGTTGTCGGGTTGGCTGATTACAGCTACGGCAATCACCGGGCTGGCGATTACTGCTGGCACAGCCGTGTTATTGGATATCTACCGACCGGGTGGCGGAATTCGGTTTTTTGCCTTAAGTCGAACAGTGGGACGGTATTTTGAACGGCTGCACAGTCACGATATGGTGTTAAGAGTGATTGCCGGATTTCGACTAACCCTGTTTACCGGCCTGATGGACTTGCCGGTTCAGCAACTGCGAAACACTCAAGATAGTGAATGGCTGAGCCGGTTAACTGCAGATCTGGATAATCTCGACAGCCTGTTATTAAAGTTATTGTTACCTCCAATTGTTGTGTTATCCAGCGTCCTTTTACTCGCTGTGTTTATCAGTTTTTTCTGGTTAACGCTGGGGGTTACTTTCGGGTTTATCACGCTGCTGTTGGGGAGTATTTATTTCAGCTTTTTTACCCGGAAAACATCGCAGATAAGTAGCGATTATGCCCGGCAGATTAACCAGGCTCGCTCACAAACCATAGAGCATCTTCAGGGACAGCTGGAACTTCAGGCAGCACATCTGCAACAAGCGGATCAAGCCAGATTGGTCAATTCGCTGAGTGAAATTGGCAAGTCACAGTTAAAATTGAATCGACATATCGCCAACGCACAGTTAATGGTGAATATCTGCCATGGGCTGTTGGTCATCGCCGTAGCAATTGCGGCGTTATTTGCTTACCAGAATCAGTTTGTCAGTGGACCGGTTGCCGTCATGTTGTTTCTGGCCGTGTTTGGATTGGGTGAGTTACTTTTAAACCTGCCGGGTCAGCTGGGGCAGTGGGGCAAGACACGCTATGCCGCTGAACGGCTGCAACCCCTGGCAGAGCATGCAGCTTCAGAGAAAACGACGCTGGTAGAACTTGAACGACTGTCAATGATGCTGGCAGATCACCCCAAGGTAATCAGCAGCATAGATACTGCTTTTGCTTTTGAACTTAACCCATCTGAATGTCTGTTAATCAGTGGCCGCTCCGGAAGCGGCAAGTCCACCATAGCCAATATTCTGGCGGGGCTGGAAATACCGGACTCATTTATAACGCCTTATCAGTTGTTGATAAATGGCATTCCATTGCGAATAGATCAAACACAAGCTTGGCACAAGCAGATTGGCTATCTGTCTCAGCAAAACAGCATCATCGCCGCGACCTTATATAGCAATCTGACACTGGGGCTGGATGAGATCGACGAACAACAGCTTTGGCAGGCACTGACTTTAGTCGAGCTGGATGATTGGGCCAAACAACTGCCAGCCGGATTACATAGCTGGCTGGGTGATACCGGAAGCCAACTTTCCGGTGGTCAGGCCAGAAGGATCTGTCTGGCAAGACTGTTATTAAAAGAGTCGAAACTCATCTTGTTGGATGAACCATTTAACGGCATTGATCTAGAGATGGCAGGGCGCATCTGGCAGCGTTTGTATCCGCAATGGCAGGAGAAAATGCTTATCGTGCTAATGCATGAACGGCCGGCGTTTTTCCCAACAATTGATAATCAGCAAATGTTTGAAATCAATCTGGATCAGAGATGAACTCCAAAATCGCTAATGCTAGTTTAGATAGTGCAACTTGGCGATTCACAGCAAGATGTGTCAGAAAATTTTCAATCTCAACATCACCCAATTGTGAAGTATGTTGCTTGCCATTGAAAACTATGAAATATTCAATCCATTAAATTTACGAGTCAATGGTAAGACGACTGTTCGTACCATCATAAAATCCGCAATGGATTTAAGATATGGAGATTGGGTCATGGAAGCAGCTTCATCCCTGATAATGACAAATCATACTGGCTCGATTAATTACGTAATATCGGGCCACGCGCCTTTTTTTAAACGTAATATTTTAATATTCCATAAAATTGTTAATATATTCAAAAAGTTATATAGTTCTTGTTTTCGTGCGTATGAGTTAAAAGGCCACCCGCTAATAATTATTATGAGGCCAACGGCCTCATTAACACGCTGTTAGGTTTCAGGCATGGATCCCGAAAGATTAGCCACTCTTATGCTTGAGCATATTGGGTGCTTAGTAGAGAAAATCCCAGAAACAGATGAAAAAACACCAGATTTCTTTGTAACACTTGAATGCGATCAATATCTAATAGAACTTAAGGCGAAAGAAGCAAATCCAGAACAAATTCGAGAAAGAGATGAGCGGCTTGACGCAGGCGAAATTTACGAAGAATTTGAACCCGTACTGCGTCAAAACAGGCTTAGTGGAATTGTCCGTGATGCAACCGGGCAATTAGACAGTCACAATCAAGACGGCATTTTTCGTCTTGCTTGGTTCATGGCTATCGGTCATAACGCTAGTGCCAAGATGCATCAATTCGAATCCACACTTTATGGAAGCACCACGTTAGTTGATTGGTCCGAAAACGGAACGGCCGGAGATTGTTACTATTTTTATAACAGCGACTTTCATCGTTATAGGCAGTCCTTAGACGGCGCCATTGTTTCTACACAACAAGAGTTAAAGTTGTGTCTCAACAATTACTCACCCAGGTATGAGAACTTGAAAGCCAGTTCGTTAGTAAGAGTGTTTGCCAATGGAGTATGCGATCCAGTGCAAAGAGAAGAAGCAGGAGAGGCATACATAGTAGACGGTGAAGTAGATCGAAATAATCTCCAAGATGTCCTCGATTATCTTCGTAGAAAATATAAGCAAGAAAGATTAACGAATATGACCATGAATCATATGTCTGCCACGATAGCGGTGCCTAGAAATGAAACCTAACAAATCGTTCAAGTTCGCCTTCGGCGGGACTGGCCTTTACAGGCCAGCCCCTTATCTCAAGCGTTAGAACTCTAATCATATAAATTGCGAGGAAAGGAAGCATGGCAAGATGTACTGCACCATCAAGAGGACATAGATCAGCTGCTGCGGCCGCTAATTGCCCTGCATGTGGTGGGCGCTATGGACGCTATGGCGGCAGTGGTTACAGCTCATACTCAACTCCATCATATTCCCCGTCTCGTAGGAGCGTGAGTAGCAGTGGCGGTTCGACCCGCAGTACAAAACCACGCTGGTCAAAATCGGGCTCATCCGTATCGTATACACCTTCTCAAATTCAATCTTTGACGCCAATTCGAGAAACAGTCGAGACTCGAGCGTTACAGCAGCCTGATCTTCGGGATGTATTCCTATGTCATGCTTGGGGTGATCGTAAAGAAGCAGCAAAAGAGTTGCATGATTTACTTGTGGCTGCTGGCGTCAGAGTTTGGTTCAGCGAAAAAGACCTTGGACTTGGAGTGCCAATGATGCGTGCTATAGACAAGGGGCTGGCAAACTCTCGTATTGGACTTGTACTGGTAACCCCTGCAATGCTGGAGCGTTTGCCAAAAGAAAGCGTAGCTGACAAAGAGCTTTCAACTCTATTGGCGGGCAACCAACTAATTCCTATTGTGCATAACACCACATATGAAGCTCTACGAAATGTCAGCCCGATGCTGGCCTCTAGAACAGGCTTGGATACTTCGGAGGATACAATGGCAGTTGTAGCAGAGAAAATAGCTGAGTTAGTAGCGGTCTAGCTCTGTGGTCACAAGTTCTAACAAGGTCAAGCACAGCATCCGCAAAAAGCGCGGGCTGGACCTAGCTCCGCTCGGCCTGTGTCTGCGGCGTTAGATCAGGAACAAGGCATGGATATTCGCCCAGTTGGGGACGGCAGAGAAGCGACCCTTTACGAGATACATCGTGCAGTTTTTTACTCGCTCATCGAGCAGATTTGGGGCTGGTATGAGGATTGGCAGAAGGCCAATTTCGCCAAGGAACTGGAGTCGTCGACGACATCAGTTGTCTCGATCAATGGCCTCATCATTGGTTATGTGCAAATCTGTGACGAAGGGCGAAATATCAAAATCAAGTAGGCTGCCCCATTGATTGCATTACGTTTTCGCTGGCAATATAGCTTTAGTAGTTATACCAATGATCCGTATCTTGACTATTTTCCATCTAAAACCCTTTCCAAAAAAGCCGCACTTTGAAATTAGATTATATATTTCAAGACTACGTTTTCGACTAAATCCTCAACAAAGTCTATAACCTTTGTGTTGGTGATAGTTATTCCAGAAGGATGCGCACTAGAATTGCGAGTATCAAGCTTTTGATCAAGAATTTTCCTAACATCATTAGAAATGATCTTGGCTTGACGGCAGAACTCTATGAACTTTGATTCTTTCATTTCAGTAAAGTCGTCACGCTTAGTAATCATACTGACCTTAACGCTTTTATCTTTGTTTGTTGAGAGAACTGAATTAAACTCAGAAAGCTTGTGAGCAAGAATATATTCGAATAGGTGATTCATGGTCAGAATCCAAGCCATAACGATTGTTGCTCGATTTGCACCTGCTTCGAAACAGTCAATAGTCTCTTTAAGAAAGTCTTTATCTACGCCTGTGGGTAGCTTTTGTTCTAGTCCTCTGAGAGTGGCACTAGTTTGAACAGTTATTGTTTCTGCGCCGAGTTTGGCAGAAAGATTTTCTCTCATGTGTCGTTGTAATTTATAACCCCCATTGGACTTGAGATACTTTGGTGGTTTTCCCTTTAATCCATCTGAAAGTCTTGCAGCAACATTTTTTGGGATGCCAAGATCACAATCTATAAAGCACTGTGCAATCTCTTTTGCTGTCACTGACTCTTGTCCTAGCTCTACTGTTAGAAAATACAGGAATAATTCAACTAGAGCGGATTGGCTGAGATTCTGAGCATTATTTATTGAGTTATAAAATCGATTTACGGCATCAATCATTCAGTGCCTGCTTTCCTTGTCATGTCAAAATTGAAATGGTTGTTTCCCTTAATAGTCAATTTGATATCGGTGGGTGAGTTGTAATCGATGAATCCGAATCTACGTCCGCTGGCATCTCTGAAAGCTTGAGAAAACACTTTTGGTATTCTCTCTCTTACTTTTTCAAAGCAAGTATAGAACTGGTCAGTATTGGGGGCTTCGATATCAAGCTCTTCTGTCATAAACTTGAGAAAAATTAGAATTTTCTCAGCGTTATTTTTGACTTCGAATTGACCGTAGTATTCTGGAAGTTTAGATGTGTCTAGGCTCTTGTCTATTTTGGGCGTATTGGCCTGAATACCGCCGTTCTCGGTATCGCTGTCTTTTTTAGTGCTAGTTACACGACGTTTTGGTCTAGGTTTAGCTCGCGCTTTAGCAGTTGTATCGTTATCAGTATTAGCGCTTTCTTCCCCAGTTTCTTGACCTTGAGCCGTAGTATCTTGGTATTGGGGAGTCATTGCTGTTGAACGTATTAATTTTTCTTTGAAGTCCTTGTAGATTTCCCTAACCAAATCAGGGTCGCCTTCAATATCAATTATTCCTTGAGATAAGTTGATGTGTAACTTCGTCGTCATATTGTCCTCTCAAATAATTGATTTCCATATTCTTAACTGCTTGCGCAAGATTAAGCTCAAGGTTTCTTGACGTCAAGTAATTGTCAGCCTTTAGATTGACGTTACGTCGCGGAGAACAAAGGAGAAAGTTTTCGATCGCTTAATAGAAATAACCCTAGTTTTATTGAGCTTTGTTGGAATTTTAAATCCTTGCAAGCAATCTGCTAATTGTTGGCATTAGCAAAGTTTAGGAGGTATATGAATTGCTTGGAGTAGAAAAGAATCAAGGGGTCAGCCAACTTGATTTATTCTTTGTCACTTTCTGCGAACAAATCAGAAGGTAAGCTTTGTTAGTCTCTATCCGAATCAGTGTTGCTAAGGACAAACAATTTATCTTAAGCAATAACTCGGAGACGTTCAGTCCATTACCTGTACTGTAATTTCGAACGAATGTTGCCGCTTTGTACTATCAAAGATATCTGTGACGCTCATTAACTGCTGAAGATCTTCTCAACAAGCAAGAGCGTATAAACTTTGAGGCTCAGGGTGTAAAAAGTTCATATCATATCCGAACTTTATTAGTAAATATTATTGAATGGGGTTAAAGATTTTATTTAATCTGGATCTTCTATTTCATATTCTTGGCTTAACGAAAATACCTGAAAAATATAAAGAAAAAGCTAAGTTTGCTATGCAATAAGGTAAGGACTTCAGGCTTACAAAGACTTAACCTTAAACCTCTGGCAGATGTATTGCATGGTTTCAGTGATTTAGATTAGTAGATTAATTTATTAGGAGCAAAACTGATGGTGCAAAATGATGACATCCTATTCGAGCCTTTTGTGCTTGGAGATCTGACTTTACGTAACCGAATTCTGATGGCCCCTTTGACTCGTTCACGTTCCAAACAGCCTGGCGATGTTCCTACAGAAATGAATGCAGAATATTATCGCCAGCGTGCTGGTGCTGGACTTATTTTCGCTGAGGCTACCCAGGTCTCGCCTCAGGGTAAAGGTTACGCTTTCACTCCAGGCATCCACTCTGAGGAGCAAGTGGCGGGATGGCGTCGTGTAACAGAAGCGGTGCATGAAGAGGGTGGTTACATATTTCTGCAGCTTTGGCATGTTGGACGTATTTCTCATCCTGAACTTCAGCCCAATGGCAATAAACCCGTGGCACCTTCGGCCATTAAACCGGAAGGGGCCAAAACCTATATTAGTGCTGATTCTGGAATGGTTGAAATTCAGACGCCGCGGGCACTGGATCTTAAGGAGATGCCGGGTATAGTCGAGCAATTCCGTCAAGGTGCAGAAAATGCTAAACGTGCCGGTTTCGATGGGGTTGAAATTCATGCAGCCAATGGTTATCTGTTGGATCAATTCATAAAGAGCGGCAGCAATCATCGTGAAGATGAATATGGTGGTTCATTAGAGAATCGCTTACGTCTGCCTTTGGAGGTGGTCGCGGCAGTAATTGATGTATGGGGCGCTCAACGCGTTGGTGTTCGGGTGAGTCCAACCGGAAGTTTCAATGCTATGGAAGACGCAGATCCGACCACCACCTTTGGTACCTTTGCGAAAAAGCTCGACGCGTTGAAGATCGCTTTTATCGAGGTGGTCGAGGACTCATTTCAAGGCAATCATGTTTCCGGCCGACCTGAGGCTGTTATTGAGGCCATACAGGAAAGCTTTACGCGTACCTACATTGCCAATGGTGGATACACTTTTAATGAGGCTCGTCAAAGAATCGCCGAAGGTAAGACAGACCTAGTAAGCTTCGGTCGTCTTTTTATCTCTAATCCCGACCTTCCTGAACGCTTTCGTCTCAGGGCTCCTCTCAATGAATGGGACGATAGTACTTTCTACGGGGGAGATGAACATGGTTATATTGACTACCCGAATCTATCCGATCAGTCGACTTAAAGGATATCAAGTGGTCAGCCAACTTGATTTATTCTGTGGCACTTTCTGCGAACCCATCAGGAGGTAAGCTTTTTTAGTCCCTATACGAATCAGTGTTGTTGAAGACGAATAATTTGCCCTGGCCAAGACTTCGGAGATATTCAAGCCATTGCCTGTGCTGTAATTTCAATTGAACGTTGTCGCTTTGTGGTATCAAAGATGTCTGAGACGATCATAAGCTCGTCAGCTTGAGTTTTCTCAATAAGATTTCGCAAACCGCTTTGAACAGTGTCATGGCTGCCAATGACACTGCAATCCAGCATTTGTCCTGCTTGGGCCTTTTCCTGAGGCGACCAGTAGGTTTCTATATCCTCAATAGGTGGCTGCATCAAGCCGCGAGTACCGCGAAATAGGTTAGTAAAAGACATCTGCTGTGATGTAGCCAGGTAGCGAGCTTCCTCGTCAGTATCAGCCGCGATCACATTGACTCCGACCATAGCGTATGGCTTATCCAGCTGTGCCGAGGGTTTGAAATTCATCCGATAGACCTCAAGTGCCTGATAAAGCGCTTGTGGGGCAAAATGAGAGGCGAAACCATAAGGTAATCCCAGCATTGCCGCCAGTTGTGCACCAAATAGGCTGGAGCCCAATATCCAAATAGGCACATTACTTCCCGATCCGGGCACCGCCTCTATTTGTTGAGCGGCTTCTTTCGGGGCAAGAAAAGCCTGTAACTCCTGCACATCTTGCGGGAAGTTGTCAGCATTGGCTGGATTTCGACGCAAAGCACGTAAGGTCATTTGGTCGGTCCCGGGGGCGCGGCCTAACCCAAGATCGATACGGCCGGGAAATAGTGCTTCCAATGTCCCAAACTGTTCAGCAATTATATATGGCGCATGATTAGGCAGCATGATGCCACCGGATCCCACGCGGATGGTATTTGTCCCAGCAGCGATATGGCCAATGACGATGGAGGTGGCGGCTGTTGTCACCCCAGGCATATTATGATGCTCTGCTACCCATATGCGTTTGTATCCCAGTCGCTCAGCATGCTGCGCATAGGTCCGGGCATCATTAAGAGCCGTTCGGCGATCAGAACCTTCGCGTACACGACCAAGTTCTAGAATGGATAATGGAATCATATGTAATTTCACCTTACTTTGTGTTGTTGTCACTTTCTAGGCTAACTTTTGGCGGCAGGTTTATAAGGCAATCCTTAAAACGTACACCTAACGATTAAAGATCTATGGCAAGCAGAAATGTTGCACCTATAAACTACGAAAATATCTGGGTAAAATGTGTTTAAAAATATAGTCTGTTTTTAAATTTGATCTTTCGCTCTAAGCAATCCTTCACCTAACCCATCTCTAATTTTGTCTACGGTTCAACGTATAAATTCAAGAAATAGTGGTTCACTAACTCTGGCGAGAGAATTTCTATTGTGGAGAAGTGGCAAGAAAAGCTAAGCACTAACATGTGTGACAGCTGTCAGAGAGGCAAATCATCAAGTGACAATCAGAAAGTGATCCAAAGTTCTGCTCAAAGTGTTGATCTGTAATCGGACAAGCTGCCGATACAATTGATTAATCAGCGGTAAAGCAGCTTTTTCCTCACCTTAACAGGAGCACGATGGTAATGCGACAACACCAGCAAACCGACTCTATGGAAATAATCTCCAATCTCGACAATCTTGCAGAGTTGGTAAGTTACTCGTTTATGGACACGCTCAATGCTGATCCTGACGCGACAGCAAATGGCGCTGACCATTTACCCCGACAAGTCTTTTCGGGCCATTATGTTCCTGTTAGTCCAACACCACTCGAAAATCCCGAGTACGTGGCGCATAGTAAAAACCTGTTTCGCGAACTGGGCTTCGCCGATAGTATGGCTCAGTCGGCCGACTTTATGCGTGTCTTCTCCGGCAATCTTGCAAACGTTCCAGAGCCGATGCGTAAAGTTGGTTGGGCGTGTGGCTATGCACTGTCAATTTATGGTACCGAATACACCCAGCAATGTCCTTTTCAGACCGGTAACGGATACGGCGATGGTCGTGCTATTTCGGTGCTAGAGGCCGCCATCAATGGTCATCGTTGGGAAATGCAGTTAAAAGGTGGGGGCCGGACGCCATACTGCCGTGGTGCAGATGGACGCGCTGTTTTGCGGTCGAGTGTACGAGAGTTTCTGGCTCAGGAGCACATGCATGCACTTGGCGTTCCAACGTCACGCTCTCTGAGTCTGTACGTTTCTAAAACCGAGAAAGTAAGACGGCCATGGTACTCAGAAGGCTCGCACTCGAAGGATCCGGATACGATTATATTGGAGCCAGCAGCTATCTCAACACGGGTTGCACCGTCTTTTATTCGGGTTGGCCAAATTGAGCTCTTCGGTCGTCGTGCCCGTAACAATGAACATCCACAAGCAATAGAAGAGTTGGAGCAGATAGTCTTGCACCTGATCGATCGTGAGTATGGAGACGTCATCGACCAAAACCTGAGCACCCCCGAAAAAGTATTGATGCTTGCACGCGAGTTCCGAGAAAGACTGACATCTCTTGTTGCGAATTGGATCCGTGTCGGTTACTGCCAGGGTAATTTCAATAGCGACAATTGTGCTGCAGGTGGATTCACACTCGACTACGGTCCATTCGGATTCTGCGAACTATTTGATCCGTACTACCAGCCATGGACGGGAGGAGGGCGACATTTCTCATTTTTGAATCAACCTGTTGCAGCGGAAAAAAACTTTCACATGTTTTGTACAGCATTGCGTCCGTTGCTGACTTCAAATCAGGGCAGTCTGCAACAGCTTGACGAGATTCAAAGCAGCTTCGCATCCGTGATGCAGGTGCAAATGAAGAAAATGTGGGCAGCCAAACTTGGGCTTGATACTTTTAATGAGGAGTTGTTTAGCGAGCTTGTATCGCTGATGATGCATACATCGGTTGATTACACTATTTTCTTTCGTGAACTCTCTATGGTGCCCAACGATATTGGTCCACTCCAAAAAAGCTTTTACCAGAACCCTTCCTATAATCATGATCCTGAAGGGATTAATAATCGCTGGTCAGAATGGCTCACAAAATGGAAAGCGCATATCGTTAAGGCCCACACGACAGAAACTCATCCGTTTTCTCATGAAGAACTCTCTAACCAGATGAAACTTGTCAATCCAAAATACAGTTTGCGAGAGTGGTTAGTTGTGCCTGCTTATCAGCAAGCGAAGGAGGGGGATTACTCATTAATTCGAGAGCTGCAGGAAGTCATGACAAATCCATACGACGAGCAATCAAAAGAGGTAGAGGAGAAATTTTACAGGCTTAAGCCACCAGCGTTTTTTGAGGTCGGCGGGCTATCGTATTACAGTTGCTCGTCCTGATTTTACGAAAAATCCTCAACGGAATAGCTACTGACACGATCTGTAAAAGGGTCAACATATCCAAGTGCTAGGGTGGTGATGCATAAGGGCGAAAATTCGAGCAAAAAGCGCTTTAGTACTGCTTTGCTTCAGGTTAATGCGCTGGTAAAAATGATGTGACTAATATGATTTTCCTTAAATAACTTGGGTATGGATATGCAAAGATTATTACGGAAAATATTCATCAAAGGTGTAAGAGAACGTTCAGCAGTGAAGGTAGGATTATCTCAGCACTTTTACAAAATCATCATTATGATTTTGTGTTTACTCGCATTTCAGCTCGAAATAATTGCTCGGTTTTCGTTGAACTTGTTACCAACGAGTGGTGACATTTTCTTTTTATTTGGCATTACTGTGATAGGAATCATCATGTATATCGATTTTCAGATGATTAAATCCAGGATGGAAATGCACATGACTTTAAGGCAAGTTCTGCGTTATAGAAGAAGGTGCGCATAAGTTTATTTGCAACTCGCTCCCACGCTCATGCGTGGGAACGCAAATACAGAACAGCTAAAATTTCAATTACCAAACCCCAGATACAAAAAAACGGACCGAAGTCCGTTAATTTGTTTGGCATAGCTGC
>Ga0209344_10003806_pt1 | contig 14457 bp, 11 predicted proteins | sample Cruoilmetagenom6_FD_187293 | JGI IMG/M metagenome (GOLD analysis project Ga0209344, IMG submission 187293) | Oil polluted marine microbial communities from Coal Oil Point, Santa Barbara, California, USA - Santa Barbara Oil Seep Sample 6 (SPAdes)... | ecosystem: Environmental > Aquatic > Marine...
AATATCAAATTTCTATTTTAAAAAAAAATCAAATACCGATGAAGAGGAAAAATTAGGAAAATCGGTGAAATTTTATATTTTAGTTTTTTGAAGAAAATTTGATTCTGTAACAGCCTGTCGACAGGCTGTCAAAAAGAGTTGCATGTTGCATTCCAAAGTAGTTATTCCCTAAAAGAAAGGAAAAAATTATGAAAAGTAAATTTTTTTTTATTCTGTCCATTGTGACACTGCTGATGGTGTGTGGTTGGCCGGTTTATGCTGACCAGCAACAGGATTGTTTTTCATCAAGTCTTCACCATACAGGTGAAGGAATGCGATATTGGTATGAGGCTAAAGATGGATTTATGGCGTTAACTGGCGTTCCGTATAATAAGCTTGGCTGTAAACAATGTCATTCCAAAGGCTGCAATGACTGCCATCTTAAAAAAACAAAAAAGGGGCTTAGTTACTCGCTGAAAATGGCTCAAAAAAATGAGACCTGTTTTAAGTGCCACGCCAGAGCAAGTGCTGTAGCCAAACTGGATAAAAAACATAACACTTTGGATGTACACATGGAAGCAGGTATGACTTGCACCGATTGTCATACCTTACGAGAAATCCATGGAGATGGAAATTCTTATAAAAGCATGAGAGATCCTAAGGCCAAAGACGCTGCCTGTATCAACTGTCATACCAAAAATTCAAAGGATTATCCTGTAATACCAGATACCAAATCTCACGTTGTCCATAAAGGTAAGCTGGATTGCAATGCTTGTCATGTTCAAAACACTATGACTTGCTATAATTGTCATTTCGGCGAATTTGCAAAGACTAAAAGCAAACCTAAAAGTTTTGTTGGAAAAATTAAAGACTTTTTACTTTTAGTGAAATATAAAGGAAAAATTACAAGCGGTAATTTGCAGACTTTAGTTTCAGCTGAAAATAAACCCTTTATTATTTATGCTCCATATTTAACCCATTCAATAATGAGTGACGGCAGAAAGTGCGGAAAATGTCACGGAACAGAATCGGTTAATACAATTGCCTCCGGTAAAAAACATACTATGGCTGAATTTAAGGATGGTAAAATCAGTTTTTACAAAGGCATAGTTCCTTTGGTTCCTGATCTTTTAAAATGGCCTTTTTTCAATAAAAAAGATGGCAAATGGGTACCTTTTGAACCTAAACAAAAACCTCTTATCCAGATGGGGCTTTATGCTGAACCGTTCACACAGGATGAGTTGAATAAGCTTAAAGTAAAGCAGATATACAAAAAATAGTTTTTTTTAGAGACGATAAAGCACCACACAACCTTAAAGCTTGAGTTGATTCTGACAAGGAACAGGCGGGCTGTTACAAAACACAATTTATCCAATTTCTACGTTAGAAAATTAATTGATAGGTTTATGGGTTAGCATTAAACCAATATCATTTTTATAAATTGAAAGATAGTTTGGGGATTTGGGGTAGCTCAGGCTCAGAAATAGATAGCCTGATTTTTTATGGAGTGGATATTTGTATATTATGAATTAGAATGGAAATTAGAATATGGAAATATTACTGCTAAATGACATTATCGTTATATTTGGACTGGCTATTGCTGTCCTTTTTATATGCCATCGACTTCATGTGCCAGCGGTTGTGGGATTTCTCCTCACGGGGATATTCGTTGGACCTTATGGGTTCGGGCTGGTAAAGGCAGTTCACGAAGTTGAAATTTTGGCTGAAATCGGTATTGTGTTATTGCTTTTTACCATTGGAATTGAGTTCTCACTTGAAAGGCTGCTGCAAATCAGGAAGCCCGTCCTGATGGGCGGCTCGCTTCAGGTGTCGCTGACCTTTTTGGCTACTTTGTTCATCGCAAGGCAGCTTGGCCAGGCTTTTGGTGAGGCGGTCTTTATCGGATTTCTCGTAGCCCTGAGCAGCACGGCTATTGTACTCAAACTAATCCAGGAAAGAGCCGAAGTTGATAGTCCGCACGGGCGTACGACTCTTGGCATTCTTATTTTCCAGGATATTATCATTGTTCCTATGATCCTGGTAACCCCGTTGCTGGCTGGTGCAACAGGAAATTTGGTTGAATCTGTACTCGTTCTTCTTGCTAAAGGAATCGGTATAATCCTGTTGGTGATGGTTAGCACTAAATGGATTGTGCCCCGAGTATTGTATCAAATCGCAAGAACACGCAATCAAGAAGTTTTTTTATTAAGCGTGATTGTAATATGTCTCGGGGTTGCTTGGCTAACTTCCAAGGCAGGACTATCCCTTGCCCTGGGTGCGTTTTTAGCAGGATTGATCATTTCCGAATCTGAATACAGCCATCAGGCACTGGGGAATATTTTACCCTTTCGGGATGTCTTTACAAGCTTTTTTTTTGTTTCCATCGGTATGCTGCTGGATGTGGGTTTTCTTTTCCAGCAACCAGTATCCATTGTGCTGATCGCTTTTGGAGTGTTGGTTTTAAAATCTATCATTGCCTGTTTTGCAGCAGTCTTGTTAGGATTGCATTTCCGCACTTCAATTCTGGTTGGTCTTGCAGTCAGTCAGGTTGGTGAATTTTCTTTTATTTTATCCAGGACAGGTATTGAACATGGTCTGCTTGCCGGAAATATTTATCAGATGTTTCTGGCTTTTTCCATACTTAGCATGGCGGCGACACCATTTATTATAACACTGGCGCCACGCGCAGCCGATATTATTCTGCGGTTGCCGCTGCCAAAAAGGTTAATATCAGGCTTTTATCCTGTTTCAGAGATAAAGGTTAAGGATAAAAAAGACCACCTTATTATAATCGGTTTTGGAGTCAATGGTAGAAATTTAGCACGAGCCGCACGGTTATCAGGTATCCCCTATGCAGTCATTGAAATGAACCCTGAAACAGTGAGAAATGAACAAGCACGGGGTGAACCGATTTATTATGGCGATTCAACCCAGGAGGTTGTACTTCAGCGCGCAAATATCAAAGATGCGAGAATAGTTGTAACTGCAATTAATGATCCATCGTCAACCCGTAGAATTACCGAAATTATCAGGAGACTTAATCCAAAGGTTCATTTGATTGTACGAAGCCGTTATCTTCAGGAGATGAAATATTTGTATGAAGTAGGAGCAAATGAGGTCATTCCGGAAGAGTTTGAAACTTCAGTAGAGATTTTCACCCGGGTTTTGGCTAAATATCTTATACCAAGAGATGAAATCGAAGTGTTGGTCGCTGAAATACGATCAGAAGGTTACGAAATGTTTCGAAGCCTTTTCAAAGAGTCGTCATCTTTTTCCGATTTAAATCTTCAGCTTCCCGATGTTGAAATCAGTACGTTGAGGGTGGTTGAAAGATCACCTTTAATCGGAAAAAGTTTAGCTGAAATTGATATGCGAAAGAAATATGGAGTTACAGTGTTGGCAATACGCCGAAACTTACAAATATTATCCAATCCAAATGTAAATATGCCATTTCGTGCGACTGATGTACTTTTTGTCCTTGGCCAACCAGACATGGTTGCTAAAGTCGCTGGTTTATCACGAAATCCAGAAGAAAGTAGTGCAAGCTGCTGAATCAGGATAGGGGAGGCCAAAAGTAAACTTAACCTCTATCATATTGAAATAACAACAATTTAAAGAATAATAAAAAAATATAGCTGTTTTAAGACAAAGTGTTTTTTCTCTTGACAGACTCTTTAATAGATACCATGGGAAAAACTGATTTAGGAAAGTGTGTATATTTCAAGTAAAAAGAGTACCACTGTATTAATTGAAAAGTATACCAGTTAATAAAATATTGTTATACTTTTTTGTTCATAGAGAAAAGAAATGCTATAAACATCGGAAATGAAATGAATAATCGGACAGCCAGGAGTTTTCTATAAAGATCTGGCATATAAATAAAGTCAATGATACCTGTCCCTAAAAAGAGCATAATAATCATATAAAGGGAAATTTGTGTGTGGTTGTTATATCGTTTTGCATAATAACTCTGAAACTCTTCTTCCAATCCCCTAGAAAATCGCAAACGCAATCCACCACTGTTATCAAACTGCTTTTCCAGCTGTTCTGATTGAGACTCTTCTTTGGTCTTTGTCGTGTTGGTGTTATTTCTAATATCGGTAAAATCCATTAGCCAAATTGTTCCTTAAACTTTTGAAATTGCAAAAAAGGTTCAAACAAACAATCCTGAAATATTTAATAAATCCTTTTTTCTTGAGCTGCTGGTGCTTGTTTCGAATCTTTTCATATCTGTTGCTTTGGCTGGCTTAAATATTCCTGGCAAATCCAATATCCCATTTTTTACCATATCATTTATATTTACAAATGTTACCCCTTTTTTTTCTCTAAGATGCTCTTCAATAGAAGGTATAGGCCATTTTGCCATGCGTACATAAATATGTGTGCTTGCTGTGTTTTCAGTAAGCATGAGGGCTATGGCAAGATTTCCGATATCATCATCTGTACAAAGAAAAAAAGCCTTTGTATCTCCGTTTGTAATATGAATGTTTCTAATATCTGCCTGTATAAATGTTACTTTATCAAAAATAGTAAGTCCTTTAGCAAAAGAATTGACTTCATTTTTTCGATCTTTAACATCAATAACGCGAATGGTTATATCACTTTTATGTTCCAAATCTCTTGCAATAACTTCCATAAGATCTCTGCCAAATTTACCAAATCCGAGAATATTGATTTTCCGGATACCTTCCCGCATATTTTTTTTAAAATGTTTTTTTACCATTTTTTCAGCAGCAATGTGATATGTATCAAAAAATCTAATCCCGATTTTTCCTTTTGTCAAAAGTGCAGCGCGTGCAGTATCTGCTAATTTTTCATTGGCTATGTGTGTCCAGATAATCCTAAATGGCCCTGTTTCAGAATAGAGCCATCCATAAGCACTTACTGCGCCTTCAAGGTTTGTTAGATCATCTCCTGAAGCAAAAATTATTGCTCTTGCACCCATCGCCCCTGCTTTTTTTAAAACAAGCTCTGAGTGAAAATCTCCGAATATTATGGGCAGGTTATGCTCTGAGCTCCAATCCTCAAAATTTTCCACAGGGCTATCATCTACCCCCACAACCGCAATACCCTTTTTTTTTAATGTTGAAGCCAGAATTTTCCCTGTTCGTCCCACGCCGCAAACAATGACATGGTCTTTCATTTGTCTTGTGCGAAGAAAAGGCGATAAGTGGATAAAATAAGTTATTGCCTTTCCCACAGCTGAAAGTGCAACAACAGGGGCAAAAAAATAGATAAAAACAAGGGGCCATGCCCTTGGAAAGTCAGGAAGATCATGTTCCAGAATGAAAAGTCTGAGTGTATAATAAAAAGATCCATAAAAACTTAACTCTTTACATTCTTTGGGGAAATAACTGATACCGACCACAAAAACTATTCCAATTGCTCCTGACCACAGAAAAGTCTGGATTAATTTTTTATAACTTTTTTTTTTCAAAATGCCCTACATATTTTGTTGTATGGAAAAGCTCAAGCTTTTTTACTGTTTGGCTTTTGCTTTTTAATTCTATTAAAAATATATACGAATAGCTGTTGTACTTATTTGATCCTGCTTAATAGGGTTTTTTTAAGGCACTACAGATAAAAAAAGATGATTATGCTTTATTATTTTAGAGCAATACCTGATTTTATGCAACTTGAAAAAAAATTGATTTTTTTATACGTGGATTATTTTTTTATCTAAAACCGATCAAATATAAATGCCTTAAACTTTTCATAGCTTTTTGTGAGACAGCAAACTCTTACTGGATTACAACTTGACACAAATTGTTATTGCTTATATAGATTTTCTCATACATTCGGGTAAGCATACAGGCATAAATATTTATAACTTTTTTCACAGATAAGATTTACCACAAAGCTCTATCTCACACAGTTTATGCGAATACTAAATTTTATAACACTTTGTGTTCTTATGCTTATTATGATTGGGATATGGTATTTTACGCTAAGTTCTATAAAGACAACCCAAAAGGAGGTATAATATGGACTTATCCCTGAACCAGGAGCAGGAATTGATAAAGATTAGCGCCAAGGAATTTTTGTTAAAAGAGTGCCCAGCAGATCTGGTGCGTGATCTGGAAAAAGATGAAACTGGCTTTTCTCTAAATCTGTGGAAAAAAATGGCGCAACTTGGATGGATGGGACTTATAACACCGATTGAATATGAAGGCAATGGTGGAAATTTTCTTGATTTTGCAGTGCTAATGGAAGAAATGGGCAGGGTATGTTTGCCTAGCTGGTTTTTTTCTACCGTTGCTCTTGGGGCGCAGGCTATTACCTTTGCCGGGACAGAAAAACAAAAAAAAAAATTATTGCCAGATATCTGTGATGGCAAATCTATTGTTACAATTGCAATGATTGAACCTGATTCTTGTTATGACATGGCAAAAATTGAAATGGCTTCTACGAAAAGTACTGATAAAGCAATATTAGACGGTGTAAAACTTTTTGTTCCTGACGCTCATATCGCTGATAAGATAATATGTGTTGTAAAAGATGGAGGGGAGAAAAATTCGAATATTTTGCTTTGTATTGTGGATGCAAAAAGTGAGGGAATTTCGATTAATCCTTTAAAAACTATTTCCGGTGATAAACTGTTTGAAGTAAAATTTAATGCTGTAAAAGTACCATCTGAAAATATTCTTGGTGAAAAAAGCTTTAGCATTATGGGATTTGAAAAAGTATTGCAAAAAGCTGCTATTGCCAAATGTGCTGAAATGGTAGGAGGAGCGCAAAAGGTTATGGAAATGTCTGTAGAATACGCTAAAATGCGCGTTCAGTTCAACCAGCCAATAGGTAGTTTTCAGGCGATACAGCATCATTGTGCCAATATGCTTACAGATCTTGATTGTTCAAGGCTTGTTACATACAATGCAGCCTGGATGATAAGTGAAAATCTTAGCTGTGATAAGGAAATTGCAATGGCAAAAGCATTTACAAGTGAAGCCTATGTTAATATTACGGCATTGGGACAGCAAATCCATGGAGGTACAGGGTTAATTGATGAACATGATATGCAGCTTTACTTTCGCAGAGCAAAGGCCGCTGCTTTAACTCTTGGCAATGCAACATATCAGCGAAACCTTGTTGCACAGGAAATAGGGCTTTAAATCACCTTAGGGATAAAAAAGGAGAATTGCTATGGATTTTCAGTTTTCAGCGGAAGAAAAAAAATTCAGGAAGGAAATACACACTTTTTTGGAAAATGAAGTGACAGATGAGATGCTTGAAGAAGTATCCAGGGGCACAGAGATTGGTATAGGCAAAAACACATGGGAGCTGATGAGAAGAATGGGTGAAAAAAGGTGGCTTGCACCTGCTTTCCCAAAAGAATATGGTGGCCTGGGTGCAAGCCGATGGCAGCAGTTTATAATCGCTGATGAAATGACCTATTACGGCGCTTTCCCCCTGCATTTGTGCGGTGTTGGAATAATCGGCCCTACTTTGCTTCAATACGGCAGCCAGGCTCAAAAAGATGAGTACCTGCCGAAAATAGCCAGAGGCGAAATTGAATTTGCGCTTGGTTATACAGAGCCTTCAGCAGGTTCTGACCTTGCAAATCTTCAGATAGCTGCAGAAAAAAAAGGGGACCACTACATTATTAATGGGCAGAAATCTTTTAATACTGGCTGCCATTTTTCTCAATATGTATGGCTTGCAGCTCGCACAGACCCTGATGCTGCAAAACACAAAGGGATATCACTTATAATTGTTGACATGAGTACACCTGGCATTGCATTAAGCCCCTTAAGAGTATTAGATGGTGAAAGAACAAATGAGGTATATTACGATGACGTAAAAGTTCCCGTGGAAAATCTGGTTGGTGAAGAAAATCGTGGTTTTTATTATATAATTACAGCTCTAGCCCATGAAAGAAATTTTCCCACAGGGGATTTACGTCGTACTTTTAGTGAGTTTGTTGATTACGTAAAAGAAAAAGGGCTTGGTTCTGACAGCTATATCCGTCAAAATGTTGCAAAGCTTGCAGCAGAACTTCATGCCTTGCGTCTACTGACATATCGAGTTACCTGGCTTGTGGAAAAGAAAACTTCACCAAACTGGGAAGCACCAATGGTAAAGGTTTATTGTACTGAATTTATGACAAGGTTTGCAAGCTTTGCAACAGAAATCATGGGCCCTTTTGGCCAGCTTAACAGAGATTCTAAATGGGCGCCTCTTAACGGAAAAATTGAACGCCTTTATCGTCATGCAGCCAGACGAAACATAACTGCTGGCACGTCTGAGATTCAACGAAATACAATTGCAAGAGTGGGACTAAAGCTACCAAGAGTTTGATAGTAATGTTAACAAAGTTTTTAAATCGTATGTTTTCCCCAAAAATGATGAGTAGAGTTTTTGATTGTTGTCAAACAAGAGGCATTGTAAAGCAATGCAATGACGAAGAAAGGCATAACAAAATGTGGACAAGGCTTGAATTTGTTGACACTGATTAAGCTACTTTACTCATTTTAACACTTCCTTAAAGTAGTTTATACTGCTCTTAATTTGATGTCCATTTTTTTCATACTACTCCATTTAGAAGAATATTGTTTGCAAAAGCCTGCTATTTAAATTATTATCTTTCAAAATATAGCATAAAAATGGTTAATGTTACTTGTGTGATGTAAAAAAAAATATACTGTAAACCTTAGACGTTATAAAAATAATTGATAAATATGAGTGTGCATTCTTTATGGTGGGATTACCCGCGATTTAAACAGAATAATGTTAAAGTACTTCTTGTTAGTCTACGCCATCTTTTATTAAGCGAGATAAGCAATGCTTTAAAACGCCTTGGGCACAGCTTTTACATTTTGCTGATTGAAAAAAATGAGCTTGAACGCCATTTAGTTGAACAGATGTTTAATAAAGCGATTAAAGAGTTTCAGCCTGATTTTGTTTTAACTGTTAACCATTTGGGATTTGATCAGGAAGGGGTGGTTACAGGATTACTCACAAGCTATAAAATTCCATTTGCATCATGGTATGTTGACAGCCCATATTTAATTATTAACCATTATGAAAAAAACAGATCCTTTTATCTGACTTTGTTTTTGTGGGACAAAGACTATATAAAAATTACAAAGAATCTGGGTTTTGACAAGGTTGTATATCTGCCTTTGGGTGTTGATGATACTATTTTCAATCCCATGGTAAAAAAACAAGATTTGACTTCACCTGTAAGCTTTGTTGGAAATTCAATGGTTGCAAAAGTTAACTCGGTTCTTTTACGGTATCAAATATCAGGCTCTTTGCTTTATTGCTTTGATAAGGTCAGCAAAGCTTTTGAGAATTCTTCGCATATTATTGTAAGAAAGATGATGAAAGAAACTTTTCCAGATTTGTTCAAAGAACTTATGAGCCTGCCAGAAATACAGGCCATAGGTTATGAAACAGCTGTAACATGGCAGGCAACATCAAATTACCGTTTGAAACTTGTAAAACAACTAAAACAATTTAACCCTTTAATAGTCGGAGATAAAGGATGGGAAAACTTGCTTGACAGCAGTTTTAAACTGCATCGCGAATTAAATTATTATAGCGAGTTATCTGGTTTTTACAACTCAAATCCAATTAATTTTAATGCAACAAGCAGGCAGATGAAAAACGGTGTCAACCAAAGAGTTTTTGATGTACCTGCCTGCAAATCATTGGTGATTACAGACTGGACAAATCAGCTGGAAAGTCTGATGGAACCCGGCAAGGAGGTGCTTGCATATAAAGGCTGTGGCGAGATAGCTGGAATTGTAAAACAAGCTGTAAACGATAAGAAATTTTGTGAAAGAGTTGCTTGTGCAGGATATAATCGTGTAATAAATGAGCACACCTACTTTCACAGGATAAAAAAACTTGTTTATACAATGAGGAAATATTACGGTTGATTTAATGCACCTTGCTGATTTGCAGGTAAAATGGATGAAATTATTTCCCATTTGTACATCTGCATACAAAACTTGAATATTGAGTATAATATATACTTGATGTTCAAGTTTTGTATTTCAGGCAGGAAAATGTTTTTTAAAAGATATGTTACTTTTAGCGAAGTTAGAATAAGCCTCATGTTTTTAATACTAAAGAACATAACTTTTATGTTCGCCAAAAACTTCACGCAATACTCCGCACATTTCACCAAGGGTTGCATACACTTTTACAGATTCTATAAGTGGCGGAATCAGATTGGCCGCCTCATTTTTTGCTTCCTCTTTTAGCCGTTTGAGGGTAGCTTGAACCTGACTGTTATCTCTGTTTTGTTTAACTTCTAAAAGCTTTTGACATTGCTTTTGTTCTGCACTGTCTCGTTTCGCAGGATCGTAGGGATGGTCCACAAGCCTTGATGTACCAACTTCAAGCTCATGGTCGCTGGTAAACTTGTTAACACCTACAATTACTTTTTTTCCTGCTTCAATATCTTTTTGATCCTGATATCCACTTTTAGATATTTCCAGTTGCATATAGTTGTTTTCAATAGCAGCGACAGCACCGCCCATTTTATCTATGATATTTATGATATCTAATATTTCCTTTTCAACTTTGTCTGTAAGATGTTCAATAAAGTAGGAACCTGCCAGGGGATCAAGCACTTCACCCAATTTGGATTCAAACTGCAAAATTCTGCCTGCATCCATGGAAAGTTGTTGCGCTTCCAGACTGTGGCCCAGCCCAAGAGGTTCATCATAAGGGACACCACCATTTGGAGTACCTCCGGAAAGAGCAGACATTATGCCGCCAACTGTTCCTCTGATAATATTATTAAGAGGTCTTTGAGTTGTGGTACAAACAGTGCCTGTTCCTCCACCACCTGCCCCTCTCAACAACCATGATCTTGGAATTTTAGCACCAAAACGCTCCTTTACGATCCTTGCCCATATACGTCTTTTTGCTCTTGAAAGGGCTATTTCATTGAAAAATTCCATGCTGCTGCATGTCCCAAGCAGAAAAGTGAAACGTCGGATAAAATTATCCACGTCAAGCCCGGCATCAATACCTAACTGTACATATGCTATGGCATTGGAAAGAGTAAAAGCTATAGCCTGTGGGCCTGTTGCACCTGCACTTCTTATATGAAATCCACAAATACTAATTGTATTCATCAAAGGCATATGCTCTGTGCAATAAGTAATTGTATCTCTGGTCATCCTCATTGATGGGCGTGGAGGGAAAAGATATGTGCCTCTGGCAAGAATTTCTTTTAGAATATCATTTTGGGGAGTTCCTTTTAGTTTTGCTATTGGTATTTTTCTTTTTTCTGCAAGGGCAACATACATTGCTATAATAATATTTGTTGTGCCATTGACAGTCCAGTTGGAGGCTATTTTATCTATATCAAAATCGCCTTGAAATGCTTCATATAGTGTTTCAAAATCGTGGAATGTATCAAGGGCCATACCAACTTTTCCGACTTCTCCCATAGACTTTGGATCATCGGAATCATATCCACATTGCGTTGGCAGGTCAAAAGCTACATTAGGACCGCCTTTTCTTCCCAAAGAATCCCTTATATAGTTATAATAATCCCTGGTATCTTCAGGGGTTCCATATCCTGAATACTGACCGGCTCTTACAAGTGCTTTACTGGCCATGCCCATGGCCATGAGATTTGGCAGGTTGGTTGGATACTCACCAGCTGTAAATGGATATTCTCCTGGAAAACCAACCTTTTCCAGAAAATCAAAATTACCAAGATCTTCAGGAGTATAAAATTTATTAGGGCTTTTATCAACTCCGAATCTGTTTAAAGCCGGTTTTAAGACGTTATCCTGCCAGTTTGTTTTTTTTATATCTATTTTACTATTATCTTTTGGCATTGTTTTACCTTTTCTTTCAAAAAGTATTAATTGGGAAAAATATTAATTATAAAATTTGATCAGATAACACATACATTTCTCATAATAATTTGACTACTCTTTTTTATCCAAAAAAACTTAAGAATCGAAAATAATTAGCAAACTTTTTATATTATTGTCAACTACTCATTTTTTTAGTGTGAAAAGGTATTTGGTATAAACATTACAATATCAGGAATAAATGTCACAAGGAAAAGAACAAAAAGCATTACAATTGTCATTGGATAACTCTCTTTTATTACCGTTTTTAAAGGTGTGCCTGAAATTCCGGAGACAATGAAAAGAAGCATTCCAAAAGGAGGGGTTGAAAGCCCTATCATCATGTTTAGCACTATCATAACACCAAAATGAACAAGGTTGATATCCAGTGAAGATACAAGGGGCAGTACCATTGGTATGAAAACAAGTATTATACACATTGTATCAATAAACATGCCTAAGACAATAAAAAGAATATTTATTATTAGTAAAAGCAGATATTTATTATCTGTTATGCAAAGAAGAAATTTTGAAAGCATATCAGGAACATGTTCTATTGTAACAATATATGAGACACAAAAAGAAGCTCCAACTATAAGAACAAGGGTTCCTGTGGTTTTAACCGTATCTGTTATGATATCATACAGTTTTTTGATATTAAGAGCACGATAGATAAAAAAGCAGATGAATATGGCATAAAGTGCTGCAAGAGCTCCAGCTTCAGTAGGAGTTACAACACCTGAATAGATTCCTCCAAGAAGAATTACAGGAGTCAAAAGAGCAGGACATGCTTTTGCTGTATTTAGAAAAAATTGTTTAAGAGTTGATTTTGGGCTTCTGGGAAAATTACGTTTTCCTGCAATATATGCGATATATGCCATTAAAAAAGCTCCAATTAAAATACCTGGTATCATGCCTCCTAAAAACAGATCACCAATGGATGTGCCTGATAACATGGCATAAAAAACCATGGGTATACTTGGTGGAAAAACAGGTCCTATTGTTGCAGATGCCACTGTGACTCCGCAGCTAAAGCCATCTTCATAGCCATGCTTTCTCATTGCTTCAATTTCCATTATTCCTAGCCCTGATGCATCTGCAATAGCAGAACCTGTCATTCCGGAAAATATAATTGAGGCCATTACATTAACATGCCCCATTCCTCCGCGCAATCTGCCTACTATTGAATTCGCAAAATCAAATACCATTTTTGTTATTTCGCCTGTGTTCATTATCTTTGCTGCAAATACAAAAAGCGGGACAGCAATCAGTATAAATTTTGAATTTAAGTTTGTAAGAAGCTGTGCAGCAACCATTCCCACATCAATTCCTGCAAAGACGAAATAAAAAACTGAAGCCATAAGCATTCCAAAAGCAATAGGAATTCTCAGTATGAAAATGAGTGTAAAACAGATTAGAAAAACCAGAAAAGGAAGATTCAATTTATATACTACCTGACAAAAAATATTTTAAGATCATTTATAACATCACGCAACAGTCTGACAATTATAATAATTAAAAAAACAATAAAGGGGAAAAATATAATATTCATTGAAATGTTAAGGACATTTGAGACTTTAAATGACATGAAATCAACATATAAATATGAAGGGTATAAAGCAATGCAAAAAGAAACTGCAAGCAATCCGTTTCCGATTATTCTGAAAATGAGCCTTGTTTCAGGTTTTACCTTGTCATATATTAAGGTAAACTGCACATGGGAAGAATCGCGCATGGCAAATAAAGCTCCAAAAAGGGTTGTCCATATGAACGTTAGATGTGTAAATTCCATGGGCCATGTTAGAGGAGTAAGAAAATATCTGCAAAAAATTTGAAGAATAAATGCAATGAACATAAGGCAAAAAGCAATTGCAGGTATGTATATTTCAATGCAGTCAAGTATAAAGTAAAAAATTTTGTTTAGCATTTTTTACCCAATTCAAAGCAGCTGCGAAAATATAGTATTGAAAAGCTGATACAAAGCACAAATTTTATCTCATTGACTCTATTTTTTTATAAAGATTCCAGTCCCAGTTTTTTGATATTTTATTGCCATGGGACATATAGAATCTTTTTGCATGTTTTGTAAATGCCTTTTTGTCAGGATTTTTTATGATGATCATTCCTTTTTTTTGGAAAAAATCAATTATATCAGCCTCTGTTGCAAGATTTGTTTTGTCACACATATTTCGTGCTACTTTGATTGCCTGTTTAACCTTTTGCTGAAGCTTATATCCTAATGACTGCCATTTTTTTTCATTCATGGAAGGCCATACAGAATCAACTTTGTGGTCTGTTAGAACAATATATTTTGTAACTTCATAAAACCTGGCATTTTTAGTTGTGGGAAGAGGATTGTCCTGGCCGTCTATAACCCCAGTTTTCAAGCCTATATAAACCTCAGAAAAACTCATGGGGGTTGGATTAGCGCCCAGAGCCTTTCCAAGGGCAATCCATGATGGGCTACCTGGTGTTCTTAGTTTTACACCTTTCATCTTTTCAGGGGTTTGCACCATGCCAACTTTTTTAACCAGGTTTAGCTGTCTTGTACCCAGATAAAATGCACAAAGGGGGCGCACACCTGTTTTTTTTGCAACATCATCAAAAATTTTTTTGCCTGTCTCACCATTTAAGATTATACTCATATGATTAT
>Ga0209344_10003807_pt1 | contig 14449 bp, 6 predicted proteins | sample Cruoilmetagenom6_FD_187293 | JGI IMG/M metagenome (GOLD analysis project Ga0209344, IMG submission 187293) | Oil polluted marine microbial communities from Coal Oil Point, Santa Barbara, California, USA - Santa Barbara Oil Seep Sample 6 (SPAdes)... | ecosystem: Environmental > Aquatic > Marine >...
TCTTGGGTATCTGCAGCAGCTATTCTATCATCAAGTTTTAAATCATCGTAAACAGGATCAAACTCCGGAGTAATCATTTGTTCCGAAATACCGTAATTGAAAGGCAATTGAATTCCCCATTTTTTAGGAAGCAGTTGTCCCACGTTTACGTTAGTAACCACATCGTACGAAACAGCATCTTCACGAGAACGCTCATTCGGCATTTGGTCTATAGAACCAAAACCAGAAGTACTTTTACTACCTGTTGCGCTAAAATTGGCAAAATCGGCAATATTACCATCTACTGCGGCAATTGCGGCCCAACCACCATTATTGTCAAGACCTGCAAGACGAAGCTCATTAAACCATACCTCTCCTCTTGCCGGTAAAATATCTTGATTTTTTACCCCAACCATCATAGTACGTATACTACCTAAAGAAGGATTACCCTTAATACCAATTCTTACCCTACCAGGCGTACGAACATCGAACTCACCAACAGGAATTACTTCTCCGTTTTCAATTTCAAAGAAACGAACATCGCTTAGATCACCATCTGCGATCCACTGTGATTTAATTTTTGTTAAATCACTAAGTTCAATATTCATTTCATTATTTTCTGGCCACACCTCTTCTTCTGAAACTGCTGTAAAAGGAGTAAACTCTAAAGGCAATTCAATTTGATAGTAGTTTTGGGTAAAATCTGTACCCATACGCAAGAAACCAACCAATGGTGTAGAAGTATCTGCATAATCACTATCTACTATTTTTTCTGCATGAATAAACATTTTCAATTTTTCATACTGTCGAATATCTACATTCAAATTTTTGAAAACCCCACGAGAATCTTCAGATTCTAAATTAGATACCGTTAAAGAAAGTGACTGTTCGTTTTGGCGTATAATCGTATTATTATTATTCAATTGCTCTCTAACAACACCTGGTGGCAATATATAAGGTATTGGAGTTCTACTACTATTTTCTTCAATATTTACCGTATTTACATCTAAGGTAGTACCATCATCAGACGGGTCGCTATCAATATCTTTATCTTGTAATGTACTGGTATATGTACGCCAATCTCCCCTTACCAAATCTAACGTTGCAAAACGTAAAATGGTAGGACTATTGAATCCCGTCATATACATTCTCATAAAACTAATGGACCTAAAATCTGTAATACCACCTACGGCATCAGTAAAGTCACTCAATGGAATTTTATACTGAATCCAACGGTAATTTACATCATCACCATTTGGTATTCTTGTATCTCCACTCGCAGTACCTTCTATAATATCAGTTACGTACTCGTCATTAATTGTAGTATTTGGCTTTATAACAATTCGGTACTCATAATAGCTATTTACCGTATTCATGGTCAAATCCCTATCAACATCTTCTACATCTGGTAACGTTGTAGAACCCCTATCGGTATTGGTTACCGAAACCGGAGAGTTGCCCTGTGGATTATTAAAGTCTTGATATCTTTCTAAGATACTACCTTCTCTATTTAAATAATACACATAGTTATCCAATGCAGGGTCATCACCAGTGTTATTGGTATATACATCTATTTCGGCCGCATCACTTAAACCATCAAAACCTATATCTTGTAAAACCCTATTGTTCTCTTCGGCATCAAAAGCATACACCAAAGATTGTGTTGCAGGGACTTCTCCCCAAGAAGTCGGAGAAACAAAATCATTACTTTCAACACCTGGCAATCCGTTTTCATATTGTTTCTTACCGTCACGTAAAATATCTTCAGAAATATTACCCAAGTTAATTACCAACTCACCAGCTCCATTTGCAATACCGTCTACATAAGGGTCCATGACCCAAAATTGAACAAACTCCACATTGCTCTGCTCAAAATCGGTACTGCTCAATGAACGCATCATACCACCCCATTTTTCTGTCGGAGCTTCGGCATCAAAATCAGGATTGTTATTATACGGTCCTTTTTCTGTTGGGTAATACACCATATCTAAAGTAGTCTGTACTTGTGTTTGTCCTTGAGCTACATCAGTCTCAGGAAATACCTCATCGATATATACCCTTCTTGTTGCATTCGTAGAAATATCATCGTCGCTTACTTCTGCGGGTCTTTGAGTGGTATAAAAAATAGGATCTATAGTATACCAAGATAACTTAGCCCTATTATAACCATTTAAAAGATTATTTGGATCTTCGGGAAAACTACCAAAAGGCTGGTCATCATTACCAAATTCTAGAGGCATACTAGAAAGAGACCACCCTAAAGATGCCCTAATATCTATTAATGCCTGCGCACCTTCAAAATCATCTAAATATGTTGTAGTTTCCCCTTCAAAATCTGCATTTTTAGGTGAGTTAGGTATCAAAGCTGCCATTTCTGCTCTTATAGAAATATTAGAAGGTACATCTGTATCTATATTTGGAAGCTTGTTTACCAAACGGGTTAAAAAAGGTACTTCGGTTGAGAAATTACCGTTCAATCCGAAAATAGTGTTGTTAACTGATTCTACTCCATAAGTAGATTTTTGTGTTAATGGCCTTTCGTTCAAGTTTAACAAGGTACCGCCTAAAACAAATTTTTCATTAAACTGATGCTCCACATTTACACCCGTAAAACGACGTGTCTGTTGTCCGAATACCGCATTGTTTTCTACTGATATATTGATCGGCACATTCGAAGCCTCTAAACTTGGATCCAAAATTTGAACCGTACCCGATTGATAATTTACCGTATAATCAATACCTTCCTGTAATGTTCTACCATTAGCTGTAACCGTTACAGATCCCTGCGGAACGTTAAAAGCTCCAATAGAAATACCATTACTACCTTCTGACTTATACGTACCTTTTAATAAGAACTTATTCTTTTCTGGATCTTGTAGTGCAGCAGTTTTTGTCAAAGCATACATATCTCTAAAAACGTACTGATCTTGGTTGGCATTATAGCCAGATGTGACATCGTACTGACCACTGTTACCATTTTCTAATTTCTCATATAAGTACTCGCCGAAAGGTTCTACTGTGGTAAAGATTATTCTTCCGTTCTGAACATCAATGGTCTGACCACTTATGAAATCGAAGAAACCATCACCACCTGGTTGAATATCATTATAGACATTTAATCTATCTAGGTTAAAGAGATTTAAAAGTATATTCTCTTCTAAGCCTTCGGGCCAACCGGAACCAGGACCTTCTTCAATTGGCGTAATATAGTTTCTTGCGGTAGGATCAGAATACAAAATATTCATCTTAAAATCTTCTTCGCTCAAACTATAAGCTCCAGTTGCATAAATATTCTTCATCATCAAATCCCAAATAGGATCAGTGATATTCGTAATATTACTTTTAAGAAGTTTTAGTATTAACGTATTGTTTTCGATAACCGTACTAACATCTTGGGTAACCGTTGTAGCCTCTATACCTCCATTTGCAAATTCACCAACTTGGTATACCTGACCTTGAAATGTATACTGAAAAGCAACCCCTAAAACCTCATCATTACTAAGTCGTTGGTTTAAGGAAATATACCCTAACTGCGAATCAAAATCAAAATCTCTGCCCTGTTCTAATTTTCTAGCGTTTTCTAAATATGCATAATCAAAGCCTTGGTTGGGAGTATAACCAGCAGCAAAACTTCCAGCATTAAATCCGCTTTCTACCGTAGCAATTTCCCTAATATTATCGTTTAATGCACCGTTACCTGAAAGAATTAAGGCAGGGTCATAATCATTAGCGTTGTTTCTAGGTCTCAAATCGGCAGGTCCATTGAAAAACCCTCCAGCACTACCATTATTTTGACCTACCCTAGTCTTAGTAATATCAGCTTCCCCTAGATCTTGAATAGCGACAACATTACGCACATTCAACGTCTGTTGTGTTCTGTTTGTAATCCAAACCTCTATACGGGTAATCTGTACCTGACTTTGTATATATGGATAAGAAGAAAGTGCATTATTATAGTTATCCCTAAAATACTGCGCCAAAAAAAAGTGTCTGTTCTCATCATAGTCCAATGCTGATAAAGAGAATTCGTTTACCGTACCACCACCTTGTGCGACAACCGTATTATTTTGCGAACGCTGCTCAGAAAAAACAGCGGTAACCGAAGTTTTACCAAATTGTAATTTTGTTTTTACCCCGAATAAACTTTGTGCTCCAGAAATCAATGAACTATTCAAAGGCATGTTTACATTACCTACTTCAATAGATTGAATAATATCATCTTCCGTAGGTGTATAATCGAGCTTTACAATATTTTGAAAATCGAAAGTTGCCTCGGTATCGTAATTAGCGGTTACTTGTAAACGTTCGCCGATTTTCCCAAGCATACTTAAACTGATGCGCTGATCAAAATCGAATGAAAGGTTTGTTCTATTTCTAGGTGACAAAGATGGATTATCATTTTTCTGCCAAATAACACCCAAATCCATCGCAACAGATCCTTGTGGGATTATTTCGATGGTGTTACCTCCAAAGATGGTAGAAAAGAAGTCGTTATTTACATAAAAATTAGGTAGTAAATTTTTACGGGCTTCTTCACTACCCTCTTTTTTACCAGAATAAGCATCGGATTTTTCTTTGAAATACGATTTTATTCCCTCTTCTTCAATTAATTTAAAATACTGATCTGGTGTAAGAATTACAGGATATCCTATATTAAAATCCCCCACACTTTCATTATAGATATAACGATCAAGTTTAGGGTCATAAACATATCTAGAAACGATACTTTCTGGATTCTCAATTAAAATTCTACCCAGATCGAAACCTGTCTTTACCGAATCGATTTTCTGTTCCTCTGTTTCTTGCGCCACAACAGTTGTCATGTTGACAAAAAACATTAAGAATACAAAGATGTGCTTAAAAGAAACTTTAAGAAATTTAGTTACCCCGTTTTTCAAACTTATTACAAATTTTTAAGTGCGAGTTTAATTATGTTCTCGACACTGAGCGAAGCATCTTGACCAAGCACTTTATCGACAACCCTCTCTGATTGTTTACGTGCGAAGCCCAGAACTTCTAAAGCAGATAACGCTTCATCTTTATTTGTATTGTTTGTACTTAGTGAAAGTTCGTCTATATCGTAAACTTTTAAGACCTTATCCCTAAGATCCAAAATTACGCGTTGTGCAGTTTTTGCTCCAATACCTTTTACAGCCTGAATAGAGGCAACATCTCCGTTTGCAATAGCATCTCTAACTTGGGATGGAGACATAGAAGAAAGCATGGTTCTAGCTATACTTGACCCAATACCAGAAACAGAGAGTAACAATCTAAATATTACACGTTCAGATTTCTCTATGAAACCGAAGAGTGTGTGAGAATCTTCTTTCACTTGAAGGTGCGTAAAAACTGAAATATTTTCTTGCTCGGGCAACTTTGAAAATGTATTCAAAGAAATATTCACAAAATAACCTACGCCACAACACTCAATTATAACATGAGTTGGACTTTTCTCTACTAGTTTTCCTCTTAAGTGATGTATCATGATTCTTTAAAATTAAAAAGGGAAAGAAGTATATCTACCAATTTCCCTACTTGAGTTATTTAATATTCAATTTTTATTTCGAGCCTTTAGCTCTTTTGCGTTTTTCACGCTCTTGAGCATCAATTACGGAAACTGCGGCCATATTTACGATTTCATCAACACTTGCTCCAAGTTGCATAATATGAACAGCCTTTCTTAAACCGACCATTATCGGACCAATAGAATCTGCACCGTTTAATTCCTTTAATAATTTATAGGTAATATTAGCAGATTCTAAATTCGGAAAAACTAGAGTATTCACTTTTCTACCGGCGAGCTTAGAAAATGGGAACTTGCTTTCATGTAATTCTTTATTCAGCGCAAAATCTGTTTGTATTTCCCCGTCCACCACTAAATCAGGTGCATTCTCATGAAGAATTCGAACAGCCTCTCTTACCTTTCTAGCATTCGGATGTGTTGAAGAACCAAAGTTTGCATAGCTTAACATTGCCAATACAGGATCAAAGCCAAAAGTTGACGCCACATTAGCAGTCATGTGGGCAATTTCTGCCAGTTCTTCTGCATTTGGTTCAATATTGATTGAGGTATCCGCTAAAAACAATGGGCCTCTTTCCGTTATCATGATATTTACCGTTGCTACTTTCTTTACACCGGTCGCTCTACCAATAACCTCTAAAATTGGTTTTACCACAGTAGGGTATGCTCTTGAATATCCAGAAATCATTCCGTCAGCATCACCTTCAAGAACCATCATAGCACCAAAATAATTACGCTCGCGCATTTTTATTTTTGCACTATAAAAAGTAACTCCGCTTCTTTTTCTGCTTTCCCAATATTTAGTAGCATAACGAATATGACGTTCATCGAACTCTTCTGACATTGGATCAATAATAGTTAAGTCAGCATCAAACTCCAGCTCTTTCTTTAGCTCAAGAATAATCTCTTTTCTACCTAAAAGAATAGGTTCGGCGATACTTTCTTCATAAACAATCTGTGCCGCTTTCAAAACATCTAAATGATCTGCTTCTGCAAAAACTATTTTTTTGGCGTTGCTTCGAGCTCTACCATGTAATAATCTAACGACCTTATTATCGTTACCAGAACGAAGCATTAATTCTTCTTTATACTTATCCCAATCGGTAATTGGAGCTTTTGCCACACCACTATCCATCGCAGCCTTAGCTACTGCTGGTGGCACTTCATGTATTAATCGCTGATCAAAAGGCTTCGGAATAATATATTCCCTACCGAAAGTCAATCTCGTCTCTCCATATGCAATATTTACTTGTTCAGGCACAGGCTGCTTGGTTAACTCTGCCAAAGCTTTTACCGCCGCCATCTTCATAGCTTCATTTATGGCAGTAGCCCTAACATCTAGAGCTCCCCTAAATATAAATGGAAACCCAAGTACATTATTTACCTGGTTAGGATGATCAGAACGACCAGTTGCCATGATGATATCTTTTCGTGTATCAATCGCTAAATCGTAAGCTATCTCTGGATCTGGATTCGCCATTGCAAAAACGATAGGATTCTCAGCCATAGATTCTAACATTTCAGGAGAAACAATGTTAGCTATTGAAAGTCCGATGAAAATATCGGCATCTACCATTGCCTCATCAAGGGTATCTATTTTTCTATCTGTAGCAAATTCTTTTTTTGCTGCAGAAAGTTTATCGGCATCTTTTCTAATAACACCTTTACTGTCTAACATTACAATATTCTCTGCCTTAGCACCAAAAGCCTTATAAAGCTTCGTACAAGAAACAGCAGCAGCCCCTGCTCCACTAATAACGATACGAACTTCTTCTATTTTCTTTTCGGCAATCTCTAATGCGTTCAACAGGGCGGCTGCAGAAATAATAGCCGTACCGTGTTGATCATCATGCATTACAGGAATATCAAGTTCCTCTTTCAATCTTCGTTCAATTTCAAAAGCTTCAGGAGCTTTAATATCCTCAAGATTAATACCACCAAAAGTTGGGGCGATCATCTTTACGGTTTCTATGAACTTATCAACGTCTTCGGTATCTACCTCAATATCGATACCATCAATATCAGCAAAGATCTTAAATAAAAGACCTTTACCTTCCATCACTGGTTTTGATGCTTCAGGACCAATATTTCCCAACCCTAATACTGCAGTACCGTTAGAAATAATTGCAACCAAATTACCTTTAGAGGTATATTTATAGGCATTATCTTTATTCTTGGCTATCTCTAAACAAGGCTCTGCTACTCCTGGAGAGTAGGCTAAAGCAAGATCTCGTTGGGTACTATAAGGTTTAGTGGGCACTATTTTTATCTTACCAGGTTGTGGTTTTGCATGATAAATAAGGGCTTCCCTTCTTAGCTTTTCATTGCTCATACTCTTCTATATTAAAAAATCAAATTTAAAGGTATTCTTCAAAAAAGTGCGAATAGTATCGGTATTTATGTAAACAAAATAAAAAGTTCTCTTTATAAATGCATAAGGTTGGCCATTTGCTACAAATCAATGACTATAGATTTATTTCTAACATTCAACCTTAACGCCAAAATACCCGATATTGCAAAAAATACTCCTGCAAACAACATCGCATTAATAGCATTACTACCCAACAAATATTTATAAATAGAACCGAAAGTAAGCGTCTCGATCCCCATAGGTATTACGATCATCATATTCAAAATCCCCATATACACTCCTCGCCTGTCTTGTGGAACCACTTTAGATACCATCGTGTAAGGTATTCCCATCATAGCCGCCCAACCAATACCGAATAAGACCATTGGTACCAAAACTAGAATCGGATCCTTAATAAAAGGAATGGTAAATAATGAAACAGCTGTTCCGAACAAGCTTAATGCATATATTTTTTTACCGCCAAACTTTAATGTCAATGGGACCAACGCCAAAGCAACAACCATGGTGACTATATTATAGGTCAAACTCATTTGCGCTGATTGCGATGCGGCTTCTCCCGTAGAATAACCCATTGTCAACTTGAACAAAGGGGTAGTATATTGCCAGTATATAAATAAAGCATACCATTGAAATAAATATACCGCCCCAACTCGCCACATGAATTTGGGCATTTTCCTTATAGATTCTGTAATTTCTCGAAAAGGCAAAGCGATACGCTCGATTAACGGTTTAGCTTTTGCAGTATTGATAGCCGTTAGTTCTTCTGATGAAGGTGGTATTTCTGAAGTCTTTATAACCGAATAAAGAATAGTCGTTATAGAAAGAATAGCACCAATATAAAATGAGTAGTACAACCAAGTAGGAATAGTCCCTGCAACTTCTACGGACTCTCCCCCAAATAAATATTGAAACAATACAATGGATCCATTTGCTAAAAGAATACCAGCACCGACAAAGAGACTTTGCATTTGATAACCTAAACTCAATTGCTTCTCAGGAAGTTTATCTCCCACAAATGCTCTATAAGGTTCCATCGCCATATTATTACCAACATCCAGAATCCAAAGAAGACCTACTGCAAACCATAATACGGGACTTGTAGGAAATGCAAAAAGACACAAACTCCCTAAAATAGCTCCTATCAAAAAATACGGTTTTCTTCTACCCCAGCGCTCAGACCAAGTTTTATCTGACAAAGCACCAATTATTGGCTGAATGATCAAACCGGTTACAGGTCCTGCAATATTTAAAATAGGCAGCATATCTTCTGGCGCACCTAAATAAAGAAAAATAGGATTGATTGCAGTTTGCTGTAGCCCGAAACTATACTGGATTCCCAAGAAACCCACATTCATATTAAATATCTGCCAAAAACTAAGACTCGGTTTGTTGATTTTCATCTAAGTGAAGTGTTTTAATTTGGTGATAAATTTTATTACATTCTTACAAAAATCACATGATTTATTAGAAAAACATAATTTTAAGTGACTACCAATATAATATAATTAAGTCTCCTCTAAGACATCAACGAAGAAAAAAGCTAACGAAAACGATTGAGAATAAAAGATTATTTCAGAAAATTGATGTTTCTTGTAAGTCCCTCAAACTTTGTTCGCTTTACCGCCGATTTTTTAAAGACTTTTTGAAACACATCTACGGTAATTTCTTCCCAATCTTTCTTACTCATGGAAAGCAAGTCTGGATCAGGATTAAATAAAGGTTCATTATGAGGTTTTGAAAACCGGTTCCACGGACATACATCTTGACAAACATCGCAGCCGAACATCCAATCATCAAAAGAACCCTTCATCTCATTTGGCAGCTCATTTTTCAACTCAATGGTAAAATAGGATATACACTTACTACCATCTACTACGTACGGGTCAACAATTGCTTGTGTCGGGCAAGCATCTATACATGCCGTACATGTGCCACAATGATCGGTAACAGTATGGTCATATTCCAGTTCAATATTAACTATTAATTCGGCAATAAAATAAAAAGACCCCACTTGCCGGGTTAAAAGGTTACTATTCTTGCCAAGCCACCCCAAGCCACTTTTTGCTGCCCAAGCCTTATCTAAAACGGGAGCTGAATCAACGAACGCACGCCCATTCACCTCTCCTATTTCCTCGGTTATGAATTCTTGCAGCTCTTTTAGCTTCGATTTAATGATATGATGATAATCTCGACCATAGGCATATTTTGAAATTTTATAAGAATCTTCACGCTGGGTTTCTTCTGGGTAATAATTTAAAAGAAGAGATATGACCGATTTTGAGCCTTCGACCAATTTTCTTGGATCTAATCTTTTATCGAAATGATTTTCCATATAACTCATTTCACCATGCATATTTTCATTGAGCCATTTTTCTAATCTAGGTGCTTCTTCATCTAAAAAATCTGACTTGGATATTCCGCATGATAAAAAACCGAGGCGTTTTGCTTCGGTCTTAATACTATTGGTCCATTTATATTTTATATCGATACTCAAAATAACCCTGGTTGGATTCCGCCTTTAATTCTTCCTAAATGTTTATACGCCATTTCTGTTACTTCACGACCACGTGGAGTTCTCATAATAAAACCTTGTTGAATTAAGAATGGTTCATAAACCTCTTCAATGGTTTCCGCACTTTCAGAAACAGCAGTCGCCAACGTGGTAATACCTACAGGGCCGCCTTTAAACTTATCTATTATCGTAGTCAGAATTTTATTGTCCATTTCATCCAATCCATGGGCATCAACATTCAATGCCTTTAGGCTGAATTTAGAAATTTCCATATCAATGGAGCCATTTCCCTTAATTTCCGCAAAATCACGCACTCTACGTAATAGGGCATTACAAATTCTAGGGGTTCCCCTACTTCTACCCGCAATTTCAATGGCCGCATCTTGAGAAATGGGAACACCTAATATTTCTGCACTACGCTCTACAATAGTTGAAAGCAACTCGGTAGAATAGTACTGTAACCTACTTTGAATACCAAATCGTGCACGCATGGGTGCTGTCAACAATCCTGAGCGTGTAGTAGCCCCAATTAAAGTAAACGGATTCAAATTTATTTGAACGGACCTAGCATTTGGCCCAGTCTCGATCATAATATCAATTTTATAATCCTCCATAGCAGAATATAAATACTCTTCTACGATAGGACTTAATCGATGTATTTCATCAATAAACAAAACATCACGTTCATCTAAATTGGTAAGTAAACCAGCCAAATCTCCCGGTTTATCCAAAACAGGTCCTGATGTAATCTTAATCCCTACACCCAATTCGTTCGCCAAAATATTGGCCAAGGTGGTTTTCCCCAATCCCGGAGGGCCATGAAACAAAGTGTGATCCAACGCCTCACCTCTTCTATTGGCAGCTTCAACAAATACCTTAAGGTTTTCAAGCACTTGCTCTTGACCAGTAAAATCATCAAAATTCACAGGTCTTAATGCTCTTTCAATATCAAGTTCCTCATTAGAGAATCCTTCAGCAGATGGGTCTAAATACTCGTTCATACACTAACAAAGATAGTCAAACACAAGATAACTTTACCCCTACACTAATAGCTAATTCAATTTAGAAGCATACCAAAATGAAGCTCTAAATTCATATAAGAAATCTAACTAAAAATTGTAATTTCATAGCATGCCAAAAAAAAATTACACTGCAGCAGTACTTCAGTATATACCCGTATTTTATATTATTTGGTCAGATGACCTATTATCTGCATCTGAAATAAATGTAGTTACAAATGCTATTTCAGACGACAGTTCTTTATCGAATGAAGATAAAAAACAGCTGAAAACTTGGTTGAATATCAAAAATCCACCAAAGAACAATGTATTCAAATCTTGGAAACAATTAATTGTTAACAGTGGTGTGAAATTGGTAGAACGCGAAACCTACCCATTAACCGCCTTTAGTCAAAAAGCAGCTTCACACTATCATGGTGAAACTCAGTTCAACGACCATATTAAAAAAATTGAAATAAACTTGGGTATTCAACCCAACCATTACAATCATTTGTTTGAAGTATATATTGATTTAGATAAAAAATCATCGCAATATTCGGGCAATGAAATAGATGCTATATTAAAGAGTGAACACACCGACGCTATAAATACCTTTAGATCTGTATTAGACAATCCTATTTTCTCTTGGCAAGTACGTCGAAATAAAGAGGAATTTAGAAATCATGTTTTAAAACAAGTCGAATTTCTTGCGAATAAAGGTTATGGAGCAATGGCATATTCCAAAACATACGGGGGCACAAACGACATGGAAGGCTACGCCCATATTTTTGAAAATATGATTTGGGCAGACGGAAGTTTGGCTATAAAATTCGGCGTCCAATTTGGATTGTTCGGTGGAAGCATTCAAAAACTTGGGATCAAGAAGCACCATGATAAATATTTAACTAAAACAGGAACCGCAGAATTGTTAGGATGTTTCGCTATGACCGAAACCGGGCACGGATCAAACGTACGTGGTATTAAAACAACGGCTACCTATAATAAGAATACCGAAACCATCGTCATACATACTCCTGGAAAAAATGATAACAAAGAATATATTGGCAATGCAATACATTCTAAAATGGCATCTGTTTTTGCCCAACTAATTGTTAATGGAAAAAATGAGGGAGTACATGCGATATTAGTGCCGCTTAGAAATGAAGACCAAGAACTATTACCTGGCATTACCATTGAGGACAATGGCTATAAACTTGGATTAAACGGAGTAGATAATGGTAAAATATGGTTCAATCAAGTTGTGGTACCCAAAGAGAATCTACTGAACAAGTACGGTACTATATTAGGTAACGGAGATTATTATTCAGAAATCAAGAATCCGAACAAACGCTTCTTCACCATGTTGGGCACTTTAGTAGGTGGCAGAATCTGTGTTGCTAGAGCAGGTTTAGGTGGAGCCAAATTTGCGTTGACCGTAGCTGTAAAACATGCCCTAAAAAGAAGGCAATTTAATGATAACGTAAAAGTACAAGAAGATCTTTTAATGGATTACCCTTCTCATCAATTGCGCTTAACACCGCTAGTTGCGAGTGCATACGTATATCATGTTACTTTAGACAAAATGATGACACTTTATTGTGATGAATCTCAACCAGATAAAAGACAGGTTGAAACGCAGGTCGCAGGACTCAAATCTATTATTACTTGGTATGCCAACGATGCCATTCAAGAATGTAGGGAAGCCTGCGGTGGTAAAGGCTACCTCTTAGAAAACCGAATTGCAGATTTAAAAGGAGATGTTGACATCTTCACCACTTTTGAAGGCGACAACAATGTTCTTCTTCAGTTAGCTGCAAAGGGTGTATTATCAGATTTTAAAGCAGAATTCAATAGTGCCGGTTTTTCAACCGTATTAAAACTATTAAGTTCACAATTGAACGATAAGCTTTCTACCATAAATCCGCTATACACTAACAAGACGGATAAAGATCACTTATATAACCCTAAGTTTCACGTGCACGCTTTAGAGCATAGAACAAGAAGATTGACTTATACCCTTGCGATGCGTATTAGAGGATATATCAAAAAAGGAATTCCTTCATATCAAGCCTTCCTAAAGGTACAAACACATTTAATGACACTAGGCAAGGCATATAGTGCCGAACTAGCTTATAAATCATTTATAGAGCATAACAGCACTATGAACGACCCAAAGTATAAAGCGCTATTTGAAAAACTAGGTACTTTATATGCACTTCATGAAATAAGAAAAAATGCGTCATGGTATTTAGAGCAAGGTTACATAAGTGGAACAAAGTCAAAAGCTATACGTCAACGAGTAGAACGTCTATGCACAGAACTAAGACCACACCTAGATAGTTTGATAGATGGCTTTGGTATTCCAGACCATCTAATGACAGCACCTATTGCCAATTAATTCTTTTCCTTCTCTAATCTTGAAGTGTCTAGAAAATCTAATATTGTAATATCTGAATCACCATACAGTTTTGTTTTGGTAGCTCCTTTAGAACTAAGTTGTAATGTATTCAATGCTCGTACTTCAACATCGGGAGAATCTTCAGCTATTAACAACACATCATTAGAATGTAGATTAGATGCTTTTAAAGAAGTATTTCCATACAGTTTAGCCATTAAAAAATCTGTAGTACCTTCAACTTTTGCAGATGCATTTTCATACATGTATATATTATTACTCGCACCTGTAGTATAGAGTCTTACATCTATTCTATCTTTTAGTGTAATATTCAAAGAATCGCTAGCCAAATTAAAATCCCCAGAACTTATTTCCTCCATATTAATATCAATAATATCAGCGGTTGCATTTAGTTCCAATCTTGATGTACCAAAGGTTTGAACTTTTAAATGATCGGTCGAAATAACATCTTTCATGCTAATTTTACCGTTCATCATTTTAATACTGCTTAATTCTCGAAAGAATATTGTTATATCAAGTTTTCTTTTTGAAATTATATTATAGTAGGATGAAATTTTCAATACACCATTATCAACCTTAAACTTAAGAACATCTATAAGATTATCATCTAATTCCAAAGCATATCCTTCTTGAGAGGCCTTTTGAATAACAA
>Ga0209344_10003808_pt1 | contig 14448 bp, 9 predicted proteins | sample Cruoilmetagenom6_FD_187293 | JGI IMG/M metagenome (GOLD analysis project Ga0209344, IMG submission 187293) | Oil polluted marine microbial communities from Coal Oil Point, Santa Barbara, California, USA - Santa Barbara Oil Seep Sample 6 (SPAdes)... | ecosystem: Environmental > Aquatic > Marine >...
ACAGAAAAGTAAGTTGTTTTATCACAAAAACTATTTCAATCTCTTAACACAGCTTTCCTTATTCTATTGGTTACTTACTCTTGGTTCCTTAGTGTATTACTATAGTTTTTTATTAATTACTCTTATCGCCACTAGTTTTAGAAACTAGCGGGAGCGGGTAAATGAGTGATTTTCTAACAGATTTAATTCTTCAACAGTAAGATAGACTATTTGAGATCTATATTTCTTATTCTTAAATAATACGAAAGGGTCTCTCTGTAAATAGTTTTCAGCAATAGCAAACTGAATAATCTTCTTTACTCTCTGTATACTTCTATACACAGTAGCTTGTTTTAAATGCAGTTCTGTTTTAAAGTAATACTCCAAGTCTTTAACGAATTTTAAATCCAAGTCTTTTAGCTTAACATCTTTCTTCTTATAAAAATCAACTATAAATTTAGCCACTTTCCTCCTGCTTTCCACATATCTACTCCAAGACAACTCATTAAAATCTACTCCAATTAGTTTTTTAGTCTTTTCATTATGTAAATCATAAGCTCCTAATATGGTTATTTCTGTTTTTACATCTTCACCTTTATATTTTCTGTAAACATCATCTACATCAAAGTCTTCAGGTAAAATTTGAAGCATTAAAAAAGCCTTATCTATCTGTTGATGAATAAGGCTTAACTTGTTATTTAAAATGTTGTTTTCATTATTGTGCGGTATTGCTTTCTGTTTACTACCATCCCAATAATCTGGATTGATTAAAATTCCTGTAGAAAATTCCTTTCTATTTTTTAGAAATGTAATTCTACATCTAATAGGGCATTTTCCCATTTTATTTATCCTGCTTCTTTGTAGAAAAAAGAGTACAGCTAATTTATAATTATTCATAGATTTTGTTTTTAATAAAATGGTACACCAAATGAAATAATGGTACACCAGGTTGTACACCTAAAAAGGTGAGTTTTGGTTAATAATTTGATTGTAATATAAAATGAAGAAAAGAGTTAAAAAGCTTGTAATCCCTTACAAAACCTATTAAAAACAAAAAAGCCTCACATTTCTGTGAAGCTTTAAGTGAGCCCTTCAGGATTCGAACCTGAGACCGCCTCCTTAGAAGGGAGGTGCTCTATCCAGCTGAGCTAAGAGCCCGTAGATTTTATGTTTCTACGAAAACAGTGTCGGGGTGGCAGGATTCGAACCTGCGGCCTCCACGTCCCAAACGTGGCGCGATAACCGGGCTACGCTACACCCCGAGTGATTATCAATTTACAATAAAAAAAATTGCGGAGAGACAGGGATTCGAACCCTGGGTAAGTGTTTCCACCTACGACGATTTAGCAAACCGCTCCTTTCGGCCACTCAGGCACCTCTCCGTTAATTTTGTTTAAGAACAATTGCGTTTGTATTTCAACGCGGATGCAAATGTAAGATATCATCTTAAACAACACAAGCATTTTTTTTACTTTTTTTAAAAAATTATTCGGGGTATTCTATCCGAAGATGATAAATGTTTGCAAGCTTGTGTTTTAGCACTTTTTTTATCGATTGAATTTCTTTGAAAGTTATATTCGCATTTAAGAATTGTTCGCCTTCCATTTGCTTATTTATGATATTTTCTACAAATTTATCAATCTTTGTAGACGTAGGTTCTTTCAAACTCTTAGAAGCAGCCTCCACACTATCACACATCATTAATATTGCCGTTTCTTTACTAAATGGCTTAGGGCCAGGATACTTAAAATCCTGTATATCTAAATCTTCGTTTATCGCTTTTTCTTTTTTATAAAAATAATAAACCACACTTGTACCGTGATGCGTCCTAATAAAGTCTATTACACGATCTGGAAGGTTATTTTTTCTTGCAATTTCAATACCGTCTAAAACATGATCTATTATAATACTTGCACTCTCATAAGACGATAATTCGTCATGCGGATTGATTCCGGTAGATTGGTTCTCGGTGAAAAATGTTGGGTTCTTCATTTTACCAATATCATGATACAATGCTCCTACTCTAATTAACATTGCGTTTGCTCCTATTTCATTGGCTGCAGCTTCCGCTAAATTAGCGACGTTTAAAGAATGATGAAATGTTCCTGGCGCTTTGTTAGATAATTCTTTTAGAAGTTTGGAATTCGTATCCGATAATTCTAAGAGAGAGACATCAGAAACTAATCCGAATAATTTTTCATAGGCATAGATAAGTGGTTGCACAAATAACGTTGCCAAACCACATAAAACAAACAATCCAAAAGTTTCCCAATGTATGGCATCTACACTTCCTTCGTGAATGACAAAAAAGGCAAAATAAGCAATGATATAGATCAATGTTATTTGTCCGACCGAAATAAACAAATTCGCTCGCTTATAAAGTTCAGAAACAGTTAGAATAGTTACAATTCCCGCTATAATTTGCAAGAACATGTATTCATAACTATTCGGAACGATTAGCCCTAATAATACTACCGTAATAACATGTGTAAACAAACCTAATCTAGCATCAAAAAAAGCTTTTAATACCAAAGGCAAAATACAAATTGGTATTACATAGAGATATTTAGAATTATAACTAATTACCAAAGTGGTTAGCAATACCATTAAAATAACATTAAAGAAGATAAAGGTTACTTTGGTATTATTATTAAAAACATCTAATCGGTATTTTCTTAAAAAAAGCAGCAACATCAACAATGCAAGCGCAACTAATAAAGTATAGGCAAAAATCACCCAATTATAGTTAGATGCAGTCCATACTTGCGACTTGTATTCGTTTTTTAGAGACTCTAAAGTTTGGTACTTCTCTCCTTCTACAACTTCTCCTTTAGAAATAATTAAGGTCTCTTTTTTAATGCTTCCTCTTGTATATGCAATTCTATTTAAATCTTCTAATAAAGCACCATCTGTTAGGGATTTATTATAGGTAAGGTTTGGTTCTACCACATCAAAAAATAACGCAAGAAATTGGGTTTTAAAAAAGTCTTGGTTACTATCTAATAATACTTTATTAACTATAGAAGTAACCTCTTTTTGCTGTATTAAATTTGAAAACTGCGTTTGCTTAATGGTTGTTTGTCCATTAAGAAGTACACTTTTTTTATCTTCGGAAAACGAATAGTTTTCATGTAAAACCCCGTTATTATATAGCTTATCTATTACAAGTTCTCCTGTTTTAAATAATCTATTTAGTTTTACATCGGAAAGAGAATCTGGAAAGATCTCATAAAATCCATCCTTATAATTTAATCGTACCTCGTCTTCTACTTTAGCATCGATATTAAAATACAAGCTCGCTTGCTTTTCGATAAGCCGTTTTTCTTGATTTATTTCTTCCGAATTCTTTTTAATAGCGAAGTCAAAAGGAGCATATAGATTCTCAGATTGCCAAGGTTTTCCTTGTTCAAAATTGTATTTAAACTTTCCTTGTTTCGGAAACAAATACACAATCAATATCGTTGCACTTATAAAAAGTAACACCTTGTATATTAAGGTGTGATTTTTATATAAATTGTTTATAAGGTCTTTCATAGGGATAATACTATTTTCAAATGTAATAAAATATAGTTTTTAAATACTTATAAAATGTTAATCGTATTAATTTATGCCAAAAAATGATTAATTTCGCATCAATTAAAATTAAAAGCACAAAATTATGAGTAAAGAAGTAGTAATAGTATCTGCAGCAAGAACACCAATAGGTAGTTTTTTAGGCGCATTATCTACAATTCCTGCACCTAAATTAGGAGCAATTGCAATAAAAGGAGCTTTAGATAAAATAAATTTGAAACCAGAAATGGTGGATGAAGTTTTAATGGGAAATGTTGTTCAAGCAGGAACAGGTCAAGCACCAGCAAGACAAGCGGCTATTTATGCTGGTATTCCAGACACTGTACCTTGTACTACGATTAATAAAGTTTGTGCTTCTGGTATGAAAACGGTAATGCAAGCTGCGCAAGCTATTGCTTTAGGAGATGCTGATATTGTTGTTGCTGGAGGAATGGAAAATATGAGTTTAATACCGCATTACTTTCATGCAAGAACGGCTACAAAATTTGGTCCTGCTAAAATGGAAGATGGTATGCAACGTGACGGATTAGTAGATGCTTACGACCAAAATGCAATGGGAGTTTGTGCCGATGCCTGTGCTACAGAATACGGTTTTTCTAGAGAAGATCAAGATGCGTATGCCATTCAGTCGTACACACGTTCTGCTGCGGCTTGGGAAGCTGGGAAATTTGATAATGAAGTGGTTCCTGTAGAAGTTCCACAAAGACGTGGAGAACCTGTTATAGTAAATAAAGATGAAGAATTTACGAATGTAAGAATGGATAAAATTCCTGCTTTACGTCCTGCTTTTTCTAAAGACGGAACCGTAACTGCTGCAAATGCTTCTACCATAAATGATGGCGCTGGTGCAATGGTTTTAATGAGTAGAGAAAAAGCAAATGAATTAGGATTAAAACCTTTAGCAACCATTAAAGGATATGCAGATGCTGCACACGAACCTAAATGGTTTACAACTGCTCCAGCTAAAGCATTACCAAAAGCTTTAAATAAAGCTGGAATATCTTTAGATGCAGTAGAATATTTTGAATTTAATGAAGCTTTTTCTGTTGTTGGTTTAGCTAACATGAAAATCTTAGGATTGAATGATAGTAATATAAATGTAAATGGTGGCGCTGTTTCTTTAGGTCATCCTTTAGGATGTTCTGGAGTTCGAATTATAATTACACTATTAAATGTTCTAGAACAGAATAATGCTAAAATTGGTGCCGCAGCAATTTGCAATGGTGGTGGTGGTGCTTCTGCTATTGTTATTGAACGTTCTTAAAAAGAATACAATCACAGTTTTCAGTGCGTACTTCATTGTACTTATGCTACACCAAACTAATTTAATAATAAATTCAATTATCAATAATTAATGCAATACGGAATTTGTAACTTAAGCATTGTTCCTTTAAGATTTGAGCCATCAGACAAAACCGAACTCGTTTCGCAAGTCTTGTATGGTGATCATTTTAAGGTTTTGGAACAACGTAAATCTTGGAGCAAAATTCGGTTAGCGTTTGATAAATACGAAGGCTGGATTGATAACAAACAATATGTTGAAATAACCGAAGAACAATATTATACGCTAGACAAAGAATCTCCAATTCTTGCTAATGACTTAATTGAGTTTGTTCAAGATAAAGACCAACATCTATATCCGATTACATTAGGTGCTTCTTTAAACGGATTACAGCTTTTAGAACATACGTTTGATGGTACAACAACTAGTAGCATTAAACCTAAAGAACATCTAATAAATACCGCTTTTTCATTTTTAAATGCGCCGTATCTTTGGGGAGGAAAAACACCTTTAGGTATCGATTGTTCTGGTTTTACACAAATGGTGTACAAACTAAATGGTTATAAATTATTACGGGATGCTTCACAACAGGCTTCGCAAGGAGAAGCTTTAAGTTTTATTGAAGAAAGCGAACCAGGTGATTTAGCTTTTTTTGATAATAGCGAAGGTGTAATTATTCATGTTGGTATTATTATGGAAGATAATTATATTATTCATGCCCATGGAAAAGTAAGAATAGATAGATTAGATCATTCTGGAATATATAATGTCGACAAACGAATGCACACGCATAAACTAAGAGTTATCAAAAAGATTATATAACGAAAATTATCCTTTAAAAATTACTATAAAAAAAATGCCACTTCAATAAAGTGGCATTTTTTTGTATGTTATAGAAAACAATATTTAGTTCGCTAAAGAATCAATTAAAGTTTTAATTCCTTTTTCTTTAGTAGTATCACCAATAGCCCCGTAAATATTTAATAGCGTTTTAGCTACTTCAATGTTTTTAGGTTGTACTTTTAAAACAGCTTCTAAATAAGGTATAGCGCTATTATAAATCCCAGTACGTTGCGCTTTTAATTCGTCATAACGTATGTTATCTTTATTAGAAGTACCTAAACCGTTCATTTCTTCAATTAAAGCATTTTCTTCACCTAATATTAATGCAGCCATATTTGTTTGCGCATTTACATTGTTAGGATCTAAACTTATCACTTTCGTATAATACTCTTTTGCTTTTACAAGATCGCCATTATCTGAAGCAACTACTCCTAAGTTAAATATTAAATCTGTATTGTTTGGATCTAACTGAATAGCTTCTTCAATAAGGTTTTTATACGTTTCCTTATCCCCATTTTTATAATGTAAATTAGCTTCAGATAAGATTAAATTAGAATCTGTAGGATCCATTTTTCTTGCAGCTTGAACCGCTGTAAGTGCTTTTTCTGACTCCCCATTATTTAAGTAAATAAAAGCAAGATTTTTAACTATTTCTCCTCTTTTAGATTCCGAAATTTTTTCTGTTGGCTTCACGTGAGATCCTGCTTTCACAAATAAATCTCTTTGTGCTTTAGGAAAAGGCTCTACTTCTCCTGTTTCTACATTCGTAGCAACATATTGTTTTTCAATTCCTGTGTACCCTAATTCTAGTAACGTTTCATAATTTTTAGCTGCAGAATCAAAATCCTTTCCAGTAATTGCGCTAGAAGCAGCATAATATAAATACGTGGTATCGGAAGGAATCAGTTTATACAACTTTTCAAATCCTTTTACTGCTTCTAAATATTGCGCAGCTTGATATTGGTTATTCGAATTTGTTAAAAGAGTATTGATTAAATTTTGTTTTACATCTCCAATTTCAACTTTATATGCATTCTCTACTTTGTCAAAGTTTTCAATTGCCAAATCTAAATCCGCATCACTTCCTGCTCCATTAGCATAAAGCGCTTTACCTTTAAGGTAATAGTACTTGTCTTTAGATTTATCATCCATATCAGCAAGCATGGATTCTGCTTGATCTAAAATAGAATTTGCTACAGAAAAATCATTATTTTTGATTGCTTTCTCTGCAGTTTTAAGCTCTTTTTTCTGTCCAAAAGAAAACGCACTAACCGATAGTGCTAAAGCTATAATTACTTGTTTTTTCATTATCTAAATTTGTTTAATTAATTGTATTGTTTATTCTTCTTCTTCACTAATATCAAGAGTTGTGCCATCTTCATCATCACCAATAGTTTCGGTAGCTTCCGGAATTATTACATTTCCGTCTTCATCTAATTCTACTTCGTCTTCATCTTGCATTACTTTTGCTACTGCTGCAATAGAGTCTTTTCCTTTTAAATTAATAAGTTTTACTCCTTGCGTCGCTCTACCCATTACTCTTAAATCTTTTACTGCCATTCTAATAGCAATACCCGATTTATTAATAATCATTAAATCATCGGTATCTGTTACATTCTTGATTGCTACTAAGTTACCTGTTTTTTCTGTAATAGAAATAGTTTTTACACCTTTTCCTCCACGATTGGTAATTCTATAATCCTCTAAACTAGAACGTTTACCATAACCGTTTTCAGACACTACAAGTATATTGCTTTCCATATCATCTACAGCAATCATACCAATAACTTCATCTGTTTTCTCGTCTTGTAAACGAATACCACGAACACCAGAAGCATTTCTTCCCATAGGTCTTGTTTTCGCTTCTTCAAAACGAATGGCTTTACCAGATTTAAGTGCTAACATCACTTGGCTTTCACCAGTGGTAAGTTTAGCTTCTAATAACTCATCATCTTCCTTAATAGTAATCGCATTAATACCGTTTGTTCTCGGACGAGAATATTGCTCTAAAGAAGTCTTTTTAACTTGCCCTTTTTTAGTAGCCATAATCACATAATTACTATTTATGTAATCTTCATCTTTTAAATCTTGCGTACAAATAAATGCCATTACCTTATCATCTTGCTCGATGTTTATAAGGTTCTGAATCGCTCTACCTTTAGACGTTTTACTTCCTTCTGGGATTTCGTAAACACGCATCCAGAAACATTTTCCTTTTTGAGTAAAGAATAACATGTATTGGTGGTTTGTACCCACAAATAAATGTTCTAAGAAATCTTCATTTCTTGTTGTAGAAGCTTTTTGTCCAACACCTCCTCTATTTTGTGTTTTGTATTCGCTAAGTGAAGTACGTTTAATATAACCAGCATGCGAAATAGTAATTACTACTTTTGCATCTGGAATCATATCTTCAATACTTAAATCTCCTCCTGCATATTCAATTACCGAACGACGGTCATCACCATATTTATCTTTAACTACAGATAATTCTTCTTTAATAATACCCATACGACGTTCTTTTTTGTCTAGGATATCTTTTAAGTCGATAATCGTTTTCATGATTTCTTCATACTCCGCTCTAAGCTTATCTTGCTCTAGTCCGGTTAATTGACGAAGACGCATTTCTACAATTGCCTTTGCTTGTATTTCTGAAAGTTCAAAACGTGCTATTAAATTAGCTCTAGCTTCATCACCATTAGAAGATGCTCTAATAATTTTGATAACTTCATCAATATTATCTGAAGCGATAATTAAACCTTCTAAAATATGTGCTCTTTCTTCCGCTTTGCGCAACTCATACGTAGTTCTTCTTACAACCACATCATGTCTATGCTCTACAAAATAATGAATTAACTCCTTTAAGTTTAGCATTTGTGGTCTTCCGTTTACTAGTGCAATATTATTTACACTAAACGACGATTGTAATGCGGTATACTTAAATAATTTATTTAATACGATATTAGGTATTGCATCACGCTTTAAAACGTATACAATTCGCATTCCGGTTCTATCCGATTCATCGCGAATAGTAGAAATTCCTTCTAGTTTTTTCTCGTTAATTAAATCCGCAGTTTTCTTAATCATATCTGCCTTATTCACTTGATAAGGAATCTCAGTTACAATTACACATTCTCTACCTTGAACTTCTTCAATATTAGCTTTAGCACGCATCACAATACGCCCTCTACCTGTATGAAAAGCTTCTTTAACACCATCATAACCATAAATGGTTCCTCCCGTAGGGAAATCTGGTGCTTTAATGTGTTGCATTAACTCATCAATCTCGATGTCTTTATTGTCAATATATGCCATGATACCATCTACAACTTCAGTTAAGTTGTGTGGCGGCATATTCGTAGCCATACCTACTGCAATACCTGAAGCTCCATTTACTAAAAGCCCTGGAATACGTGTTGGTAAAACTGTTGGTTCTTCTAAAGTATCATCAAAATTTAATTTATGGTCTACTGTTTCTTTATCAATATCTGCCAACATGTCCTCAGATATTTTACGCATACGTGCTTCTGTATAACGCATTGCTGCTGGACTATCTCCATCCACAGAACCAAAGTTACCTTGACCATCTACTAGCATATAACGTAAACTCCATTCTTGAGCCATACGCACCATCGCATCGTAAACAGAAGTATCTCCGTGCGGATGATACTTACCTAAAACCTCACCAACTATTCTTGCAGATTTTTTGTGCGCTCCAGTTGCTCGAACACCTAGTTCATGCATACCGTAAAGTACACGTCTATGTACTGGCTTTAAACCATCTCTTACGTCTGGTAAAGCACGTGACACAATGACTGACATTGAATAGTCAATGTAAGCCGATTTCATTTCATCTTCAATGTTAATAGGAATGAGTTTTTCTCCTTCTGCCATATATATAAAATATTAAATTATTCTGTTATTTTCAAAACACGCTAATATAATACTTTCATTAGCCATAGCAAGACTTTCAATTGTTTTTTTTGAGACTTTTTATTAACAATTTCACCCCCTTTTTTAGTTAATAAGTATGCTGTTAATTATTTTGATTTTATAAACTATTTTTCGTCTATTAGCATATATCCTATTATTTAAGGTATAGTTTTTGATTTTAGTATTAGGATTTTAGTATTTTTAATGAAGAAAGGAACAATTTATGGATGATAATTTTTCACCAAGAGTAAAAGATGTAATTGCATTTAGTAAAGAGGAAGCATTGCGCTTAGGCCATGATTTTATTGGTACAGAACACCTAATGCTTGGCTTATTAAGAGATGGAAACGGCAAAGCTATTAACATATTAAACGCATTAGATATTGACTTAAATCATTTAAGGCGTAAAGTAGAAATTTTAAGTCCTGCAAACCCAAATGTTGCGGTGGCTTCTAATGAAAAGAAAAACCTACATCTTACTAGACAGGCAGAACGTGCTTTAAAAACCACTTTTTTAGAAGCAAAACTTTTTCAAAGTACGTCGATTAACACTGCACATTTATTATTGTGTATTTTAAGAAATGAAAACGATCCTACTACCAAGCTTTTAAATAAGCTGAAAGTGGATTACGATAATGTTAAAGAACAATTTAAATTTATGATTACAAACGATGATAATTATATAGAACCAAAAGGAGAATTTCCAGACGATGATACTTCTTCTGAAGATGCGTCTTCAAAAGATATCTTCAACACTCCTACTGGAGGTAAATCGAACAAAAAATCTAAAACTCCGGTTTTAGATAATTTTGGAAGAGATTTAACTGCAATGGCAGAAGAAGGAAAATTAGACCCCGTTGTTGGTCGTGAAAAAGAAATAGAAAGAGTTTCTCAAATTTTAAGTAGAAGAAAGAAAAATAATCCGCTTTTAATTGGAGAACCAGGAGTTGGTAAATCGGCAATTGCAGAAGGACTAGCAAATAGAATTGTTAGTAAAAAAGTATCTCGTATCCTTTTTAACAAACGTGTAGTTACTCTAGACTTGGCTAGCTTAGTTGCTGGAACCAAATACAGAGGACAGTTTGAAGAACGCATGAAAGCAGTGATGAACGAACTAGAAAAGAATGATGATATTATTCTTTTTATAGACGAAATTCATACCATTGTTGGTGCTGGTGGAGCAACGGGAAGTTTAGATGCTTCTAATATGTTTAAACCTGCTTTAGCAAGAGGAGAAATACAATGTGTTGGCGCAACTACTTTAGATGAATATAGACAATACATTGAAAAAGATGGTGCTTTAGAACGTCGTTTTCAAAAGGTAATTGTAGAACCTACAACAGTAGATGAAACGATAGAAATTCTTAATAATATTAAGAGTAAATACGAAGAGCATCACAATGTAGAATACACACCAGAAGCTATTGCTGCCTGTGTAAAGCTTACTAATAGGTACATGACAGAACGCTTTTTACCAGACAAAGCTATTGATGCTTTAGATGAAGCTGGATCTCGTGTACACATTACAAATATAGAAGTTCCTAAACAGATTCTAGAACTAGAAAAACAACTAGAAGAAGTGAAGAAAACAAAAACTTCTGTAGTTAAAAAGCAAAAATACGAAGAAGCTGCAAAGCTTCGTGATGACGAAAAACGCATCGAGAAAGATTTAGCAATCGCTCAAGAAAAATGGGAAGAAGACACCAAATTACATCGTGAAATTGTTAGTGAAGATAACGTTGCAGATGTGGTTTCTATGATGACAGGAATTCCTGTAAACAGAATTGCACAAAAAGAAAGCAATAAACTTGCCGAATTACCAGAACTTATAAAAGGAAAAGTAATTGGTCAAGACGAAGCGGTTGCAAAGGTTGTGAAAGCAATTCAACGTAATCGTGCCGGACTTAAAGATCCGAATAAGCCAATTGGTTCGTTTATATTTTTAGGACAAACAGGTGTTGGTAAAACGCAATTAGCTAAAGTTTTGGCTAGAGAGTTATTTGATTCTGAAGATTCTTTAATTAGAATTGACATGAGCGAATACATGGAAAAATTTGCAATATCTAGACTGGTTGGCGCACCTCCAGGATATGTTGGTTATGAAGAAGGCGGACAACTTACCGAAAAAGTAAGACGTAAACCTTACTCTGTAGTTTTATTAGATGAAATTGAAAAAGCACATCCAGATGTATTTAACATGATGCTTCAAGTTTTAGATGATGGCTATTTAACAGATAGTCTTGGTAGAAAAATAGATTTTAGAAATTCTATTATTATCATGACTTCTAATATTGGCTCAAGAAAACTAAAAGATTTTGGAACCGGAGTTGGTTTTGGTACTGCTTCACAAAAATCTCAAGAAGATGCAAACGCAAGAGGTGTTATTGAAAACGCACTTAAAAAAGCCTTTGCTCCAGAATTTTTAAACAGAATTGATGATGTAGTGGTATTTAATGCTCTAGAGAAAAAAGACATTAATAAAATTATTGATATCGAATTAGAAAAACTGCTGTTAAGAATTAAAGATCTTGGTTATATTTTAAAATTAAGTAAAGCTGCCAAAGATTATATCGCAGATAAAGGTTTCGACAAACAATATGGAGCTAGACCATTAAAACGCGCTATTCAAAAGTATGTTGAAGACACTTTAGCGGAAGAAATTATTACCTCGCAATTAGTAGAAGGCGATAAAATAATGATGGATTTAGACACTGAAAATAATGCATTAAAAATTGAAATTGAGAAAGCGGAAAAACCAGCCGAATCTTAATATAATTTCACCCCTATAAAAAAGACCGTTAATTATTTAACGGTCTTTTTTTTGATTAAACACTTCATTAGCCTAACTTTAGTACATGACAAAATTAGATTTCTTCTTTGGCGAAATATTTGTACATGACAATTATATTATTGCTGTTATGAAAGAAGGCATTACAGTCACCCCAGATTTAAATGATATTCTATTCGATATTGTAACCACTTACTTCCACTCCAAACCTTTTGTATACATAACCAATAGAATAAATTCTTATGCTGTAGATCCTGCTGTTTATGTAGAAACAGCAAAAATTTATAATCTAATTGGTTTTGCAATTGTTTCTCAAAATAATTTAGCCTTTAGCAATACGGATATTGAAAAATTATTCTTTAAAAAACCATTTGTTCATTTTGATACCCTAAATGAAGCAATTATATGGTCTGAAAATTTAGTTTTAAATTATAATAAAAACTAAACCCCATAATTATTTAAAAATAGCTCTTCTATTTCTACATCGACATCACTTAAAAATTGAATGGACGCTTCAATATCATCATGCAATACGCGATCTTTTTTCACAAACGAAACTTCTTTTCTATATAGTTCTAAAAAGGATTCTAAAAAAGGAGACGTTTTTAACGGATTTCTAAAGGCAATAGCTTGGCTAGCATTCATCAACTCTATAGCAATTACGCGTTCTACATTTCGAATCAATCGGTATGCTTGTGTTGCAGCATTCGCTCCCATACTCACGTGATCTTCTTGTCCGTTACTAGAAACAATACTATCTACACTCGCAGGAGTTGCCAACTGTTTATTGGCACTAACAATACTTGCTGCTGCGTATTGCGGAATCATAAATCCAGAATTTAAACCTGGATTGTCCACCAAAAATGCAGGTAATCCTCTTAAACCAGATACCAATTGAAATACACGTCTTTCCGAAATATTTCCAATTTCAGCCATTGCAATTTTTAAATAATCTAAGGCCAATGCCAATGGTTGTCCGTGAAAATTTCCACCAGAAATAATTAAATCTTCTTCTGGAAAAATATTCGGATTATCAGTAACCGAATTGATTTCCGTTAAAATAACACGTTCCACAAAATCTAAAGTATCCTTGGTTGCTCCATGCACCTGCGGAATACAACGAAAAGAATACGGATCTTGTACATGCTGCTTTTCTCTTGTAATAATTTCACTTCCTTTTAAAAACTCATTAAAACGTCGTGCCACTTTTAATTGCCCTGGATGGGGACGAACCTGATGTACTAAATCATGAAATGGTTCAATTCTACCATCAAAAGCATCCAATGAAATACTAGCAATAACATCTGCTAAATACGATGTTTTGTGTGACATTAATAAAAGATATACACCATAGGCACTCATAAATTGTGTTCCGTTTAAAAGCGCTAAACCTTCTTTAGCTTCTAACTTTATAGGTTCCCAACCAAACTTTTTAAGAATGGTACTTGCATTCATTTCTCTTTTCTCATGTACTACTTTTCCTTTTCCAATTAATGGTAAAGCCAAATGCGCCAAAGGTGCTAAATCACCAGAAGCACCAAGAGATCCTTGTGTAAAAACAAAAGGAAAAACATCGTTATTAAAAAAGTCAATTAAACGATTTACAGTTTCCAATTGCACACCAGAATGTCCATAACTTAAGGATTGAATTTTTAAAAGCAGCATCACTTTTACAACACTTTCAGGAACACGTTCTCCGGTTCCGCATGCGTGCGACATCACCAAATTTTCTTGTAATTTGGTTAAATCTTTTTTAGAAATCTCGACATTATATAAAGATCCAAAACCAGTATTAATTCCGTAAAAAGGTTTTTCAGCTTCGCTTAATTTCTTATCTAAATATTTCTTGCAGGTTTTTATTTTTCCTACAGATTCTTCAGATAGTTTTAATTTTTTATTGTCTTTAAAAATATTGTAAATGGTTACAATGTCTAGTTTTTCGGAAGATATATAATGGTATGTGCTCATATTTTATTTTAAGTAACTCAAAAATGATAATTCAAATCAAGGTATGCAACTATTGTTAATAATTAAATAGATGAAATACTAAATT
>Ga0209344_10003809_pt1 | contig 14443 bp, 11 predicted proteins | sample Cruoilmetagenom6_FD_187293 | JGI IMG/M metagenome (GOLD analysis project Ga0209344, IMG submission 187293) | Oil polluted marine microbial communities from Coal Oil Point, Santa Barbara, California, USA - Santa Barbara Oil Seep Sample 6 (SPAdes)... | ecosystem: Environmental > Aquatic > Marine...
TGCTCCAGAGGTAATTCAAATTGTAGAAAATAAAAAACCGCTGCCAAAGCCTAATGAGCTTCTAATAAAAATTAAAGCGGCGTCTGCCACACGTGCAGATACTTTAATGAGACAAGGTACGCCTAAGTTCGGTAGATTGTTTTTAGGTGTTTTCAAACCGAAAAACACCGCACTAGGGACTGGGTTTTCTGGCACTATTGAAGCTACTGGAAACAGCGTCACTAAATTTTCTAATAACCAGGACGTGTTTGGTGAAGTGCTATTTGCTAATGGCACAAATGCAGAATATGTTTGCGTGCCTCAAGATGCGGTAGTGTTTCTTAAACCTAAGAATGTATTACATACAGAAGCTGCGCCTATTTGTGACGGATTTCTTACGTCTTATAGTTTCTTAAGTGACATCGCTAAGCTAAATCCTGGGCAACACATTCTTATTAACGGTGCTTCTGGTAGTTTAGGGGCTGCTGCTGTTCAATTAGCTAAACTTATGGGGGCAAAAGTAACGGGTGTTTGTAGTACTTCTAAAGTAAATCTTGTAAAAGCATTAGGGGCAGATGTTGTCATAGATTATAAAAAGGAGGATAGCTATAAATCAAAAGAAAACTACGACGTCATTTACGATACTGTTGGCAAATTGTCTTACAAGAAATGCAAAAATGTGCTAGATCCTAAGGGGCTTTTTATGTCGCCTGTTTTAAATGCCAACATAGTATGGAGGGCTATTATAAGTCCTAAAAAAGTAAAGTTTTCTGCTACAGGATTAAGAAAACAGCAAGATTTAAAAAGGCTAGTAAGAGAATTAATACCTTTATTTAGTAACAATAAATTAAAGACGGTTATCGATAAAACATTTAATTTAGAAAACATTGTGGAAGCGCACAAATACCTTGAAAGTGGGCATAAAGTGGGTAACATTGCAATCATCAATTAAGCATCATCAATCAAAAAACGAACAGAATATGTTTTTTAAATCAAAACAAGGAAAAGAAAAAATCTTAAAGCTTTATAATCAAAAGCTTAAAGAGCTTAATGTAAATTATACCGAAAAGACGATAGATACAAAATTCGGTCATACAAATGTCATAGAAGTTGGAGATACAAATCTACCACCACTAATGCTTATTCATGGTACTGGTGGTTGTGCGCCTTTAATTTTAGAGTCATTTCCTGAGCTGCATAAACACTACTGTGTCTTTGCGGTAGATGTCTTAGCGCAACCTAATAAAAGTGCAGAAGACAGACTCGATATGAAGGCTCTAGATTACGGCCATTGGCTATTTGAGGTTATCATTAAATTAAGATTGAATAACGTCACACTTGTCGGATTTTCTTTCGGTGGCTTAATTAGTTTAAAGGCACTAGAGTTTAATCAAACGGCCATAAAAGAAGTCTTTTTAATTGCTCCTGTATATATCGTTAATGGTAATCCCTTTCTTAACTTATGGAAAATGTTTATCCCTCTAAAAAAGTTTATTAAAACAAATAATAAGCCAAGCATAGAAAAGGTCATGGACGTTCTGTTTTCTGAATATGATGAGTTTGCGCTACAATTTTTGTCTACTACGTTTCAAAATTGTAACATGGATTTTTCACCATTGCCTGTTATCTCTAAAGGGAGTGCTAAAAATATTCAAGTGCCTATTACAATTTTTGCCGCTGAAAACGACATCATGTTTCCTGGTAAAAAATTGATAAGAAGAGCTAATGCTATATTTCCAAACATAAAGAAATCTATCTTGCTTGATAAGTCAAAGCATGTACCAAATCAACATGACTTTAAGGTGATTGAAAATTTCATACTAAAAAGCATGTAATGTATCAATGATATTCTTGCTAAAATTTGATTCTAAGCAAAATTTTATGGTAACTTGAGCTTTTGTAAAAGCAGATGTGGTAAGGAAGTGGATTATTAGTTTACTAATCTAGTTTATTTAAGAAGTTGATTAATATTTACTTTATAAAGCTTTCCTATTGGTACAATGTGATCTTGAACATAAATTCTACTGCCTTCAATTCTATGGATGTGTTTTTTTGAAACTGCAAACGATTTATGTACTTGAAGAACATCATGATCTGAAAGTAGTTGTATCGTATCTGTTATTTTTTCGCGGATAGTTATGACATCCTTAGTCGTAAAAATTTTCGTATAATTTCCAGAGGCTTCAATAAACAAAATTGAATCTAAATCAACTTGAAGGTAACTATTGTTTTGTTTCAAAAAAATATGCTGTATTGTAGATTTAGTATTTTCGGTACTGTCCGTTGTTTTTGAATTACTAGTATTAGAAGATGTCATTTTATTAACAGCACTTAAAAAGCGCTCGAAACTATATGGTTTTAATAAATAATCGATTATATTTAGTTCATAACCATCAATGGCAAACTCACTATAAGCAGTAGTTACAATAACTTTTGGAGGATTTGTCAATGTCTTTAAAAAATCAAAACCTTTTAGTTTAGGCATATTTAAATCTAAAAAGATCAAATCAACTTGATGCGTGTTTAAATATTCCAAAGCTTCTAAAGCACTATAACAGTTTTTCTGCAATTGCATATGAGGAAGCATTTCACAATATTCCATAATAATTTTATGGGCTATATGTTCATCATCTATAATTAAATATTTCATCATTTCAAGGTTAAAGATAGTGTAACTTTATAAATATTGTTGTTAATATTAAAAGAAAGCGAATGCCTTTTTGGGTGCACTAATTCTAATCTTCGTTTTAGATTTTTTAAACCAATTCCTTCTTGATTCTTTGTTTGTTGTAGTTCAAAATTATTTTCAATTACAAAATTGACTTCATTATTACTTTCTGTAAAATCAATATGAATGTATGCGTTTTGTTCTAAATTCTCTAAACCGTGTTTAAATGCATTTTCTAGTAGAATGATAAAAAGCAAAGGCATAACTTTAGAATCAGAATTTTCGATATTATGATTGAATTGTACATCCGATTTTTTGTGATAGCGAATTTCTTGAAGCTCTATATAGTTTTGTAAATAATCCAATTCGTTTTTGAGAGTTACCCACTCTTTTTCGCCTTCATAAATACTATATCGCATCATATCAGAAAGCTTAAGAACCATTTCTCTTTCTTTGGAATTCTTCTCCATCATTCCATATAAATTGTTGAGTGTATTGAAGAAAAAGTGTGGGTTTACCTGACTTTTTAAATGCAGTAATTCTGTTTTTTCTTTTTCGTTCTTTAACCTAAATATGGATTTAATTTGTTTAAAAATCCAATAGGCAATAGTGATAAATACTATGATAAAGTATAATGCAATAAATTCTGCAAATCCTTCTAATTTACCAAAGGTGTCATTAAATACAATAATAATGATACCTATAATTACAAGCGTTATTTTATAAAACCTGTTTATAATTTTCTTTTTTCTATCTGATGTTTTCAACTTCATAGGTCAATATTAATTAATTAAATGTCCTCCTACAAATTAGTTGATAAACAGTAGGCCTCAAGGGGTAAACACCTATTTAGAAGTGATAAAGTCCGTTTGTGCTTCTTAAAAGTGTTTGTATCCCATCTAAGGGGAGATGTATCACATTTACTTTTAGGGCTTAGGGATACCTAATAAGTTTGCATCATTCAATTAAAAAACGAACAGTATGGAACTCATTATTGACAATCTATCAAAAACGTATGCTAATGGAGTCAAAGCACTTCAAAATATTTCTTTAGATATTCCTACTGGAATGTTTGGTTTATTAGGACCAAATGGAGCAGGAAAATCTACATTAATGAGAACCATTGCAACTTTACAAGAAGCAGATCAAGGTTCCATAAAACTAGGAGATATAGATGTTTTACAACAAAAAAATGAATTAAGGCAAGTTTTAGGGTATTTGCCTCAGCAATTTGGCTTGTACCCAAAAATATCTGCAGAAGTATTACTAAATCATTTTGCAGTATTAAAAGGTGTCATCAATAAAAATGAACGTCAAGAATTGGTAAAAGCACTTTTGCATAAAACGAACTTATATGAGGTAAGAAAACAAAATTTAAAAGGATTTTCTGGCGGAATGAAACAACGTTTTGGAATTGCTCAAGCTTTAGTAAACAACCCTAAACTTTTAATTGTTGATGAGCCAACTGCAGGATTAGATCCTGTAGAAAGAAACCGTTTTTATAATTTATTAAGTGAGTTAGGTGAAAAAACAGTGGTTATTTTATCAACTCACATTGTAGATGATGTTAAGGAGTTGTGTACAAATATGGCAATTATTAATCAAGGTCAAGTTTGTTTAAAAGGAAAGCCTCTAGAGATTTTAGAAAGTTTAAAAGGTAAAGTGTATCAAAAAACAATCGAAAAATCAGAATTAAACGTATACAAGGAAAACTTTCAGGTTATCAGTGAACGATTATTTCTTGGAAAACCTACCATTCATATCGTATGTGATACGAATCCTGGAGAGGGTTTTACAGCCATTAATGCAGAATTAGAAGATGTGTATTTCTCAGAAATTTTCAATGTTGCTAACACTAAATCTATTTAATTATGTGGTATGAAATTTTTAAGTTCGAAATACAATATCGAATTAAACGACCAGACACCTATGTGTTCTTCTTGTTTATATTTCTGTTTTCAATTGTTGGTGTAGATTTTATTTTTCAAGGTTCAGAAATGGGACTTTTGAAAAGAAATTCACCCATAGTAATAGCTAAAACTATGGGAGCTATAACTGGTTTCTTTATGATTTTAGCCTCGATGATTATGGGAGTTTCTGTGCTACGAGATTTTGAGTACGAGATAGAGTCATTACTATTTTCTACACCTATCAAAAAAAGGGATTATTTAATAGGGCGGTTTTTAGGTGCATTTACTGTTTTACTGTTTGTATTTACAGGAATTATATTGGGTATGATGTTAGGTGAATTTATGCCCTGGATTAGTTCAGATGAGCAATTAGCTTTTAATGCATTTGTTTATATAAAGACCTTTCTAATGGTAACGTTACCAACGTTATTTTTTGGAGCAGCATTGTTTTTTGTAACTGGAGCTTTAACTAGAAATTTAATAGTTGTATATACTCAGGGTGTTATTTTGTTTGTGGTGTTTTTGTTAACCAAAGCAATTACCAATGATTTCTGGCAAGCTATTTTTGATCCATTTTCATTAACAACAACAAGTTATATTTCAAAATCTTGGTCGGTCTTAGAAAAGAGCACTCAAGAACTTCCATTTATTGATGCATTACTATACAATAAATTATTTTGGGTTGTTTTAGGAGTAATCGCATTAATCTACGGGTATAAAAAATTCAATTTTAACCTGGTTAAAGAAAAGAAATCAAGGAGAAAACAAGTTCAAAAATTAATAACTATTAGTGCCAGTGTAAATAGTGATATAGAAATCCCTAAAGCTAAAAAACAATATGGTTTGCAATCTAAATGGACTCAATTAAAAGAGTTTTCGTGGTTTTACTTTATTAGTATTTGTAAGCAACCATCATTTTGGGGAATTGTTATTTGCGGAATGATTATCATTTTAGTCAATTCTGTAAATCTTGGAACTGTATATGGTGTTGATAGTTATCCTACAACCTATTTTATAGTGGAGGAACTTCGGGAAACGTCTTATTTTTTCTTTATCATCATCCTTGTATTTTACTCAGGAGAATTGGTTTGGAAAGAAAGAGGCGCTAAACTAGATTTAATTTATGATGCTACACCCATGTCAAGTTTCGTAAGGTTAGCTGGAAAGTTTATTGGATTAAACTTCATTTATGTAGTATTAATACTTGCTTTAATTAGTACTGGGATACTATTCCAAACACTAAGTGGCTATTATAACTATGAATTCCAAGTCTATTTTAATGGGTTCTTTTTAGAAATTTTACCAGTATTATCCATTTTTACTTGCTTAGCATTTTTCATACAATCTTTAGTGAATAATAAGTTTGTTGGTATCATTTTATTGATTGTATTTAGTATTGTCAATGTAGCTATTGCTGTATTGGGGTTTGATCATGATTTACACTTTTTTGGAGGAAGTTCCTTAGGCGCTTATTCAGATATGAATGGTTATGGGCATTTTTTACAACCTTATTTACTTATTAAATTGTATTGGTTTCTTTTCGGAATACTTTTATTAATCATAGGAGCTTTAATCTCTGTTAGAGGAAATGAAACAAATTTGATAAAACGAATAAGAGCTGCTAAATATAAGTTCAGCAAGCCACTCATAAAATTTACAGGCATCATTCTTTTTGCTTTTATCATTATTGGAGGATTTATATTTTACAATACAAATATTTTAAATGAATATTGGAGTAATTCTGAAGCTACTGAATTCAGAGTAGCGTATGAAAAAGAATTGAAACAATTTGAATATATAACACAACCAAAAATAGTAGACGTAAACTTACAATTAGAGCTGTATCCTTCCAAACGGGATTACACAGTAGAAGGATATTATATGTTAAAAAACACATCCAGTGAAGACATAAAATCTATCCATATTCAAAAACTTTTGGAAGAAAATGTTACGATAGACAGCATCTCTTTTGAAGGTAGCTTTACAACCAATAATCAATACAAAAAGTTTGATTATTCAATTTTCAACCTGAAGAATGCTTTACAACCTGGTGATTCTGTAAAAATGTATTTTAAGCAAAGTTTTAGAACCAAAGGTTTTGAGCAAGGTCGTTCTAATACCAATATTGTTTACAATGGTACATTTTTCAATAACGAACAGTTTCCTACATTGGGTTACAATAAAAAATATGAACTTCAAGATGAAGATGAACGAAGAGATTACAGCTTATCAAAGAGGTCTACAAAAGCTAAAATAGATAATCCTAAAGAATTAGTTAATGCAAGATCTGGTGGTGATTCTGATGGTATTCATTTTGAAATGATTATTGGTACATCGAAAGATCAAACGGCTTTGGTTCCTGGAGATTTATTGAAGGAATGGACAGCTAATAATCGTAATTATTTTCACTATAAGACAACTACACCTATTATTAATTTTTACGCCATAGTTTCTGCGGACTATGAAATTAAAAAAGAAAAATGGATGACAAGCAGTGAGGGGATCACTGAACCAGTTGACCTTGAAATTTATTATCAAAGAGGACATGAGTATAACATCGATAGAATGATGAAGTCTATGAAAGCTTCCTTAAATTATTATAGTAACAACTTCAGTCGGTATCAATACCAACAACTGCGTATTACGGAGTTTCCACGTTATGCAACATTTGCACAATCGTTTCCTGGAACGATTCCATTTTCAGAATCTATTGGATTTGTGTTAGATATAGATGATAAAAAGGATGTTGATATGGCTTTTTATGTGACTGCCCATGAAGTAGCGCACCAATGGTTTGCAATGCAAGTAGAAGCTGCTAATGTTAAAGGACAATTGATGGTTTTAGAAACCTTATCACAATATGCAGCAATTATGGTTCTAAAGCAACATTATTCCGAAGAAAAAGTGCAACAGTTTTTAGCGCTTCAAATGGATAAATATAAAGAAGGAATACAACAAGAAAGTAAAGAAGAACCATCTCTTGCTCTGGTAGAAAATCAAAATTATGTCTATTATGCAAAAGGAGCAATAAGTATGTACGAACTTCAAAAAAGGATAGGAGAGGAGAATGTCAATAAAGCACTTAAACGCTTTCTAGAAGATTGGAATACAACAAATGGAAAACTAAAAATGCAGACTGATCGATATGCAACAACACAAGACTTACTTGGTTATTTCAGAGAGGTTACACCAGTTTCTCTTCAGTATATAGTTACTGAATTATTTGAAAAAGTTAAACCTATAGAACTGGATTTATAAATATCCTCTCAACTATTGAGGTTATTCTCAAATTGGCTCCCATAGTTTTAAAGTTTAATTTTATACATTTGTGTGATTAATTCAACACTTTGATCAACGAGAAATCTATTGCTGTCCTACCTTTTGTCAATATGAGTAATGATATTGATAACGAATCTTTCTGTGATGGTATTACTGAAGAAATAATTAATGCCTTATCAAAAATAAAAGGCTTAAAGGTTATCGCAAGACGGTCTTCGTTTGCATTTAAAAATAAAAATATTGATGTTCGACATATTGGCAATCAATTAGGTGTGGCTACTGTTTTAGAAGGTAGCGTTCGAAAATCAAACAATAGCATACGCATAACAGGCCAATTAATAGATACAAAATACGGTACGCAATATTGGTCTAAAAAATTCGATAGAGAATTAATAGATATCTTCGAATTGGAAAATGTAGTGAGTCTTGCCATAGCAGATGAAGTCCGAAACAATTTTGGGCATTTTGAAGTGCAGGAGCATTTAATTAAACAACCTACAAATAATGTCGAGGCTTATCAGTTATTTTTAAAAGGGCGTTCATTGCAATTAAAATGGACACCAGAAAGTCTAAATCAAGCGATATCATACTATAATCAAGCGATTAACTTAGATGAAAATTACGCTAAAGCTTATTATGCCAATTTACAATGCTATGGGTTATTGGCCGTTTGGGGTTATATGCCTTACCAAGAAGCTATGGATTTAGCTGTTAGCAATCTATTAATAGCCAAAGAGATAGAAACAGTACTACCCGAATATCCACTCTCTTTTGTAGGGAAGTTTCTTTGGGGTGAATGGGATTTTAAAAATGCATATATACATATAGAAAAAGCTTTAGATATTAATCCTAATTATATTGATGGATTAGAAGCTATGACAGAACTTTCTATAGCACTTGGCTTTTTTGATAAGGCTTTAAAGTACGCAAACAGATTATTAGAAGTAGATCCGCTATCCGCAAATAACCATTACACATTAGCTAGCATTTACTACTACCAACGCAAGTTTGATAAAGCATTAGAAAATGCAAACTACGCTCTAACACTTAATACTGATTTAGCATTAGCACATCATTTGAAATGTTTCTGTTTAATATGGCTAAACAGAAGTCAACAGTTTCAATATTGTATTGAGGATACTACCTTAGAAGAGGAGAAAAATCTATTATTTCAACTTATCAACAATAAGGATGTTGAAGTTCCGGAGCAAATGATGACAAAATGGTCACAATTTCAAAACGAAAAAACAATGCCAGTTCCCTATGATGTGTTTATTTTAAGCAATTCAAATTATATAGACAAAGGGTTTACACGCTTAAAAGAAATGATTGAGCAAAGACGTGGGCAAGTGATAAACTATAGACAAGAACCTTTTTTACAACCTCTACATAATACCAAAGAGTTTTCAGAGCTACACAAGTCTAATTTGTCCATTGAAGACGTTAATTACCATCAAATAGATGATGTAAAATCATCGTCAATCATTTTAGATGCGCAACAAATAGAAACGCTAAAAGAGAAATTGCGTTCTTATTTTAAAGAGGACGAACCTTTCTTAAACCCACAATTAAGTTTAAATTTCGTGGCTGATGTGTTTGAATTAAATACCAATAAAATATCCTACGTAATAAATAAAGCTTTTCATCTTAATTTTAATGACTTTGTGAATTCGTATCGCTTAAATCATTTTAAATCTATAGCTATAGACCCAAAAAACTCGCATTTAACTATTCTTGGCTTAGCTTATGACAGTGGTTTCAATTCGAAAAGCGTATTTAACGCCTACTTCAAAAAAATAGAGGGCATTACACCTAGTAAATGGGTGAAGTCCAATACTAAATAGCGAAAAATTATAGGTCTTTTGCCTCAGTTTAAAACACGCTTAATTAATTTTTAGACGCTTTACCTTTTCTTATTGTTTAGGTTTGAAAATTATTTTATTCTCATACGCTACTAGAGTTAGCCTAACAAATTTATAATTTAAACAGTTTACATTTTAGTACTTGAATTGGTTCGAGATTATAATCTCGGACGTTTACAGTCTTCTTATACCTCAAATTTGCACCATCAAATAATAATAAATCAATAAAAATGAAAACAATCAAAAAACAAATTTTATCAATAATGGCTTGTGTAGCCTTTGCATTAGTGTCTGGTATAGCATACGCGCAAAATACAAATCCAGATACAACAACACAGCGAGGTGGCTTTATTATTGAATTTTCAGTAGGCGGAGGTCTAATCAGTTTAGAAGATAGTGAAGGCATTCAAACGTTCGATAAATCTCAGGGAACCTTTGTTTTTCCAGATTTAAAGTTAGGTTATATGTTAAATGAAAAACTCGCCATTACTGCCGCTATGCCAGGAAATATTTATGAATTTCAGGAAAATGACAGGCATTTTGGAGGGTTCATTCCATCTGTACAGTATTGGGTAAAAGACCGTTGGTGGATTCATGGTGGAATTGGTTTAGCAATAGATTCGCCAGCACTATATGATATTGAAGACGATGTAAATGACGATTGGTACTTTGGTTGTGCTGTTATGGTAAGTACAGGTTACGAAATTTACAAAAAGAAAAACTTTGCGCTTAATGTGCAGTCTAAATTCGTTATTGGTCGTGCGTCATTAGATGGAGATGCATACAGAGATGCTGTACTTTTTAATGTAGGCTTAGGGTTTAGCTGGTTATAAACTATAATGAATTTATCTATTGACAAAATAGAAAAATTTGGCTCTGAACTAAAGTGAAATATAGTGTGTTTTTTACGCTACGTTTCATAAACAGTAAGTTCTGGCTAATGAGAAAAAATTGAACATAAATCATATTTATAAGTTTAATTATATCTAAAATAAATATTATCATGAAAAAAACTTTAATGACCGTAATTTTATGCGGGCTAACATTAATCGTCAAATCTCAAAACACAAGTATAGAAAAATCAATATTCGGATTACAAACTGGAGTTTTAGGAATCTGGGCCTATAATGAAGCAAAACTATCAAATACAGTAGCACTGAGAACAGAGCTTGGTTTTGATTTTGGTGTTTGGGAATCTACTTTTTATGATGATTATGATTCTCCATTTTTACTAACACCTGTAATAGTTGTGGAGCCAAGGTTCTATTACAACCTTAAAAAACGCTCAGAGAACTCAAAACAAATTGATGGAAATAGTGGCAATTTTATGGCTTTAAAAATGGGTTATCATCCAGATTGGTTTGTCTTATTTAATACTGAAAATGCTCCTATAGTAAGTGATTTTTCCATTATACCCACTTGGGGAATTAGGCGAAATATAGGGAAACATTTTAATTTTGAAGCAGGTCTTGGTGCAGGATTTAGTTACACATTTGCTAAACGCGCTGGTTATTTAAAGAACAAAAGTGAAATGGAATTAAATATGCACTTACGAATAGGGTATAATTTATAGCATAAACAATTCTCTGTACTTTGAACAAAATTGTTTACGTTGGTATAAATTTTTAAGCTATTATCTTTTTTTATTAAAAATGAATTAAGAATTGTACAAGCTGAGTTTTTGTAGGCAACAAAATATAAGAGCAGAAGATAGAATTGCAACCTAAATAGGAGATTTACAAATCTATGAAGGGCAAATGAAATACTAAGCAGAAACCAAAAGTTTTAATCTGTGGCCAGTTTTTGTACCACAACATATAGATAAAAGAAGAACTGAAATTGGATTGGATTCCAATGCTATATTTCTGAAGAACAGATTTGATTTTGACTGGAATCTCGAAGAACAAATAAAGCGAATGGAAGCTTTAAAAGAAACCGTAATAAATAAATTAAGGTACAATTTTAGTAACAATTAGCTATAATCATTCGTCATATAATCATCAATCAAAAAACGAACAGAATATGTTTTTCAAATCAAAAGAAGGAGAAGACAAAATCTTATCCCTGTACAACCAGAAGTTAAATGAGCTAAATATCGACTATTCCGAAAAAACTTTAGAAACAAAGTTTGGCGCTACAAATGTTATTATTACGGGTAACAAAGAAAACCCACCTTTACTTCTTATTCATGGTACAGGCGGTTGCGCACCTCTAATTTTAGAATCATTCCCTAATTTATCTTCAACATATTGTGTCTATGCCATAGACGTACTTGCCCAACCTAATAAAAGTGCTGAAAACAGATTAGATATGAAGTCCTTAGATTATGGAGAATGGTTAACGGAAGTTATTATTTTACTAGGCTTAAAAGACGTTACTTTAGTTGGGTTTTCATTTGGAGGCTTTATTTCTCTCAAGACTTTAGAATTTAACCAAAGACTCATAAAACACGTTTTTTTAATAGCGCCAGTTTACATCGTTAATGGAAATCCTTTTGTAGGCTTATTTAAGATGTTTATTCCTTTAAAGAAATTCATAAAAACGGGTAATGATAATTATCTACAAAAAGTCATTAAAGCTCTTTTTAGTGAGGCTGATGATTTTGCCATCCAATTCATGGGGACTACGTTTCAAAATTGTAATATGGATTTTTCTCTTTTACCGATTATTTCTAAGCAGTCAGCAAAACATATAACAACTCCACTTACCATTATCGCAGCTGAAAAAGACATTATGTTTCCTGGTAGAAAAATGATTAAAAGAGCCAAACGATTATTTTCTTCTTTAGAAGACGTTGTTTTGATTGAAGATACTAAACACGTACCAAATTCAAAAGGTTTTAAAAAAATAGAGGATTTAATTATTGATAAAAACAGATACTAAAATGATAGCAGAAATAAAATCTTTAGAATTCCCTAGTCCAATTATAATTTCAATAAATGGAATTGAGTTAGAAGTATTTGAAGCAGGTAAAGAAAATATTGGTAATCCAATTGTACTTTGTCATGGTTTTCCAGAACATGCTTTTTCATGGCGTTATCAAATCCCAGCACTTGCTAAAGCTGGTTATCATGTCATTGTTCCAAATCAAAGGGGATATGGTAATTCATCTTGTCTTAAAGAAGTAACAGCATATGATATAACCCATTTAACAAGTGATTTGGTGGCTTTACTTGATTATTACAACTACAAAGATGCTGTTTTTGTAGGGCATGATTGGGGTGCAAATGTAGTTTGGAACCTTGCACTCTTACATCCAGAGCGTGTCAATAAAATTATAAATCTTGCATTGCCTTATCAAGAACGCGGTGAAAAACCATGGATTGAGTTGATGGAAGCGTTTTTTGGAGACGATTTCTATTTTGTTCATTTTAATAAACACCCAGGAGTTGCAGATGCTGTATTAGAGAACCATACAGAAAATTTTCTTCGTAATTTATTTCGTAAGAATGTACCTCTTGCACCACCAGAACCAGGAATGTTAATGATGAACCTTGCAAAAGCAGAAAAGCCTTTTGGTGAGTCTATTATGAACGGCGATGATTTGTCTGTTTTTGTAAAGGCCTTTAACAATTCCGGATTTAATGGCGCTATTAATTGGTATAGAAACCTCGACCGGAACTGGCACTTATTAGCAGATATTAACCCAATCATCAAACAGCCTACTCTTATGATCTATGGTAATCTAGATATGATACCAAAATTTGAAAGGCTACAGGATTTTGTTCCGAATTTAGATGTGATTAGTTTAGATTGTGGCCATCACATTCAACAGGAATTACCACAAGAAACAAATGAATCGATTTTAAAATGGTTGGCAAAATTTAATGGTTAAAAAAAGAAGTAGGAACAAGAATGGTAATTTTATAGAGAGGGATCAGAATTTGCTAGAGACTATAGACAAGCATTAATTTTTGAATCTATTTTATAAATGTAAACTCATTAATAAGTCTCTCTTCAATAACTTCAATATTTTATATTATGAATATAAACGATCAACTTAAAACCATAAAAGACTACTATTCTCCAAAAATAATAGGTGAAGTAAATGATGTTTTTATAAAACTTGTAAAAATACAGGGAAACAAAGTGCCTTGGCATCACCATAAAAATGAAGATGAATTATTTTATGTGCTTAAAGGAAGTCTTGTTTTTGAAATAGAAAACCAAGAACCATTTACAATGAAAAAGGGGGATTTGTTCATTGTAAAAAAAGGAATTAATCATAAAGTCAGTTCTAAAAAGGAATGCCATTTAATGCTTATTGAAAATAAATCAGCTTTGCATACAGGAAATGTGATTTCTGAGATTACAAAATCAATCAATAATCAAAAATAATGAAACACTAGTGCCATCAGAATTTCAATTTAGGATTAAAATAATATTAGGTCTGAAGCATGCTATTTTAAAATAGATAGCTGTAGAACTTTATCCACCAACAAAAAAACAACAATTAATAAAAACAACAAAATGAGCAAAGGATTAAAAATAGTATTGACAATAGGACTCATTATTGTCTTTCAAGGTATATCGGCACAATCGAAGTTGAATCAATCGAGTGAATTTCAAACAGAAATTATTGATTCTGTTTATTCAGAGGTATTCAAAGAATATCGAAAGTTTTGGGTTAAACTCCCTGATAATTATAACCCAAATAGTAGTGTAAAATATCCTGTTGTTTATTTGTTAGATGGATTTTCTCTGAGAGAAAATTTAGAAGAAATTTATGATAATTATTGGGGACA
>Ga0209344_10003810_pt1 | contig 14438 bp, 12 predicted proteins | sample Cruoilmetagenom6_FD_187293 | JGI IMG/M metagenome (GOLD analysis project Ga0209344, IMG submission 187293) | Oil polluted marine microbial communities from Coal Oil Point, Santa Barbara, California, USA - Santa Barbara Oil Seep Sample 6 (SPAdes)... | ecosystem: Environmental > Aquatic > Marine...
TAAAACAAAATGGCAAAAAAAGTAGAAGTAAAAGACTTACTTGAAGCTGGTGTGCACTTTGGCCACCTTACCCGCAAATGGAACCCAAACATGGCGCCGTATATCTATATGGAGCGCAACGGGATCCACATTATCAACCTTTACAAAACCGCTGCAAAAATTAGTGAGGCCAACGAAGCCCTTAAAAAAATTGCAGCCAGTGGACGCAAAATCCTTTTTGTAGCTACCAAAAAACAAGCAAAAGACATTGTTGCTGAAAAAGCAAAGAACGCAAACATGCCTTACATCACTGAAAGATGGCCTGGTGGTATGCTTACCAACTTTGTAACTATCCGTAAAGCCGTTAAGAAAATGGCTTCTATTGATAGAATGAAGCAAGACGGTACTTTCAACACCCTTTCAAAGAAAGAGCGTTTGGCAGTAGATCGTCTTCGTGCTAAATTGGAAAAGAACTTAGGTTCTATTTCTGATATGAGCCGTCTTCCGGCAGCGCTTTTCGTAGTTGATACAACTCGCGAGCACATTGCAGTTGCTGAAGCTATGAAATTGAACATTCCAATCTTCGCAATGGTGGATACCAACAGTGACCCACGCGTTATTGACTACGTAATCCCATCTAACGATGATGCTTCCAAATCTATTGAAAGCATTATGAGCTTGGTTTCTGAAGCAATTATTGAAGGTCTTTCTGAAAGAAAATCTGGAGGTGATGACGATAGTGATGATGAAGAAGGAATGGCAAAAAAGGCAAAAGCGCCTAAAAAGGACAAGGAAGCAAAACCAGCCAAAAAAGTAAAGGCTGAAGTTCCTTCAACTGACGAAGAAGATGTAGAGGCAATGAAAGAAGCAAAACAGCCTGTGCGTCAACAATCGAAAAAGCAAATTCTTAACGAAGAAGAATAATAACGATATCTTAAAATCTAAAAGTCGTTTGGTTCTTTTCTTTGCTGAAAATTAATTGGACGACTTTTTTAATTATAAACTTTTAAAAATTTATAAAAATGGCAAACATAACAGCCGCAGAAGTAAATAAACTAAGACAAGCCACCGGTGCTGGAATGATGGACTGTAAAAAGGCATTGGTCGAGGCAGACGGAAATATGGAAGAAGCAATTGCTATCCTTAGAAAAAAAGGACAGAAAATTGCCGAAAAAAGAGCAGACCGCGACTCTAGCGAAGGTGTTGCAACAGCAAAAGTAAATAGCGACAATACCAAAGGTGTGGCTATTTCCTTAAACTGTGAAACTGATTTTGTTGCGAAAAACGACTCTTACGTTGAAATGGCAAACAAAATGGCAGAGATTGCTTTGAACACCTCTTCAAAAGATGAGTTTTTGGCTGCAGATTTCGGTGGAATGTCTGTTGCTGAAAAACTTACTGAGCAAACTGGTGTGATCGGTGAAAAAATCGAGATTGGTGGTTACGAAATTTTGGAAGCCCCATTCGTAGGTTCGTATGTTCACGGCAACAAAATTGCCGCTTTAACTGGCCTTTCAAAAAATGTTGACAATGCTGAGGAATTGGCAAAAGACGTTTCTATGCAAGTAGCTTCAATGGGTGCAACAACGCTTTCTTACAAAGATTTTGATCCAGAATTTGTAGCTTCTGAAACAGAGGCGAGAATCGCTGTAATTGAAAAGGAAAACATAGAGCTTGGCCGTTTGGGAAAAACCCTTAAAAACGTTCCTAAATATATTTCAAGAGCACAATTGACTCCAGAGGTTTTGGCACAGGCTGAAGCAGATGCAAAAGCTGAATTGAAAGCTGAAGGCAAGCCAGAGCAAATCTGGGATAAAATCCTTCCAGGAAAAATTGAGCGTTTCATTAGTGACAACACTACCATGGACCACGAAAAAGCCTTACTTGACCAAAACTTTATTAAGGACGACAAAAAGAGCGTTGCCGATTACGTAAAATCGTACGGCGATGTTGAAGTAGTTGGTTTTAGAAGAGTTTCTTTGGCGTAAGCTGTTAAACATATTTTACAAAACAAAAAGAGGCTGAAATCAATCAGCCTCTTTTTTATTTTTAAGTTTTATAAACTTATTCCTTCACAATTTTCCGTACCGTGCTTTTCCCTTCGGAAGAAATAATGGATACATACATTCCAGCTTTTAGGGATGTCAAATTTAGTTCGGTATTTTCAGCCGATGGGGATGTTTCCATTACTTTTCTTCCCAATAAATCATATAATGCCACACTTTCTATTAGAGCGTTTGCATCAATAAATACTTTATTTGAAGTAGGGTTGGGATAGATTGCTATTTCAGTTTGCTTCAAATCTTCAGTTCCCAAATTGGTGTTTACGCCAAAAATAGTTTCATAGGTATCGCCGGCAAATTCTGCCGTAATGGTGTAGACTCCATCCTGCCAACTGCCGTCCACTGGAAAATCCCATTGGGCATAAGCGCCCGTGTAGAAAGGCCAAGGCGACGTAAATATATAATCGTACAATATTGAATTATCGGGTCTTCTTATAACGATATGTGTATCGCTATCTGTTTGCAGGTCTCTATAAAAAATTCGAAAGTAAATAGTTTCGCCAGGTTCAAAATTTAAATTGTCGTAAGTATTTTCAACCACTCCACAATCATCATCAAAGTTGGGTGAATCGTGGGTAGAAAGCCTATTTATCGCGGGAACGTAATAATCGGGCTGGGCAACAAACCAGCTATCGGCATTCATATTATTGCACGGCCCTTCGTATGGATCTATCAAATTATTGTTTGCATCATAAATCTCAAAATGCAAATGCGGTATTGTGCTACTGCCAGAGCTACCCGCCGCACCCAAGTATTCGCCTTCGGCAACGGTGTCGCCAATGCTTTTTGAAGTAATGGCACCGTCTTTAAAATGCCAATACCATGCCTGGGAACCGTCAGTATGTTCTATAATTATCCCGTTCCACAGGGGGTTTCCGTTGTTTTCACAATTTAAGTCAAAATTGCCGTCGCGTTTATCGATAATAATTCCAGGTGCAGCAGCCACTATTTCCATAATTTCCTCTTGCATGCGCTTCCACGGGTAAGGCCAAAGCACGTAATCTGTGCCCTCGTGATTGCCGTTTCCCCAATCATAAGTGCGCTCACCACATTCATAATCCAATAAACTTCCATTTGGAGCTGGATCGTGGTCCACAAAATTGTTGATTATATAATAGCCATAATCGTCAAAACCTGCTTTGGCACGCAAAGGCATTATAAATAAGGGGGAAGCACCTTTTTGCTGAAATGCATTCGGTTTTTCTTGAAGTATCGCCCGTTTATTCAGTTTAATCTGTTGCCGCACTTCCTGCCTTTGTGAATCGGTGATACATTCAGATTTTTCAATGTTTGCAGACTGAAGGATTGGAGCCGAATGTGGTAGAATTTTTCCAGAATTTTGAGAAATCATAAGGCCTGAAAAGCCAAGAAAAAAATAAAATAATATTGCTTTCATAATAAAAATTTTAAGGATTAACAGTTTTACACTATTACATCGAAATAATGCACAAAATGTCATCACAAAAACTTCAGTTATTTCAATTTTATAAAAATCAATTTCCAAAAACTACTTTTTCCAATTCCTTCCACAGCATCAATAATTTTCTTTATTTTTGCCAAAGCAAACCCAAAATATGCAATACAAAAGAATTCTTCTTAAACTTTCCGGCGAGGCCCTAATGGGCGAACAGCAATACGGAATTGATGCCGTCAGGCTTAAGGAATATGCCCACGAAATAAAACAGATCACTGAAAAAGGTGTAGAAGTAGCCATAGTAATTGGCGGTGGAAATATTTTTAGAGGTTTGGCCGGCGCCAGCAGCGGGATGGACCGCGTGCAGGGCGACCATATGGGAATGCTGGCAACTGTAATAAACGGTCTGGCACTGCAAAGCGCTTTGGAAAATGAAGATGTGCCCACGCGCTTACAAAGCGCTATAAATATAAATGAAGTTGCAGAACCATTTATACGAAGAAAAGCGATTCGACATTTGGAAAAAGGACGTGTTGTTATTTTTGGTGGCGGGACGGGAAACCCCTATTTCACGACTGATTCGGCGGCAGTTTTAAGAGCAATCGAAATAAGCGCCGACGTAATTTTGAAAGGTACCCGAGTAGATGGAATCTATACCAGCGACCCGGAAAAAGACAAACAGGCAACAAAATTCGATTTTATTAGTTTTGAAGATGTAATCCAAAAAGGTTTGAAAGTGATGGACACTACAGCATTCACCTTAAGCCAGGAAAATGAATTGCCCATTATAGTTTTTGATATGAATACCAGAGGAAACCTTTTAAAAGTAGTTTCCGGCGAAAAGATTGGCACAAAAGTGAATTTGTAAAAAATAGCCACAAATGCACGAATAGTTTTATATAAATTTTATTCTTGTATCCGTGGCAAAAAATATTGAATATTGAATATTGAATCTTATGGAAGACGAAATAGATTTTATAATTGAAGGTGCCAAGGAAGCAATGGGCAAAGCCCTTAAGCATCTTGAAAAAGAATTGGTAAACATACGTGCCGGAAAGGCATCACCATCCATGGTTGGTAGTGTAATGGTAGATTATTACGGCAGCCCAACGCCTTTAAGCCAAGTGGCAAACGTGAGCACCCCAGACGGAATGACCATTAGCATCCAACCCTGGGAAAAGCAAATGATTCCAGAAATAGAACGCGGAATCCATCTTGCCAATATAGGTTTCAACCCAATGAACAATGGGGAAAGCGTAATTATAAACGTACCGCCCTTAACCGAGGAACGCCGAAAAGAGTTGGCAAAACAAGCAAAAGCAGCAGCCGAGGAAGCAAAAATTGGTGTTAGGAACGACAGAAAAAATGCAAACAATGATTTAAAAGTTCTTGAAATTTCCGAAGACCTTAAAAAAAGTTTGGAGGAAGACATTCAGGAAATGACCGATGTGCACATCAAAAAGATTGATGAAATTTTGGCCAAAAAAGAAAAGGAAATAATGACGGTATAATTCACATTTCGTTAAACTATATACAACAAAGCGGCAAAGAGCCGCTTTCTTTTTACTTTTAATCCGCTTAAAACCAATCTTCCCGAATGCGCAAATTTCTTTTCATTCTTCTTTTCAGTATTGCTTATTATGCTTCTGCGCAGGAGCCGGCAATACAAACTGATAAGGATACCATAGAGGGAGTTGCCGATAAAAAAGCGCATCCGCTTTCATCCGGTTATTACCCCGTAGGTTTTTTCGACATTGATCTTAAAACTCTTATTAAGTTAAACAATTATGAAGGATTGCGACTGGGAATTGGTGGACTTACCAATGATAGGCTTTTTGAAAAATATAAATTGGGCGGTTATTTTGCCTATGGCTTTAAGGATAAAACTTCAAAATACAGTTTAGGCGGCACAGCCCGGGTGAACAAAGAACAAAAAGCTTGGGTGAGCTTGTATTATGCCGATGATGTAAAAGAAATAGGCACTTTTGATTATTTGACGGATGCGCGTGTATATTCGATTTTTGAACCTCGATTGGTGAATATTACCCAATTTTATAAGTACAGAAAATGGTATGCCAGTATTGCCGCGGAACTTTCTCCAAAAATTCTTGGGGAGGTTCGTGTCGAGCACAGTAATGTTGCGAATATTGAGAATTATTATTTTATAAAAGATGGCTATCCCTATAGAAACTATCAATTGGCGGAGGCTACTGTTTCTATTAGAATAAGTCCAAAAACAAATTTTTTCACGAATGAGGACGGTACCAAAGAATATTTTGATGGTTTTCCAAAAATAAGCGCACAGATTACCCAAGGGATAAAAGATGTGGCGGAAAGCGACTTTACCTATACCAAATTCGGTCTGAAATTGGATTACTATATTAAGCGTACAGACCTTTCTTCAACCAACATTTTATTGGAAGGGTCGCTGGCTACCGGCGATGTTCCGCTTACCCATTTATTCCATTCCTATCCCAACCAACCTACTAAAGATGAAATCTTGCAGCGTTTTTCAGTGGCTGGGGTACAAAGTTTTGAAACTATGTATTTTGGGGAATTTTTTTCAGATAAATTAACGACTCTTCAAATTAAGCACAGCTTACGCAGGTTCGATCTTGGTGAAAAATGGAAACCGGAATTGGTGCTAATTACCCGACACGCGTTGGGCGATATGGATAATATCGAAAATCATTTTGGCATCCCGTTTAATACTTTAGACAAATTGTACAATGAAACGGGTTTTGAAATAAATAAGATTCTTTTTGGGTTTGGGCTTAGCGCGGCTTATCGCTACGGCTATTACAACCTTCCCGTTTTTGAAGATAATATTTCCTTTAAGTTTACTTTTTATTTGAATCTTTAATTTTCGGTGCTGTTCTATTTCTTTTCCATTTCCAAATTCCAAATAAAATAAACCCCCGACTAATTGGGAATAATTACCTTTGTGGAATATTTAAAAAATTACTTTGAACAAACTTTTCAGCATCGGATTTTGGAGCTGGGTGGCTCGTTTTATATTGCGCAACCGCACCTGGATTTTAATAGTTATTGCAGCCATTACCGTACTGCTAGCACTGCAATGGAAGAATATGCGCTTCACCTATACCGAGGCCAACCTGCTGCCAGACGATCACCCCATAAATCTTGAGTACGAAAAATTTCTTTCACATTTTGGCGAAGAGGGCAACCTAATTGTTATGGGGGTGAAGGATTCTTCCATCTTTACTCCAGAAAAATTCAAGGCGTGGAATCAGCTTTCAAAAGATATTGGCAAATTTGATGAAGTAGAGCTGACGCTTTCCGTGGGCAATCTACAAAAGCTGGAGAAGAAAAGCGACACCACAGGTTTTGAACTGGTTCCGTTCATAAAGGATTCGGTATATACGGATGCAAGCCTTGAAGCCTATAAAGACGAACTATTTAACCAGCTACCCTTTTACGACGGGCTCATTTACAGCCCCGACCAACAGTCTATTCGTTCAGCAATCTACCTTAAAAAAGATATTGTAAACACTCCTGCCCGAAAGGATTTTGTGACGGATGATCTAATTCCACTAATAGAAAAATTCGAGGCAGATACCGGCGTAACCGTCTATACTTCTGGAATGCCGTACATACGTACATTAAATTCCCAAAGCATTATTGACGAGATTGGCTTGTTTATTGGCGCAGCGCTTTTTGTTACATCACTAATCTTTTTCTTCTTTTTCCGCTCATGGCGCGCAACCTTTATTTCTATGTGTACCGTTATAATTGGGGTAATGTGGGCCTTCGGTTTTCTGGGGTTGATGCATTATGAAATAACGGTGCTTACAGCGTTAATTCCGCCTTTAATAATCGTAATTGGTATTCCCAACTGTATTTTCCTTATCAACAAATATCAGCAGGAAATAAAACTGCACGGTAACCAAGCAAAATCGTTACAACGGGTAATTGCAAAAGTGGGCAACGCAACCTTAATGACCAATTTAACTACGGCTTCGGGTTTTGCTACTTTTATTTTGGTGAAAAGTGAATTGCTGAGTGAATTTGGTATTGTGGCTTCCATCAATATTGTTGCCATCTTTTTGTTGAGCTTGCTTATCATTCCAATTATTTACAGTTATATGGCGGTGCCAAAATACAAGCACTTGAAACATTTAAATAAAACCTGGATAAATGGTTTTGTTAACTGGATAGAGCGGATGGTAAAGGAACATCGCATAGCCATTTATATTTCAGCCGTTTTGCTGCTTTGTGCCAGTATTATTGGCATTTACAACATAAAAATTTCCGGAAGTCTAATTGAGGATATGCCGAAAAATACCGGTTTCTTTGATGACATCCGTTTTTTTGAACAGGAATATGAAGGCATTATGCCATTGGAAATACTGGTGGACACCAAAAAGAAAAAAGGGGTTATGAGCCTTTCCACCTTAAAACGAATTGATGAACTGCAGGAGCATATTAAGGAAATTCCCGAGTTTGCGAAACCACTTTCAGTTGTTGAATTGGTGAAATATTCCAAACAGGCTTACTATAACGGCAATCCAGAATATTATCAATTGCCCAACAGCCAGGAAAAGAATTTTATTCTCAGTTACGCCAAAAGCAGCAATACAGATACAAACCTGCTGAACAGTTATGTGGATAGCACTGGACAGTTTGCGCGTATCACTACCTTTATGAAAGATACCGAACCCGACAGGTTTAAGCGTATTGAGGAAGATTTAAATACTGAAATACAAAAGGTTTTTCCGCCAGAGCGTTACGATGTTTCGGTTACTGGCAAAGCATTGGTTTTTCAAAAAGGAACTCATTATCTGGTGAACAATTTAATTCTTTCACTTTCGCTGGCCATCTTTTTGATCGCGCTTTTTATGGCATGGATGTTCCGAAGTTTCAAAATGATAATAATTTCTTTGATTCCAAATCTGCTACCGCTAATAATAACGGCGGGAGTAATGGGCTTTGTCGGGGTTCCCATAAAACCTTCCACCATTTTAGTATTTAGTATTGCCTTCGGAATTTCGGTAGATGATACCATACACTTCCTCGCAAAATACAGACAGGAACTGATAGCCAATAACTGGAAAATTAAAAAATCGGTTTTTGCGGCACTTCGGGAAACTGCGGTAAGTATGTTTTATACCTCCATCGTACTTTTCTTGGGTTTTCCGTATTTACCATTTCCAGCTTTGGAGGCACGGTAGCATTGGGCGCGCTGGTATCAATAACATTACTATTTGCCATGCTTTCCAATCTTTTATTATTGCCCACGCTTTTACTTTCTTTGGAACGAAGTATTGCGAATAAGCAAACAATGAAAAAACCCGCTATTGAGATTTTAACCGATGACGAAGATGAAAAAGTTGAGTAATCATTTTTAAATTGCAGCCTGCAATTGTGGTAGCTAAAATTCCCATTTTGGGATTTGGTATTTTCTTATTTGGAATTTTTTTGAAGTATATTTGCCCCTCTTAAATTAAGAACATGCAGTACAAAACTATAGTTGAATTACTGAAAAGCGAACCTACCCATCACGAAGTAACGGTGCGCGGCTGGGTGCGTTCCTTCAGAAGTAATAGATTCATTGCCCTAAACGATGGATCTACCATAAAAACATTACAATGTGTAGTGGATTTTGAAAATTTTGAGGAATCTCTTCTGAAAAAAGTAACCGTTGGCGCCGCCATTGAAGTAAAGGGCATTCTTGTGGAAAGTCAAGGCCAAGGGCAAACAGTTGAAATTCAGGTTTCAAATTTGACAGTTTTGGGCGAAGCAAATCCAGAAGATGTAAAACTGACCATACTTTCACCGAAACGACATTCTCTTGAAACGTTGCGCGAGCAGGCACATTTGCGAATTCGCACCAATACATTTGGCGCAGTAATGCGCATGCGTTCTAAATTGGCTTTTGCGGTTCATGAATATTTTCAGAAAAATGGGTTTTATTATATGCATTCACCCGTAATTACCGGTAGCGATGCCGAAGGTGCGGGCGAGATGTTTCGGGTTTCTGCTTTGGACGCAAAAAATCCACCGCTTGATGAAAAGGGAAACGTAAATTACAAGGAAGATTTCTTTGAAAAGGAAACAAACCTTACCGTTAGCGGACAATTGGAAGCCGAGACCTACGCAATGGCACTTGGGAAGGTGTACACTTTTGGCCCAACTTTTAGGGCTGAAAACTCAAATACCAGTCGCCATTTGGCCGAATTTTGGATGATTGAGCCAGAGGTTGCATTTAACGATCTTGATACAAATATGGATTTGGCAGAAGATTTCATAAAATATGTGATAAACTACGCTTTGGAAAACTGTGCAGACGATCTCGAATTTCTTGAAAGCCGTTTGCTTGAGGAAGAAAAAAGCAAGCCACAGGACGAACGCAGTGAAATGAAACTTCGCGAAAAACTTCGTTTTATTTTGGAAAACAATTTCAAAAGGGTAAGCTATACCGAGGCTATTGATATTTTAAAACGCTCGAAGCCAAATCAAAAGAAAAAGTTCAAATATATTATTGAGGAATGGGGCGCTGATCTTCAAAGTGAGCACGAGCGTTTTTTGGTAGAAAAACATTTCAAAAGCCCAGTAATTCTCTTTGATTATCCCGCAAATATTAAGTCATTCTACATGCGCTTAAACGACGATGGAAAAACCGTTCGCGCAATGGATGTGCTTTTCCCTGGAATAGGCGAAATTGTGGGCGGATCGCAGCGTGAGGAACGGTACGATGTGCTGTTGGAAAAAATGAAAGTAATGAATATTGATCCCGAAGAACTTTACTGGTACTTGGACCTTCGCAAATTTGGAACAGCCGTGCACAGTGGTTTCGGACTTGGTTTTGAGCGTTTGGTACAATTTACCACCGGCATGGGCAATATTCGAGATGTTATCCCTTACCCGCGAACTCCCGGCAACGCAGAATTCTAAGCGATTAAAAACATAAGATTGTATTAAAACTGGTTACTTAATTATTTTAGTAGCTGGTTTTTTTTAACTTTATGAAGTACTAAAGAAACCCATGTTAAAGCAGCAATTAAATTTTAAACTTTCCCAGAAATTATCTCCCCAACAGATACAGTTGATGAAGATGATTCAACTTCCTACACAGGCATTTGAACAACGCATTGCCCAGGAACTTGAGGAAAATCCTGCGCTTGAAGGCGGAAAAGAAGAAAGTGAAAATTTTGAGGATGAATTTAACAATGATGAGTTTGACGATAATTATGACGAAGGCAATGAAGTAATTGAAACAGACATAAATGTTGATGATTACTTAAGTGATGACGAAGTGCCCAGTTACAAGCTTTCGGCAAATAATTACAGTGCAGATGATGAGGAACGGCAAATGCCCTATGCTGCGGGAACTTCGTTTACGCAACATTTAATGCAACAGCTAAACACCTACCGATTAGATGAAGAGGAAGAAGAAATTGCGCAGTTTTTGGTGGGCAGTGTTGATGAAAGTGGTTACATACGCCGGGAAATACAAGATATAGTTGATGATTTGGCATTTACCCAAAATGTTTACACAACTGAAGATAAGGTTGAGAAAGTACTGAAAATTGTACAGGAATTAGATCCAGCGGGTGTTGCGGCACGCGACCTTCAGGAATGTTTATTACTTCAACTGGAACGGAAGGAGCAGACACCATCAGTAGCTTTGGCCATTGATATTATAGATGATTCTTTTGATCATTTCAGCAAAAAGCATTACAAAAAACTTATTCAGAAATTTGACATTACCGAAGACAATCTGCGCGATGCCATTCACGAAATTGAAGGACTTAACCCAAAACCCGGCGGTACATATTCTGGAAACAATAGAATTGTAGAACATGTAGTACCAGATTTTGCTATAAAAATTGTGGACGGAGAACTTGATTTAACCCTTAACGGAAGAAATGCCCCAGAACTTCATGTAAGCCACGATTACACAAATATGCTGAAGGGTTATAAAGAATCCAAGGAAAAATCGAAAGCACAAAAGGATGCGGTAATGTTTATTAAACAAAAGCTAGATGCCGCAAAATGGTTTATTGATGCAATAAAACAGCGTCAGCAAACGCTTTTTATTACTATGAATTCCATTATGCACCACCAAGAGGAATATTTTTTATCCGGTGACGAGCGTAAGTTAAAGCCGATGATCTTAAAAGATATTGCCGATAAAATAAATATGGACGTTTCAACGGTTTCGCGTGTTGCGAATAGCAAGTATGTTGACACGCCCTATGGCACAAAATTGATTAAGGAATTTTTCAGCGAATCGATGAAAAATGATCAAGGGGAAGATGTTTCTACAAAAGAAATTAAAAAAATTCTTGAAATTACAATTTCCGAAGAGGATAAAAGAAAACCACTTACAGACGATAAGTTGGCAAAGATTTTATTGGAAAAAGGCTATCCCATTGCCCGGCGTACCATTGCCAAATACAGAGAACAATTGGATTTGCCGGTGGCACGACTTAGAAAAGAAATATAATGGGAATATTTCTAAAGGCGGCCTCATATATTTTCCATCCACTATTGATGCCCGTGCTGGGCACTGCACTCTATTATAGTGTTACCCCAAGATATCTTGAACCTGAGTTGATGCGAGCAAATCTTTTTGCTATAGCGATTATCACCATTTTTGTACCGATAGTTGTTTTCTTTCTTTTGAAAAATTTAGCAGTGGTAGAAACCATTTACCTGAAGGATGTAAAGGAGCGGAAATTCCCTTTAATGATACAGTGCATCCTCCTACTGCTTATCCTAAAAATGATATTTGATCCGTATGACGATCCTGAGTTATATTACTTCTTCGTCGGTATTCTTTTTTCTGCATTTAGTGCGCTTGTAATGGTGCTGTTTAAATTAAAGGTGAGTTTACATCAAATTGGTGTGGCGGGCATTTTAATGTTTCTTATTGGCTTGAGTGCCCATTTTAAGATTAACCTTCTTATATCCATTAGTTTCTTTTTATTTGTAAATGGCTGGGCAGCTTCATCGCGTTTAAATACAGATTCCCATACCTATGCAGAATTGGGAATTGGGCTACTGTTGGGGGCGATCCCTCAATTGATTCTTTTCAACCTTTGGTTATAGAATGTAAAACATAAGCCCAATTTTTAAGGTTCTCATGTCCACACTTTCGCCAGTTAGAGTTACAGCATCTTTGAAAAGAGGATTTATACTGTAGGAAGCAAAGAAATTGAAGGTATTGTACCCGAAACTAAATGTTGCGGAAAGACGCAAGGGGTCAAATTCAGAGATTTTTGTTTGGTTTACTGTGTTATCTGGTTGTTTGAAAGTGGCTTTGTACCAATACGCATATCCCACTCTAAAACCGGCGTGAACCCTCCAAAATCTATAGGTTGACGGTGTAGACGTTCTCCATCTAAACTCGACCGGTGCTTCAATTATTGCCATATTGAAACGGTTCCTAGAATAATCTACATTACCATCAAGAACTCTAAAAATGGTTTCATCATTTGTAGTTTCACCTATAAAAATATTTTGGCCCAATTGATCAATAGAAAGTCCAGCACCAATTGCGACCGCCAGATTACGTTGTTTATTGATTGGCATATCCCGTAGAAAACCAAACTGTATACCTCCTGAAAGCCCTCGAATATTTCCACCGGGCGGAAGGTTTAATGGCACATTATAGGTAATCCCCACATAAAACTGATCTTCCCTATACAAAGAATCAACGGCAACGGGAGGAATGGTATCCTGCGCTATAGTTTGCAAGGAAACTAAAACGAAGAAGAACGAAAAAAAATTTTTAAACTGCCTATGCATACCAACTCAAAGATAAATGTATTTTCAGAATATGGGTAATAAAAAACACCTTGTGCCAAAATCTTGGGCACAAGGTGTTTTTAAAATAATTTAATGATTCTTCTATTGGTTTACTTCATTTCCAGGAGTGGTAATGTAAATAATCTTTAACATATTAAGATCGCGCAATTCCTGTTTAATGTCAGTCACCATTCCAGTATTTGTTTGTTCATCAACTTTAAGGGCCACCATAACTTTATCCTGAAGTTCAGGAAGCAGTTTTTGGCGGGCTTCGGTCAACGCAAATTTAATATTGGATATATCTGTGTATTTATCACCTATTTGTATTTTAGCTTCAGAACCAAATTTATCCTGATATCGAGAACTCGGTTTTCCTGCATAAATATAAACAGAGCGGTCCTTCTTCAATTTCTCAACCTGATCTGCCTTCGGCAATTTGTTCTGAACAAGCAGATTGTCATCGCGCAGCACTGTTACAACCATAAAGAAGAACAGTAACATAAATACAATATCCGGAAGGGATGCTGTAGAAATGGCTGGCAATCCGCCATCTTTTTTCTTTTTAAATTTTGACATACTATTATTGTTATTGTCCAGATTTTTTTGGTTCTGCTTCAGAAAGTTTTAGAGGAAATAATTGTTGAATGGTCTCTAATTTTTCTTGTAAAGCTTCTTTAGCAGCTTCTCCTTTTATCTTTCCTTCATCAAGATCTTTACTTTTTTCTGTAAATTTCCATCCATATAATCTTTCTGATTCCCTATCTCTTAAAAAGTTGTAAGCTGCTACCAATTCATTTTGAACGGCAATGTACATTTTATAGGAAGTAAGCCTGTCATTCTGAACAGAAATCACTGCCTTGTCTGGGTTATCAGAAGACTCTGGGTTTCGTTTTCCCTTGCAATAGCTACAATATTCTGGGCTTCCGGCTGGAGCTCCCCCGTTATCAAGAAAAGCGATTGCGGCCTCACGGAGATCTTTAAGCTCCATCAATTTTTCCTCAACCAATAATTGATCGCTCCTGTTTACGTTTACGATAAATAGGTTCTTTTCTTTAATTTTCGGCGGGTCTACAACATCTTCCTTGGGTGGCAACTGCCTCGCAATTCCTTTATCTTTTTCAATGGTAGTTGTTACCAAAAAAAAGATAAGCAATAGGAAAGCGATGTCAGCCATCGACCCTGCGTTTACTTCGGGTGTTGCTCTTCTT
>Ga0209344_10003812_pt1 | contig 14432 bp, 14 predicted proteins | sample Cruoilmetagenom6_FD_187293 | JGI IMG/M metagenome (GOLD analysis project Ga0209344, IMG submission 187293) | Oil polluted marine microbial communities from Coal Oil Point, Santa Barbara, California, USA - Santa Barbara Oil Seep Sample 6 (SPAdes)... | ecosystem: Environmental > Aquatic > Marine...
TGGTATCGCCGGCAATACCAAGACATTATTAGTGGACAATCAGGATCTTGAGCGCCTGCTACACGAGGCCAAAGAAGCCAGCGCGGTCGCGCAGGCAGATGGCGATGGAGAGATCGTTCCGGCTGCAGCACCGGCACCAGCTGCGCCGATGGCCGACCAAGTTCTCGACATCACCAAACTGCAACCGGGTGACGTCGTTGAGGGCCGCTACAAGTATATTGAGAAAATTGGTAAGGGTGCCTTCGGTACCGTATTGCTGATGGAAGATGAGGTTGTGGACGAACAACTGATTCTCAAGTTCTTGAACCCGAACGTTTCCTCGGACGAGGAAATGATGAAACGCTTTGTCCACGAATTACGTTACTCACGAAAGATTACACATCGCAATGTAATTCGTATTTATGACTTCCTGCACTTGCAAGGCTGCTACGCCATCTCAATGGAGTACTTCCCGTCACATACCCTGTCGGGCGAGATCCCGGACAGCAAGCCTATGGCGCTAACCAAGGCATTGGGCTTTTCAAAAGATATGGCGACCGGAATGTCGATCGCGCATCTGGCCGGTGTCATTCATCGCGACCTCAAGCCCGCCAACATTCTCGTCAATGAAGACGGCTTGCTGAAGATCGTAGACTTTGGTGTCGCCGCCGCCGCAAGCAGTGGCGATACACAGCTAACGAAGACCGGCTATGTCATCGGTTCGCCAAAATACATGGCACCGGAGCAAATTCTGGGAAAGAAGGTCGACGAAACAGCCGATGTCTATAGCATTGGCGTCATAATGTATGAAATGGTAACGGGTATTCCGCCGTATAGCCGCGGCGACCACATGTCCGTCATGTATCAGCACGTGCAAGGCAAAGCCAAACACTGTCAGGAAATAAACCCGGATCTGCCCGATGAGTATGCCGAAGTGATCGTCAAAGCCATGTCTGTAGACAAGACCAAACGTTACCAGTCTATGGATGAACTCAATGAAGCGCTTAGCGCTTTGAACCTTTAGAGAACGTAATGGCTCGCATCGATGCATTCCTGAAACTCGGCCTTGCACAGGGATGTTCAGACATCCACCTCGCCGTTGGCGTACCACCAATGTTGCGCATGAACGGCGATCTAATGCCGATCAAGTTTCGCGAATTGTCAGACACTGAGCTTGAAACCTACATACACGAGATCTTGACGCTCAAACAAAAGGAAGTACTGGCTGCTGGTCATGACCTCGACTTCTCTTATGTTGCCGAGGAAGGCGGTCGTTTTCGTGTCAACGTGTTTCGCAAAGCAAGCGGTCACGGCGCGGTGTTTCGATTCATCCCGGGCGACGTACCCACACTCGATCAACTCCATGTCCCACCGATACTGAAGAAGTTTTGCGACTATCATCAGGGAATGGTGTTGGTGACAGGGTCGACTGGTACCGGTAAGTCAACAACACTTGCTGCGATGGTCGATCACCTGAATGCTACGCGCCCATTGAACATTATCAGTCTTGAAGATCCCATTGAGTTTGTTCACCCCAGCAAGCAAAGTCAGGTCATACAACGCGAAGTCGGCACCCATGTAGTCAGTTTTGCGGACGGTGTTCGTTCGGCGATGCGCGAAGATCCGGACGTTATCCTTGTCGGCGAGCTGCGCGATGCTGAAACAATATCAATGGCCATGACAGCAGCTGAAACAGGTCACCTGGTTTTGGGTACGCTGCACACTACGGGTGCTGTTAAGACAATCGATCGAGTTATTGATGCCCTCCCCGGTGAGCTAAGGGAACAGACCAAAGGTTTCCTCGCCATGAGCCTGAAAGCCGTCATTACTCAGGTTCTCGTAAAGACACCCGATGGCCGCGGTCGTCGCGCGATGCTCGAAATTCTCGTCAACACCCGAGCGATTGCAAAGCTGATCACCACCGACCAAACACATCAAATTCCATCGCAGATGCAGACGGGGCGCGAGTTCGGTATGCAAATGATGGATCAGACACTGCTCGATGCGATCAACGCTAAAGAGATCGATCCTGACGATGCCATTCGCTTCGCGAATGACAAGAAGAAATTCCAACGATTTGTCACCGACACTGATCTTGTTCCGATGTTGGATATCGGCGACGAGTCAAAGTTATAGATCATGAATAAAATCGACAAATACTTACAAGCCTCGCTTGGCCAAAACGCCTCAGATCTGCACTTCGTTTCGGGTGACCCGGTACGAGCACGCGTGCATGGTGGCTTAAAAGCCATCATGGAAGAGAAGCTGACCATTGATACGGTTCGCGAAGCGATGCTTGAGATCATGGATGGAACGACACAGAAGCATTTTGAAGCTAACGATGCGGCTGACTTCGCTTATGAGATTGAGGGCGTGTCGCGCTTCCGTGTCAATGTCTTCCGCCATCTCAACGGCATCGGTGCTATCTTCCGCGCGATCCCTTCGGAAGCGATGACGCTTGATGCGCTCAACATGCCGGCGGTCGTTCGAACACTATGCCGTCACACGCAAGGCATGATCCTCGTCACCGGCAAAACCGGTTCGGGCAAGTCGACCACACTCGCCGCGATGATCGATGAAATGAATCGTCGTATGAAAGGCCACATTTTGACGATCGAAGATCCGATCGAGTTCGTGCACACCGCAAAAGGCTGCCTGATAAGCCAACGTGAAATCGGAGTGCATACGAACGGCTTCGCCGAAGCACTGCATTCAGCTCTGCGCGAGGATCCTGACGTGATCCTGGTCGGCGAAATGCGTGACCTCGAAACTATCAGCATCGCTGTAACCGCCGCAGAGATGGGAATTCTTGTAATGGGCACGCTGCACACTAATGGCGCTGCACAGACTGTGGATCGCATTATCAACTCCTTCCCGGCGGACAAACAAAGTCACATTCGCACCATGATATCGACCTCACTGCGGGGCGTGGTTTCGCAACAGCTACTGCCTACTTGCAACCGACCAGGCCGAGCCGCAGCGCTCGAAGTAATGATCAATACACCCGCAGTTGCGAACCTGATTCGTCAGGGCAAACTCGACCAACTCGAAACCGCTATCCAGAGTGGCGGACGTATTGGCATGAAAACGATGGATAAGGCGCTTATGGAACTCGTCGATAATGGCGAGGTTTCTGGCATGGAGGCTTACCAGCAAGCCAACAACAAACAATTGTTCGAGAAAGTCAAAGACATCGAATAATTGCGACTGGCCGTGGCATAATCGCGCCCATTAACTGCCGCTATATAATCGCCCGAAAACATGTCAGACAATCCACGTAAAATCCTCGTCACGAGCGCCCTGCCGTATGCCAATGGCCCTATTCATATGGGACACATGGTCGAGTATCTTCAGACCGATATCTGGGTGCGGTTTCAAAAACTACGTGGCCACCATTGCACGTACGTTTGCGCGTCAGACTCCCATGGCACACCGATCATGCTCAAAGCTCGCGAACTCGCGGTTTCCCCCGAGGCACTGACCGAAAAGGTCTCTGCCGAGTTTGTTCAGGATTTCTCGGATTTCGGCGTCAACTTCGACAACTACCACACGACCCACTCGAAAGAGAACGAAGAGCGTGTCACCGACATCTACATGAAGCTCCGTGACACCGGTGACATTTACACTCAAGCGATAGAACAGTCATACGACGAAAAAGAAGGCATGTTCCTTCCCGATCGATTCGTTCGCGGCACCTGCCCACGCTGCAAGAGTGAGGACCAGCCCGGCGACGCATGCGAAACTTGTGGCACAACGAACACACCCGAGAGTTTGATCGACCCAGTATCGGTACTCTCCGGAACGACACCTGTGAAACGAGAGTCGGAGCACTACTTCTTCAAACTCAGCGAGTATGAAGACCGACTCCGCAACTGGATTAGTGAAGCGACGCTGGACAAGAATATGGTCGCCAAACTGGAGGAGTGGTTCGAGGCCGGACTACAGGACTGGGACATTTCTCGCGATGCGCCCTACTTCGGTTTCAATATTCCAGGCACTGATGACAAATACTTCTATGTCTGGCTCGACGCGCCCGTCGGTTACATGGCGAGCTTCCAACAGCTTTGCGAACGAACAGATCTAAACTTCGACGACTACTGGAACCCAGGCAGTGACGCCGAGGTTTATCATTTCATTGGCAAAGACATCATGTATTTTCATACCTTGTTCTGGCCAGCCGTGCTGGTCGGCTCCGGCTACCGGACCCCGACCAGTGTCTACGCGCACGGTTTCCTGACAGTCAATGGTCAGAAAATGTCGAAGTCTCGCGGCACTTTTATCAAGGCGCGTACCTACCTCGACAACCTCAACCCCAATTACTTACGCTACTACTATGCCGCGAAACTGGGCCCGACCATCGAGGATATCGATCTCAATCTGGAAGACTTCATTGCCCGCGTCAATTCCGACCTTGTCGGCAAGCTGGTGAATATCGCGAGCCGTTGCGCCGGCTTCATCAGCAAGCGATTTGACGGGCAGATGGCCGATGCGCTGCCAGACCCTGAGTTGTTTGCAGAGTTTGCTAATGCGTCGGAGACAATCGCCGATCATTTCGAGCGACGCGAGTTCTCCAAGGCCATGCGACAAGTCATGTCTCTTGCTGACCAAGCCAATCGCTACATCGACGAAAACAAGCCCTGGGTCATGATTAAGGACCAGAGCAAAACAAACGAAGTTCAGCAGATCTGCACGCAGGGCCTGAACATGTTTCGCAGCCTGATGATTTACCTGACACCGGTCATTCCCGACGTTGCGGACGATGCGCGCGCGTTTCTGGGCGAAGAAAACTGGCATTGGCGCGATGCGTCGACACCGTTACTGGCCACCACCATCAACAAATTCAAACCATTGCTGACACGGGTCGAGCCCGAGCAGGTTCAGCGCATGGTCGAACAATCGGAGGAGAACACTCCAGTGCCCGATGAAAACAAGCCGGACGATGACACGATCAGTATCGACGATTTCATGAAAGTCGATCTCAGGATCGCCCGTATTGAGAAAGCTGAACCTGTAGAAGGTGCGGACAAGCTATTGGCATTGACGCTGAACGTCGGTGACTCATCACGCAGTGTATTTGCCGGTATCAAGGCAGCCTACGACCCGGAAACTCTGGTGGGTCGACACGTTGTTGTGGTTGCGAATCTCGCGCCACGCAAGATGCGTTTCGGCGTTTCTGAAGGCATGGTGCTGGCATCGGGGCCCGGTGGCGAGGAAATTTTCCTGCTATCGCCAGATGAAGGCGCAAAACCGGGCATGCGCGTCAAGTAATCCTTACAATAGTCGAATGACCGAAATCATTGTCATTCTCGTCAGTACCGTACTGGTCAACAACTTTGTGTTGGTCAGGTTCCTCGGGCTTTGTCCGTTTCTCGGCGTGTCCCGAAACCTCGAAGCGGCAACCGGCATGTCGCTTGCGACCGGTTTCGTACTGACCCTCTCTTCTGCCACCGCCTATCTACTGCACGGATACGTTCTGGTCCCGTTAGACCTTGAGTACCTGCGCACTATCAGCTTCATACTAGTGATCGCAGCGAGCGTGCAACTCACGGAAATCATGGTGCGCCGCATGAGCCCGCTTCTGGATCAGGTTCTCGGCATTTACATACCGCTAATCGCCACGAACTGCGCGGTTCTCGGCGTCGCGCTCTTAAATGTTCAGGAGTCGAAAGGATTTGTGCAATCTGTGTTCTTCGGCTTCGGTGCTTCGCTGGGATTTGCCATGGTTCTGGTTATGTTCGCCGCAATGCGAGAGCGCCTCGAAGCGGCGGACATTCCAGCGCCTTTTCGCGGTACGGCCATTGCATTGATGACGGCCGGCATCATGTCGCTCGCCTTCATGGGCTTCTCCGGAATGGCAAGGCCTTGACGCGCCGCTATGTTAACCGCCATCCTAACTATCGCTGTAATCGCACTGATCGCCGGATTAGGTCTGAGCTATGCGGCACGCCGCCTGCCATCCAGCAACGGCAATCTGGTAGAGCAAGTCAACGAACTCCTGCCACAGACCCAGTGTGCGCAATGTGGCTACCCAGGCTGTCGACCATTTGCCGCTGCGGTTGTTGATGGCAGTGCCGCAATCAACCTATGCCCACCGGGCGGCGATGAAACTATCCGACGGCTCGCAAATCTGTTGGGGCGCGAGGCAATTCCGCTGGCCGAAACGGTCGTACCGGCTGTCGCTGTTGTCGATGAGTCACTTTGCATTGGCTGCACGCATTGCCGCAACGCGTGCCCTGTGGATGCGATCGTCGGAGCGCACCAGCTAATGCATACCATCATCGAAAGTGAGTGCACCGGATGTGAACTTTGTGTCTCACCCTGCCCGGTTGATTGCATCAGCATGAGACCACTCTCGTGAGCGCACCAACCTATGATCTCGGTACATTGCATGGCGGTCTGCGTCTGCCCGCAAGAAAGGCCGCATCAACTGACCGACCGATTCTGGAAGCGCCACTGCCCAAGCAGCTTGTGATGCCAATCACTCAGCATGTCGGTGATCCCGCACAGCCTGTCATCGGAATGGGCGATCGCGTCCTTAAAGGCCAATTGATCGCTGCGCCCGACGGCACCCTGGGTGCGCCAATACATGCCTCATCTTCAGGTACGGTCGTCGCGATCGAGCCGTGGCCAGTATCGAGACGCAACGGCGATAACGCGCCTTGTATCGTGATTGAATGCGACGGCAAGGACGAAGCGATGCCACGAGTCGGGGAGCCTGTCGATTACACATCACTGGCACCTGAAGATCTGCTGAGCGCGATTCTGCAAGGCGGAATAGTCGGGCTGGGCGGCGCGGTATTTCCGACCGCCCAAAAACTCATGCAGGCACGTAGCTGCGAGATTGATCACCTGTTGCTGAACGGCGTCGAATGCGAATCGTATATCAGCTGCGACGATCTGCTGATGCGCGAACGCGCGGGTGAGATTGTCAGTGGCGCGCAAATTCTGATGCACGCACTACAGATTGGCGTTTGCTTCATTGCTGTTGAGAGTGACAAACCTGACGCGATTCGCGCCTTGGGCGAGGTATTGGGCAGCATCAACGACGATCGCATCGTCATCAAGCAGGTGCCGACCATTTACCCATCCGGTGGCGAGGATCAGCTTGTACAGCTGGTTACCAATCGCGAGGTTCCGAGCCGTGGATTACCTTCTGATGTCGGTTGCCTGGTGCAAAACGTTGGTACTGCGGCCGCAATTCACGACTGGATCATTGACCACCAACCACTGATCTCACGGGTCACGACGATCACTGGCGACGGTGTTGTACGCCCTGTCAATGTTCGCGCCCGAATTGGAATGACACTCGCCGATGTCATAGCGCTGGCGGGCGGATACACGGATAAAGCGAAACAATTGATCGTCGGCGGCCCAATGACGGGGCGCTCAGTCACCACCGACAGAGTACCGCTGGTCAAAGCGACCAATTGTGTTCTGGTCTCAGGCGAGACACCCGACCCCGGGCCTGAGATGCCTTGCATACGCTGTGGTGACTGTGCCTCAGTGTGCCCGGTACAACTGCTACCGCAGCAGCTTTTTTGGTATGCCTGTGCAGACGACGAAGCCAAGTTGCGTGACTTTGGACTCATGGATTGCATTGAATGCGGTTGTTGCGATGTTGTTTGTCCCAGCCATATTCCGCTGACGGCCGATTTCCGGGTGGCCAAAGGTCGAATACAGGAACTGGCCGATGAAAAAGCGCGCGCTGCACGTGCGCGACAGCGATTTGAGGCGCGCAATGAGCGACTCGAGCGCGAGGAAGAAGAACGCGCAACTGAGTTGTCGAATCAGCGCGAGTCGGCGAAGCAGGCAGGACCCTCCGCAATCGCCGAGATACTGAAACGCAAGAAGCTCGAAAATGAGGCGGATGAATAATGGAATTTCAACGCCGCGAAGCCCCCTATATATCTCCTGAGGTCAGCGTCTCGTCGCTGATGTTGCAGGTACTCGCCGCTCTCGTACCGGCGGCGATCGCACACGTCTGGTTTTTCGGACCCGGCTTTATCTTCAACCTGCTGGTCGCCGCATTTTTTGCGGCCGCCGGCGAGACGCTGATGTTGAGCTTGCGCAGTCGCAAGCCTGAAACTGGCCTGGCAGACTTTAGCGCTCTGGTGACCGCTGCACTCCTCGCGTTTGCCGTCCCGTCACTGACGCCCTGGTGGGTTACAGCGACCGGAGCATTATTTGCAGTCATCGTCGCCAAGCATCTATATGGCGGCCTCGGCTTTAACATCTTCAACCCAGCGATGGCGGGCTACGTCGTCATACTCGTCGCGTTTCCGATGCATCTGAATCTGTGGATCGCGCCTCACATGGGGGATCTGGATTATCAGCACCTGTCAATTCTGCAAACACTGCAGTACACGCTGACAGGAGCACTTCCCGACGGCGTTCTGTTTGACGCGATAAGTCGCGCAACGCCTCTCGATGTTATGAAATCCGGGCTGAATAACGCCAAGACAGTCGTAGAAATCCGCGCAATCCCGGTCATGGGCGACTTTGGCGGCCGTGGCTGGGAATGGATTGGCAATTTCCTGGCTATCGGTGGTTTCTGGCTTCTGATCAAGAAAATCATTCGCTGGCAGATTCCGGTAGGCGTCGGTCTCGGTCTGCTCGTGCCCGCAACGATTATGTATCTAGTCGCTCCAGGCTCAGAGGCTAGCCCAGGGTTTCATCTGTTCGGCGGTGCTACGATTCTGTGCGCGTTCTTTATCGCAACCGACCCAGTGTCTGCCGCAACCAGCCCCAAAGGCCGACTGATCTACGGCATCGGTATCGGTGTAATAATCTACTGCATTCGGCGCTGGGGAAGCTATGCCGATGGCGTCGCTTTCGCAGTGTTGTTGATGAACATGGCGGTGCCAGCCATCGACTACCTGACACGGCCACATATTATCGGACACGGTGACGCTGATGAGTGAGCGCGCTGTCTGGAAAAGCGGCGTAACGCTGGCGGTCATCGCGGCGTTTTGTACCGCGCTCGTCGCCCTCACGTGGCAACTGACAGCCGAGCGTATTGAGGCCAACAAGAAGGCCTGGCTGGAACGCAGCTTGCAACCGGCCCTTGCCGGTCTGTTCTTCGACAGCTCAGTCAGCGAATCGATGATCATCATTCCTCAACCACACAATTTACCGGGCAAGGATGCGGCAATCGTTTACCGCGTGTATGCCGGTGAAACACCGGTCGCTGCACTGTTCGTTGTCTCCGCCAGAGACGGCTACGCCGGACCCATTCGACTTCTTGTCGGTGTGACAATGGATGGCACGGTAACCGGTGTGCGAGTGCTGGAACATCGAGAGACACCGGGTCTTGGCGATCGTGTGGAAACCACCAAGTCCGATTGGGTACTGCAGTTCGATGGCCACTCACTCCACGCCCCAGAAGCCGATGGCTGGAAGATTAAGAATGACGGTGGAGAATTCGACCAACTGACCGGTGCGTCGGTGACGCCGCGTGCCATCATCAAGGCCATACGCGAGACGCTGGCCTATTTCAGTGCCAATCAGGAGATCGTCTTCGCCGAGCTACCTGCAGAATCGGAGGGCGAGTAATGCCAGTGAGCCTTATCGAGCGCTTCAAATCCGGGCTATGGAAGGAAAATCCCGGGTTGGTACAACTCCTCGGCCTTTGTCCGTTGCTTGCGGTTACCGCGACCTTCGTCAATGGTCTCGGTCTGGGCCTTGCGACGCTGGCGGTTCTCATGGCATCGAATGCGCTGGTGTCGGCGACGCGACGCTGGATACAGCCTGAAATACGAATTCCGATCTACGTCCTGATCATTGCCAGCCTCGTAACCTGCATCGAGCTGATTTTCAAAGCCTGGTTTCCCGAGCTCGATCGCGCACTGGGTATCTTCATCCCCTTGATCGTTACCAACTGCGCGATCGTCGCCAGAGCTGAAGTATTCGCATCTCGAAATAGCGTCGGCTCCAGCATTCTCGATGGTCTCGTCATGGGCAGCGGCTTCGCATTATTGTTGATGGCCATCGGTGCCTTTCGCGAGCTCATCGGCCAGGGCTCGTTGTTCTCGCGCATGGATATGTTGTTCGGTGGCGAGCCAATGCGGGGCATGGTACTCGCCGAAAACGGCTGGCTGCTGCTGGTGATGCCCCCCGGTGCCTTTTTCAGTCTTGCGCTTGCGATTGCAGCTAAGAACGCAATCGACCGACGCCGTAAGGATGCCCGCACCCCAATCCCACGACGCGCGCGCACCCTAAACCGATGAACAACGACAAACGAATCGCTATCTACAGCACGCTGCGCGAACGTATGCCAGCGCCGACTACGGAACTCAACTACGAGAACCCGTTTGAACTTCTGATCGCCGTTATTCTTTCCGCACAGGCGACTGATATCAGTGTCAACAAAGCAACCGACAAGCTGTACCCAATCGCGGCAACACCGGAAAGCATTCTCGCACTCGGCGTGGTCGGACTAACCCCGTATATCCGCACCATTGGTTTGTTCAACGCCAAAGCCGCCAACATCATCAAGACCTGCCGTCTATTGGTTGAACAACACGACAGCGAAGTGCCTCGAACTCGAGCGGAGCTCGAGTCTTTGCCCGGCGTCGGTAGAAAAACGGCCAATGTCATTCTCAATACCGCGTTTGGCGAACCGACGATCGCTGTCGATACTCACATCTTCCGCGTATCGAATCGCACCGGCCTGGCAAAAGGCAAGACGCCGCTGGAGGTCGAAAAGCGGCTCACCAAGCTAACCCCCGAAGAGTTTCGCCTGGACGCTCACCATTGGCTCATCCTGCATGGCCGCTACGTCTGCAAGGCTCGCACTCCGCTGTGTAGCGAATGCGCCATCATTGACTGGTGCGAGTTCAATAAGAAGGTCATGAAATGATATTTGGTCAGGACAGAAACGAATTACGCAAGATGTATAAGGACGCGTGGCAGAAACGCTGCGACAAATCTCCGCTGACGCCATTAGAGGCACAGATTTCTGACGTCGTAGAATGGCACCCGGAATACCACGCTGATGTCACCAGCGACGAGCTGGATAAAGACTATTCGCCGGTCGGCGGCCAGACCAATCCGTTCCTGCATATGGGCCTGCACCTGGGTATCCGAGAGCAGGTTGCTACCAATCGACCGGCCGGTATAAACAGCGTATTGACGACATTGACCAGCAAACTTGGCGACGCACACGCCGCTGAACACCAGATGATCGATTGTCTTGCGGAGACTCTGTGGGAAGCGCAAAGTCAGAACACGGCGCCGGATGAAAAGAAGTATTTGCAGCGTCTGCAGCAGCTGACTCGCTGAATCCTGTAATAAATCCAGCGACCTGCAGGTCTGATCTGGTAACTCTGAACGGGACCAACATGAGCGATACTGAGTCACAATACCCTGTACAAGGCGCCGGCCTCGGTCTGCGTCGGCCATTGGCCGACAAGTTAATGGCCGACCCGCCTGCAGATGTCGACTTCATGGAGATCGCGCCCGAAAACTGGATTCACGTCGGCGGTGCTCTGGGAAAGAAACTGCGCTTCTTCACAGAACGCTATCCGTTCCTGATCCACGGCCTGTCACTATCGATCGGCTCACCAGCGCCGCTCGATGAGCAGCTGGTTCGTGATATTAAGGACTTCATGGCAGACCATCAGATCCGCATGTACTCGGAGCATCTGAGCTACTGCGGCGACGACGGGCATCTTTACGATCTAATGCCGATTCCTTTCACCGAGGAGGCCGTGTGCTATGTTGCAGACAGAGTACGGCGCGTCCAGGACATTCTTGAACAACCCATAGCGCTCGAAAATGTTTCCTACTACGCACCAACCGATTCGTCGATGACCGAAAAAGAGTTTCTGCTCGCGGTACTCGAAGAAGCCGACTGTGACCTCATGCTCGACATCAACAATATTGTGGTTAACAGCATCAACCACAAATACGATGCGAGTGACTTTCTGCGCGACATGCCGGCTGAGCGACTGCGTTACTTCCATCTGGCGGGACACTACGTCGAAGCAGAAGACTTGCGTATCGACACGCATGGTAGCGCGGTTGACGATCAGGCATGGCAGTTACTGGACGACGCATACACGCTGTTCGGACCCGTACCCACCCTGCTTGAGCGAGACTTCAACTTCCCACCCATGGAAGAGCTGTTGGATGAAGTGCGGCGCATAAAGCAACTGCAACTCAGTCATCAGTCGGCCGGTGCTGCGCATGGTTGAGGACCGCGACTTCCAGGACAAGCAATACGCATTCGCCGCGCATATACGCGACCCGGACAATACGCTTGCGCCGGCTGGTATTGAAGATCGGCGGATGGCGATATACCGAGAGCTTTTCTTCAATAATCTCTACAACCTGTTAGGTACCTTCTTTCCGGTGTTGCGAAAGATCTGCTCAGACGACCAATGGCATGATGCGATTCGCGGCTTCATGAAAGGTCACCGTGCTAAGACGCCCTACTTTCTGCAGCTACCCGAGGAATTTCTCGAGTTTCTACAAACCGAGTACCGGGAGCTTAATGAAGAATTGCCGTTCATAACCGAGTTGGCACATTATGAGTACGCCGATCTGGCATTGCGCGTGTCGGCCGAGGAGGACGACCGGGACGGCATCGACCCAGACGGTAATCTGCTGCAGAGCATCCCCATTAAGTCCGAATTGGCATGGGCATTTGCCTATCGCTTTCCGGTACACCGAATTTCTACGGACTACCAGCCATCCGAGCCCTCCGAGCAACCCTCTTACCTCGCCATCTACCGAGGCAGCGACGACAAAGTGCGTTTCCTGGAACTCAATCCCGTCAGCGCTGCGCTGTTGGACGCTGTGGAGAACAACCCTGCCGGGCTGAATGGTGACAAGCTACTCAGAGAGTTGGCGGAGAAAATACACTATCCCGACGTTGAAGCATTGATTCAACACGGTAGCGATGCCCTCGAAGAGATGCGGCAACTCGAAATACTGATCGGCACACGCGCGCCGACTAACGGAGATTGAAGATGCAAATGTTGGTGAAGCTGAAGAACCAGATTGTCGGAGTTTTGGACCCTGCGGGTGATTGGGTCGCATTGCTACCGATTCGATTATTGATAGGCTACGAATTCACAAAAGCGGGCTTATCCAAATATAACGGCAACAACTGGTTTGCCAACTACCAGGACAACTTCCTTTTCCCATTCAACGTCATTCCAGTCGAGGTCAGCTGGTTTATGGCCACCTGGGCCGAGATTTTCGGCGGTCTCGCCATTGTCATTGGACTCTTTACCCGTTTCTGGGCCTTCAGTCTTATCGTTGTTTCGATCGTCGCAATCTCGGGCGTGCACTGGCCTGATGACTGGAACAGCCTTGCTGAATTATGGAAGGGCTATGCGATCAAGAACAAAGGTTTTGGCAACTACCGCGTACCGCTGCTGTTCATCGCTATGCTCTTCCCGCTGGTCTTCATGGGTGCGGGGAAACTCAGCATCGATAGTATTCTCGCGAAGAGGTTTCCCTAAATGATGCAACAAACTTTCTCCTGGGTTCAAACGCTTGCATCGGTATTCGTCTTCATCGTTGGCGCAATATTGCTGGCGATCGTTGTACTGTTCGTCATCGATGTCACACAAACGAAGTCCACGGTACGACGAAATTTTCCGGTCGTCGGTCGCTTTCGATATCTATTCGAACACATGGGCGAGTTTTTCCGACAGTATTTCTTCGCGCTCGATCGCGAAGAAATGCCTTTCAACCGCGCGCAACGTTCCTGGGTCTATAGGGCGGCCAAGGGAGTCGATAGTACTGTTGCTTTTGGTTCAACGCTGAATCTGTCGCCGGCGGGCACGCCGATTTTCGTCAATTGCCCGTATCCGATGCTCGAGGAAGACACAGTACCGGCGAGCCCGTTGCAAATTGGGCCATTTGCAAGAATGCCGTATGAGGCGGAGTCGATCGTCAACGTGTCAGCCATGAGTTACGGCGCTTTGTCCAAACCAGCCGTGCTCGCGCTCTCACACGGCTCACGAATGGCAGGTAACTGGCTGAATACGGGCGAAGGCGGAATATCACCCTGGCACCTGGAAGGCGGCTGCGACCTTGTGTTTCAAATAGGAACAGCGAAGTACGGCGCTCGCGACGAGCATGGCGAACTCAGCGACGACAAGCTCCGCGAGGTCGGGCAGATTGAACAGGTCAAAATGATCGAGCTCAAGCTCAGTCAGGGCGCCAAGCCCGGCAAGGGCGGCATCTTGCCAGCAGCGAAAGTGACGGCTGAAATCGCGACCATCCGCGGCATAAAAGAGGGCGAAGCATCGATAAGTCCAAATCGCCATCCAGAAGTTGAGTCCGCCGCCGGTCTTCTGAGTATGATCAATCGAATTCGCGACGCCTCGGGAATTCCAGTTGGCTTCAAGGCGGTTATCGGAGCTTACGGCTGGCTCGATGAGCTCTTCGAGGAAATTAACAGACGCGGTATTGAGTCGGCACCGGACTTCATTACGATC